>LKMJ01006589.1_pt1 | contig 10943 bp, 11 predicted proteins | sample 643391 | NCBI WGS metagenome assembly LKMJ01 (sample SAMN04112250, study PRJNA286221) | soda lake metagenome | biome: soda lake; feature: Kulunda Steppe; material: water; isolation source: sample PL-Br10 brine of Picturesque Lake | place: Russia: Kulunda steppe | collected 2010-07
GTTCCTCTGAAGAGTCTCGGCCTTGATTCACAAAGAGTCAAGAAACTTGCTCTCGAACTCCATGCTCATTCTGTGCACTATGCTCATAAGCTTGTTCAGACCAGACGTTCTCTTGAGCGTTCTCCCCACCTTCAAACCAATCAGGAGAGGTCTGCTGGCTTGTCTGTCCTCAACTCTCCTGATCCTCACCGACCCCCCCTTTTCTGTTCTGGTGAAGGGGCTTTTCTTCCCAAGTGGCCCCTTTTCCTTAATTGATGTGAGGAGCTTTTTGCTGCTTGCGATTTCTTTCCTTCTTTTCTTCTTTCTGTACTCGGTGTCTTAATGTCTGAGATGAAATAGCAGAGCTTGTTGTGCCGTTGAGAAAGGATCAAAGACAGCCTGACTCAGGCAAGGCATACAAAATATAAGGGGGAGATAGATGACGGTAGATCTACCTAGATGAGGTATACAGATTACACAATGATACAGGCTGTATCCGCAGGAAGAATGGGGGCAGTTTAGCTTAAGCCTATCAGGCCTGCAACAAACGAAAAGACAATAGGAATCGTGCACCAAATGCAAGAAAGGCTCTGGTGGTTAATAATTGATGATGAGAAGCAAAACGCTAAAGATATACATCCATAATGTACACAATTTGCAGGACTGCAAGGTAAGGTAGAAAGGCGAAGACAGGACCAAAACCGTCTACCAATTAATTGAGGAAGGGATGTCATGCCAGATTCCTTTCATTGCCAAATCAGTGTCACTGTCCATTGCAGTTAGTTGATTGGTTGATACTTGTTGTTGTGATTGGATCTCTCTTCCATTAACCGTCCTCCCTGGAGCCTGAAGCACTCCCCAGAGACACTGGCCGCCCGCCAGGGGCCTGGCATCCCCATGCAACACGAGCCTGGTTGGGTTTGAGTAAGTATGAAAGCAGAGAGGCAGAGGCGCAAGTGGGATATGGAAAGGTGGCAGTAGCATCATATGCTCAGGCGCAGATCCAGCTAGTGTGCACAGAGTTGAATCGAGGTCCTTTGTAGCATGGTTTAAGGCTACTCTGGACGGGCGAGACCGCCTCTCCTTGCTGACCCAGCACCATCCGAAAATCCATGTAGATATCATGTTCCTCAAACACTGAATTGTTTATGATCATGACAGTGACTTGGCATGATAGGGAGTGTTTTCACTGCCTACATGTGTTTTCCTTTTTCTTTTGTTAGGACTGTTGTGCACGGTGCTTGCAGCAGGTATGGATACATGCCTCCCTCAATTGTCTTGCATGGTGCTTAAGCTTGCACTAGACCTAGATATGTGTTGGAATGTGATGTTGTGTGGCACGACGTCCTGTCTGCAAGACCAGACCTTGTGCTGTGAGGCTATACTAAGGGCAGACCAACAATATGCCTTTTCTAGAGAGCCTCTGGTAGAGATCTCCTTCAGGGTCATTCCTGAGTGTGTTGCCATATTGATCAGTCATCCTCATCTCATTTCCCTTGCAGGCCACCAGGGCATTCAAATGGAGAATGAGTATCAAATCTCGGTCAGACACTGAGTATGGCTCAGCCTTGCATATAGCAAATCTCCGAGCCAGTGAGATCAATCCATATACTGTCACGGTGCTGCTGTTGCAAGTATCACACAGGCTCACCAACAGGATTATGTATATGCCCTGCCAGGGTCCTGTGTTTTATGTATAACTAAAAATCGATTACTTATCGTGATGAGTGCTTACATGACCCTCCAAACCAAAGCATAACAATGAAATTCATGATAATTAGAGGGCTTAGAGTAATAAAGTTAAGCGATCGGAATGCAAGTGGGCAAGCAAGCGTGCACGAGAAGGCTACCCCATCCATCAGCCAGACCTTCCCATAGATCTGTCAAGAGCATCAGGCCTCTCGTGGCTAAAGCTGCTCCATCAACACCTCTCTCCTTTGAAGTGATACAGAGTCCATTTGGGATTTTGGCAAGAGCCGTCTCCTTGAAACAGCTGCTTGGAACAGCATTCTGGTAATGCTGGCGGTGCTCACAGTAAATTCGATGATACAGATGCAATTCCACCTCCGTAACAATCTTGGCTTCGCATTTTGCAGGGAAGTGGAGTCTGCATTGGTGGGCAACGAGCCTGACTATTCTGATTATTCTGACATTGTGGTGAGTGAGAGCATCAATGAAGGACGATTCTTTCTGTATTTCTCTGTTGTTCTTTCCTCCTGTATGGTGGGTGTGGGTGTGGGTGTGGGTGTGGGTGTGGGTGCGCGCCAGAGTGAGTGTATGTGACCATAGACGTAGAGCATGAGAGAAAGAAGGCAATGCCCTGGCTTGGAAAATGAGATACCCTTGTGTATTATATGATTGTGGGCAGGGGTGAAGGTGGGTGGGGAAGGCAGGCAAGTGTTGTGCTCATGTAGGTAACTAACTTGAAGTAGGAAAGCCAGGGAATAATTGGGGTGTGTGTTAACGTTTTTGGAGTGTGAGCGTGGCATGTATCTTCAATCCAAAACATCCTAAACCATCACAATGTTGATTCAACAGCAATGGTAGTCTGGCAAAGCTCATACTTCAGCAATAACCACACGCACCACATTCTGAGCAAGCTCAGAGAATATAGATACAAAGTGGTGGCGAGTTGGATGTCATACCAACTGCGCAAATTAAGTCAGGTGCATCGAGATGGAGTCAAGGATTAGTCTGAACCCTAGGTGCTAGGTCCTATTCGTATCCATGGAGACCAGATGATATTGATAGATGTGAGAAGCAACTTACTGAACCCCTGCTCAGTGCATCGAGGTAAGGTCTGCACAATCCCCTGTTCCTAGGAATACGGTACCTGTACATGCTAACACAAGACTAAAAGAAGTTGGGGAAACTAAATAAACCCACGCCTCACTATCCCAGTCAGCATAAGTAAAGGAGGGCAGTTGTCTCATCCTGTCATCTCAAGCCAGTCTGATCGAGTCGGATAACTGTTGCTGTCACTTTTGGCCCCCAAGGCTGCTTCAGCTCTGCTGGTTGCTGCCATAATTGCTCGCATTCTCTTTTGCCACCCTGCTGCTGCTCTCTCATTCGCTGCACAATAGTGCCTGCCGGTCACAGGATGCCAGGGGGGAAGACCTGGTGGTGCAGGTCTCTTTGACCCCTGCTTTTATGTTTATCTTTCAGGGTTTTGCTTTTTGGAGAAGATTTTTTTACTTCAATGCAGGCTGCTTCCAGGCATTTCAAACATAAGATGACAAGGACCAGAGGGGCCATTTGGAGCAAGTGTACGCTTTGTGTGCTATCCATGCATGCTTACGCAGGGAAGCAACCTTTATGGATGGCAGCTTGTCATCCAGCTTTGTGTGGCCCACTTTCTCGCTTGGGGTAGTACTGTCACGATCGCTGTTACGCCAGCTGAACGGCCTGCACAGGTGCAAAATATCCCTCCAGTGTGCTGTCTCAATGCTCTGCCGCAGCAACTGTCTGGAATCTTTCTTAGCACTGGATTACTGCATACTTTCATTTCCAGGTTGTCGCTATGGTCTCCCTGCAACTGAAATCAGCGGGGCCAGAGCTTGTTAAAGCAATATCCTGCAAGCAAGGGGCTCCAGTGGTAATTTTGGCAAATTTAGCCGTCCTTAAGATGTGGAGAGGGAAAGGCTTGGCAGGATCACTGCTTGAATTTGCACAGGTGTGTGGGGTAACTTGCAGGGGTCTCTCCGCCATCCGCCAAAGTTTTCCTGAAACTTATCCTTGTAGCGATAGCAAGTCTGAATGTATGCTGGATTTTTAATCCCTGCTTTCACGCCTCGAGCTCACTTTGTTAGGCCTTGAATTATTTGAACTTAAGACTGCTTGGCATAGATATCCCTGAAGCAAGGCCCAGGCAAGCGCATATGAGGCTTGGTCCTGAGGTTGATGTCTCACCACCCCTGTTGAGCCTCTGTCGACTTTGCTGATAAGGAGTGTCATACCAAACCACTGGCTCACAAGAAGACATGGATCCAACTTCTATGTCATCAGAACTTATTGCATGGTAGCTATAAGTGGGGTTCAATATCATGATCCTCTCCCTTAGAGTCATTCAAATAAAGTACTGTGATGCCTTTTATTTCCAGAACACTGCTCTTAAGAAGTTTGGCGCAGCTGATGAACAGGGCAAGGCAAGACCAAATCAGAGAGCAGGGAGACAAAAAGATGAAGAAGGGCAGGTTGAGGCCACAGCTTCTGCACCTACGTCTGTCCTTAAGCAAGAGGACCAAAGTACAAGAAACCCAGCTGCTTCCCAGTTTCAGTTACGGAGGATTCCTGCAGCTATTGCACTGATGGTGTACAGGGACAACATTTCAGCAATCCGGTGAGGAGATTGCATGTTTGTAAGTGCGCATGAGAGAGGGGCTGCCTTTGATATGGTGCTTGGCGCTTTGCTCCTTGGAGTTGAAGGGAAATGATTAGCACTCCATCATTGCTAAATCATTTATGAAAAGATTGCGGTTTCGTCCTTGGCCACTGGCCGCTGCCCAAGACATTGCCAAGGCATGATTTTGTTGTTAAGGCCAACATTAAGGCCCCCTTCTGCCTAGTCACTTCAATTGGCACATGTTGAGGGATGTGTAGGGAAATACTCCGCTTACAGAATAAATGGGTGATCTTGCCTTGAAGTTATTCAAGCACTTCCTGCAGAAGTTGCACAAATAATGCATGCTTTAGTGGCCGTGGCCACAAGACCTGAGCATGGGATTTGGGTGAAGTGATGGTAACATTGATGCATGTATACCCATGCTTCATGGATAATGATGATACTGTTAGCCAGCTCATCCCTTTTGACACTTAAAATGTGTGTGTGCATATGTGTGTGAGAGCGCGTTTATTTGTGCATGCGCTTAAATACATAATTGTGCTCAATAACCATGGATTGGGTTGTCGATACATGGTACTTCCTCTGCACTAACCCTAATCTTCACATTGTCAGGCTGTACCAAAAAACTGGTTGGGAGGAGTCTCCATGGGTTGACCCACAGTGGCTGGAAGATGCTGAAAGAAGCCGCCCAGGGTAACCAACTCGCATTGGAAGCAATTGCATTGCAAGGTATCAGCTGCAGGGTTTTTAGAAATTCATTCTTTTCCCTGATTTGCTTATTCCTCCTTTGCAGGATTCGTCCAGCTCGAAAATTGTACTATAAGACTTGGGGCCATTTGTTGCAGACAGGGTCTGAAGAAGTTGTGAGTTTGCCTCAGTTTGATTCATGAAGCAACTTTCTTGTTGAAACATTCTTGCTCCAAGAGGGAAAATGATGATCTTGCATGCCAGCACCCCACAGGACCACGAGCAAGTATCCACGCTGGAGCACCTCCTTATGATTCTCTTATTATCTGATCATTATCTTCAGCTTCTTTCCTTGTTTAGGACTCATTCCCTTGTGATACCAAACACACTCACTCCTGGGACAGCCTTCATGCCACCAGCATCAACCCGTAGCCTCCCTCCACTCAGTTGATGGGCACATCTTGTCACGCGAGCCACTGAATTAGTGCATCATATGAGCATGCTATCCAGTTCCTGGTTTTTCAGATTCATCCCTTTTCAGTACAAGCAGTTGTCGCTTTCCAGAGGGTTCATGTCAGCAATGTCCCTCCACATTTTCCTCATCCTGAACCTCAGGTCCGCAGTGAAATCTGAGTAACAAATAGGGAGCCCCTGCAAGAAAGGATGCAGGCTACTCCTACTGGGCCCTTCTCTTATTACATAGGAAAAGAAAGGTACCATGGTGATTGGCCAATCTGCTCCTTTTAAATTCTGCATCCATCTGTTTACCAGGTGCACCAAGAAAATGCTTGTGCGAGGAGTAGAAGGGCAAAGTTTACAAGTTGTAGGCAAAGTTTACAACTTGAAGTTCAAATGCCTGCCTAATCATTAGGCAGATTGGTGTATGGCTGGTCATCTCCTGCCAAAAAGTCATCAACTATTCCTGAAATGGGAGAAAGGGAATCCAAGACTGTGTAATAAGGCAAGGAATGGAAGAGATGTGGGGCCTCCACAAGAAGACCTGGCAAATAGGATGAAAAAGGAGCAATTCTTTTGTCTGAAGGTGCACACAAACAAGTCTTGACGGTGAAAAGAACATGCACCTGATTGTTGCACAGCAAGTCAAGACCATTTGTAGATTTCCACCGCGCCAAAGAGAGAATTCCACTGCAAAAGCATGTGCGCATTAACATAATCTGCTCACATATTCATAACATGTTCAGGAAGGTCAAGAACAAAGTGCGAGATGGCAGCAGCGGAGCAACCCGGTTCCACACACATGCATGTGAATCAGCCTGAGGATCTTGGGGGGTGAGGAAACCAAGACTTTGTCATGCCAAATCACTGCTATCGACACATTGAAAATTAGTTTACACACACTTGAGTTATTGAGAAGTGAGGCTGAGCGTGGGGCCTTTCCTTTCGCAGCTCGCCCAAAGTGCAAAAGCCATGCGACAGAGGGCACACAACTGCATAGACCATGAGCTGCATCATTCCTTACGCTGTTGCATAGCTTCAATACTTAACCCTTTTGCTTCCCTTCACGCACACACACGCTTAGGCTGCCATGTCGGTTCCCCCCCCCAGAGCCTCCGAGCTTACGCTGCCATCTTGCAGCACTGACCTTGGTTCTTTGTTTAGGTTATCGTGTGTTCCACAATCATAGCCAGAAAATAGGAATTTTCAATTACTGGCCCTCCAATGTTCCGGGCTAATGATATCTCCAACCAACAACTGTCTGATCTCCAACACAAAGTCTCAGACACCAATGCGGCAAGGACACAATATGGCGTGACAACTTGTATCATACAAGTTGTATATCACCAGCAGGTTAATAAAACCTATCAGCTAATCCTTGTGCTTCCTGGCTGTCTGGATGCTTCAGTCTAAAGGTATGTGTATGTATATAACACTGCTTTCTGACTTAAGATTCTCGAGAGAAGGCGGCTTGGGGGAAACATTACCTTTGCAGGTATTAGTAAAGCCTAAATGGCTTAACAGAGCCTGCCTGTGCCTGCACATGTAGCCAACATGACTTAACCTCGCCTTTTAGCAGGTGAACTTCGATCTTGTTCTAGACCAAAAGGCATTTAAGTACTGCCAGCTGGACAGCGCTGTCTGCTAGCAGAATGGCCATCAAAGTAACTTTCAGGCTTTACACCCTCCGCACTGGGATGTACACCTCATTGAAGACAAGTATTGAGGTGACACACCACTATAGGTCTGTCCTGGCAAAGGCAACTGATCAGCACTACAGATCGAATTGCACACCTGTACATTGCAAATTGCTGTCGGCAATGCCACTAAGTGAGCTTGCATACTATCTTAATTGGAGAAACAAACAAAGCATCGCGCAAGACCTTTGAATACTGCAACAATATTTAAGGGGAAAACTTACTTGGTGCTGGAAGTTACCCATTCAGCCAAATGTTACACGATCTGAGTACTTATCAGCCTGTTTGCTGCATGCAAAAAGCCTACTGAGACGATGAATTGAAATAGAAAGTACATTGAAAATAATAACGAAGAAGTATGAACGCGCAGAACTTGACTGTAACAGTAGCTCTGTAACTCTAGAATTCAGAATTCCACAAACAACAAATATTAACAAGATTTTTACCACAATAGATAAGGGAACTGGGCTCGGGCTCTCGTGCCAGCCAGCTGGCTCGGCACAGCAAGATTTTTCTAGGCAGAGGCATCACTAGCTTTAGGTGGCACGCAAGCTGTAATCCATCAGTCCCGGCTAAAGAGCCGGTCAAATATATCTGGCCTCCGTAATGCCGCCGCGTTGAAGTGATAGCAGCACCTCCAGAGGGGGGTATGCCAGAAGTTGAAGGGCATCAGGTCAATGGCAAGCGTGGTGATGGCGCACCCAGAAGACTCCGCGTCTACGAAGCTTGGGAGGGCAATGAGGTGGGGCTTGAATTTGGCCAGTCCACAGTACACTGACTGGATGAATGCCTGCAAACGTAATCCTTGCAAAGTTCTCACGGCAAGCCATTGGGGTACACTCTTGCTGGGCAAGAAGGGAGCGCGCACCTGGTAAGCAACACCTAACCGCACATGCGTCTCATGTCTTGCACCCGCAGAAGTTCTTTTGCTGGGGGTACCTCGTCACCGGGCCCAACTGGAAAGCTGCCATTGGCACAGGCTTTGTCGTGGTTGCGCCCGTGGTCATCTACCTTACATTTGTTGCCTCCTACATGACTCTCCAGCGCTCTGCAGCCATCATGGTCTTCAGGTGGGCCTAAAAAGATACTGTAAGGCAAGCTGTGGTAATATGAAGGAACCCATAGGAGCCTCTCACATCACAGCAACAGCTGTTGCATGCCGTCTGAGCTCTCAACCAGTCATCAATTGTGCCCTCAGTTCCCGCATCACCACACCTCTCGATCCCGGCTGCAGCTGTATCCTGCCTGTGCTGGCCATGGTGTTCTTGCTCATGACGGCCTGCTCAGATCCAGGCATTCTCCCACGCCGGCAGCCTGACGAAGAATACTTACAAGGCAGAAAGCCCAGGTGCGCGCCGGCTGCCTGCCTGTCCTCACCGAGAAAGCGAGAATGCAAGCAGTAGGACTGCAAATTACCTCCCTTAGACGAAACTGCTGGCAAGAATGCTTATTCCATCATGCATCAAGACTTATTCCATCATGCATCAAGCAATCGCTATCCCAAGCATGTCTCCAGCCGAGTTAGTTTAGGGTCAGCGGTGAAATGCCCAGGGGCCCAGGAGTGCAACGACCCTGCTGCAGTGTAAGCCAGCTTTCACAGCTCCCTGTCAGACTACTCTAGAGCTTAAGTTAGGCCTCGAATGGCGCATTCTTCTGTTTATGTCTGCTGATTTGAGGGGGCCACCTTGCAGGGATGCCGTGTGGCCAACAAGGTAGTGCAATGCATCCACAAACCAGCACCTGTCAAACTGCTTCTCATTGGTCGGTCTGTGCATGGATAGCCAAATAGTGTGGATCATGAGGCCCTTCTCACCATCACTCCTCAAACTATAGGACAGCCAAGTCGATTAGGCCAAGGCGTAATACAGTGTGCATGAGCTAATGAATATTTTTTGGACAATCTGGGTCCAGTCCTTGTTAGCTTTCAGAGTTCTGAGGTATACGTGAACACAAGAGTGCTGGTGTTGACCTGCACCAAATAAGAGAATGCTTGCACTCTCTTGCTGTTGCCTCTGTCCTGACGTGGTCCTGATGGGTCCTGATGTGTTCCTGATGTGGTCCTGATGGGTCCTGATGGGTCCTGAAGCGTTGATATGCGCACGCCTTGCCTAAGCATCTTGAAGCATAACTGGACCTGTTTGTTATCGTTGGAGTACATCTCAAGTTTCATGCAAGTTACACTAGTGATAGCTTCCTCTTGCTGGGGAACATACATACCCCTTCATCCTTTGTCCTGCAGGACCAAGGAGGTGCTTGTAAACAATCATCGAATCATCGTGCGCTACAATGATACTTGCCACATCTACCAGCCGCCCCGGGCACACCACTGCAGCGTGAATGACAACTGTATAGAGAGGTTCGACCATCACTGCCCTTGGGTGGGCACGACCGTGGGGAAGGTGGGTGGGCGCCAATAACACAAAGCACTTGTGCCATGTGGTTAAGGAGTGCCCAGATTTTATAGAAACCCTCTACTTCCATGATCCTATTCATTGCGAGAATCTGACTGATGGGAACAAAGGCATATGTCTAAGGTTGGGCAGGGGTCTCGCCGAGACTCGCCGAGTCTCTTTGGGGGATGGGGGGGACCCTCATCACCAACGAGTGTCCCCTATTTGACTGGTAAACACCGTTATTGTGCAAAAATGTGCTAGAAAACCTTCAAATTATCCCAGGCCATTTATGATATTTTAAGATGAATCTACAATGAGAGACGAGGTGGTGTGGGACGGTGAGGAGCGTGATGATTTGACGAGCTTGGACATGACTGACAGGGTAATCGGCTACCAATCCTTCCAGAGAGCTACAACCCTGCCAATGTGTCTTCAAATGTGTGAAAAAATGGAAGGAGAAAGAGAGGGAAAGCACTTGGCAGCAGCGGGAACTTCAGACCCCACCATTCAGTGTGTCAACTTCTTGCGCCTGTGGCCTTCCAAGCATGGCTTCCCCACCCTTGCCACAGTGCAGCTGCTATGTATGCTCTTACAGCTTGTGTCTGCGAGCTTTACTGGTCATTTTGGGGCCAGATGTGCAACAAGCACTGCTCAAAGCTTGCTTTGGCGCGTGCGCGGAAGCTGCTTTACATCTGCTGCAACACAAGGACTTATCTGAGGGCGACCTGGAGTCCAGCCTGCAGCTCCTTGCCAAAAAAGATGAAAAGAATGCCAAGTATTGAGCAGCTAGGTTGATAAGGGTGGAACTTAGGGGGGAGGAACAGGGGGGGGAGGACGGAACAGCCTGTGACTCATCCCGGCCTCTGGAATGACCGAATCTGTTAAAATAATTTGTTTTAAATCATATTGAAGTTCCATGAAAATTCTCAGGATAAAGGACGCGCCTGTGAAAAGCAGTTTTCTAATGATATTCTCCCATCTAGGCCCTACCCATCTACAACGAGTCTCGCCGAGTCTTGGCGAGTCTCTTTGGCAGACTAGACCACCCTAATTACCCATCCTTACAAATGGTTGGTTGATTGAATGCATGACCCCACTCAGTTTTCCTTTCAAGGGTCTTTTATGGACCGGTTGCGCGATGTAAGCATGACTCATATTGGAATCATCAGGTTTAGCTTCAAGGGGAGTTTCTGCCCCAAGCAGGGTTGGGTCATGCGTCCATTTGCCCAAACCAATGCGCGTATGATACGAACAATTCGCGCATTTAACGTCAATGCGTCCGCATTTAGGGGTTATTTTTGAGGGTAGTGGTTAGGGTGGGTAGAGGAGGGCCTGTGGGTCCCCAACTGCCCCCCCAGCTACCTATAACCACCCCTATACGTTCTCACA
>LKMJ01006590.1_pt1 | contig 10943 bp, 17 predicted proteins | sample 643391 | NCBI WGS metagenome assembly LKMJ01 (sample SAMN04112250, study PRJNA286221) | soda lake metagenome | biome: soda lake; feature: Kulunda Steppe; material: water; isolation source: sample PL-Br10 brine of Picturesque Lake | place: Russia: Kulunda steppe | collected 2010-07
AGCATCATATGCCCCGGCGCAGATCCAGATAGTGCGTACATAGTCGAGTTTAGGTCCTTTGTAGCATGGTTTAAGGCTACTCTGGACGGGCGAGACCGCCTCTCCTCGCCGACCCCACATCCCAATGGTGCACCATCCGAGAATGTACGTATCATGTTCCTGTACGTATCATGTTCCTGAGACGCTGAACTGTTCATGACGGTGATTCGGCATGACAAGCAAAAGAGAGAATGCCTTCAGGAGACCTGCAGAGTATGTTGAATTTGCACCTGATTATAAAATTATTGTTCCTTTAGCTCAAGAAAACTTTGGCTTTCCCTCACCATCAAGATCAAAAGTGGTGCACAGCATGTCACCTTCAGGGTTCAGAAGAAAGGAGAGGAGGCTCCTTGTCCTTATTGATTTCTATCTTTTCTGTTGCTCTCACCGCCAGTGCACTTGTTCTTATCCTTTGATTTTCTCTCTTTTCACCATCACAGCTTGTTAACAACAATGAATCAATGAGAGAGAACTGAAATTAGTTAAGAGCATCACAGGAAAGCAAAGTCAGGGTCATCCTGGAATTAGGTTCTAAGTTAGGCAAGGACATGCTGTTGTACACTGCCATGTAGGAAGATGCTGAAGCGGAGGCATCAGCAGGACTGGCAGCCCATCACACTCAGGGCATCAGCAACAACGTACCGCCTTAGGTGTGTGAGTGTGTGTGCTGGCTTGTGGAAAAGAAGACCTCAGCCAAAAGGGTGGAAGGGGAAGTCAGGTAATCAATAGGACAGGTAGGTCACAATAACCTCTGTGAAGAGGGCTCAAGGTCAATGACATGCACATCATAATCACGGCTGTACCTTGCACACTTTCAGTTTCATAAGAAAGTCATGGCACTTTTATTGACGAACCCCTCCATTAAAGGAGACAGGGGGGGAGGAGGCTAGCATACACCCGGTGGACGCTATCATGCACTCGGTGGACGGCAGCGTGCACATGGAGTAAACTAGGATGCACCCACATGCGCAAGCACAAAACCACACATTGCCAAGACACACGGAGTAGCTTGCTAGGCCTGCAATGCCCTCATATCAGCTGAGCCTGCAGCGCCCATGCCCCCAATGCACGCCCCAGCTGCGCTTGCAGCGCCCCCGCCTTAAACCCATGCTTCAGCTGCGCCTGCAACGCCAACACCTGCAGTGTGCTCACGCCTCAGCTGCACCTGCAGCCCTCATGCCTCGGCCCGCCTGGCTCGCAAGAAGTCTGGCATGCGTGGGGGGGGGCGATGCTTGGGGGGCGGCACGGCGGGCGGCGCGTGCCCCAGAGGCGGACCATGGGCTGCTGAGGCCATGGTGGGGGCAGGAGCCCCTGGAGCAGCAGAGCCCAGCATGCCAGGGGCCAATGCACAGGAGCCACGCTCGCTGGGGCTGCTGCCGCCCCACACAGCCTGGCCGCCCACCTGCAGGGCAGCGCCCGGCCGCAGGCCTTGCAGGGACAGATCAGGCAGGCTCGCGTGCTGCTGCTGCTGCGGCTGCTGCGGCTGGGTGCGAGCCCATTCCCGCAGCCGCTGTAGGTCATGCCACAGCGGGCCCTCGCCCTCCGGGCCCCCTTGCCCACGCCCCTGCCCGTGCCCTGGCAGGGGCAGCTGCAGCTCCGGCAGCTGTGGCAGCGACTGCCGCTCTGCCTGCCGCCGACGGTCTTCTACTTCCAGAAGGGCGTGCGCTGCCGCGCGAGCTGTGCCTGCGCAGGCACAGGGGACAGCAAGGGAGGGGGCAGCAGGGTATCATAGTGGGCTGGTGGGAAACTAAGGGATGCGCGCACTGCCCATGGCACAAGGGCTGGTCCAGGTGCAGTGACCAAAAGAAAGAGGGAGCGGATGGCGCGCAGGCGATGGCAGCAGGAAAGGGTGACATAAAGGAAGGGGGAGGAGATGGCGTGCGGGCGATGGCAGCAGGATAAGGCGCACGCGGTGCTCAGAAAGAAGCACCTGCTGCGCAGGGGGCAGTGGTGAGGGGCGAGGGCGGTGCTGTGGGCATGCATGTCAAAACGAGGCTCTGCTCTGAGGGTGTGCCTCAGACACGCCAGCGCCGAGGGCACCACAAAAAAACAAGGCGGCGCTGCGGGCACGCAGACACGAGGCAGTTGTTGTTTTCGAAGCAGACAGTGAGGCTGGGTGAAACCTGTGGAGAGCGAAAGGGTGGGTGAGATCAGTGGAGAGGGCGAGATTAGGCCAGGAACGATGGCAGCCACGGGCGCAGACCGCACAAGGCCAGAGCAGGAATCACCTGGGCGCGCTGCGTTTACCACAAGGAAAGCAGTGCAGCACCATGGGCACCACTCAAGGCCGGGTGCAGCCTCACCTGGGCGTGCCGTGGGCACCACAAACGCCTGCAGGCCCAGGCCCAGGCCGGCCCCCGCGCCTGACGGCACGCTTGCCAGCTGCGCACGCCCTGCTGCCGCGCCTGTCAGGCCATCGCCACCTCTTGCTGCTGCTGCTGCTGATGCCAGTGCTGGAGGTGGCGCTGCTGGTGCTGGTGCTGGCGCCGCTGCACTTGCGCCATTGCCACCTGCTGCTGCCACACCAGCATCGCCTCCGCCTGCCGCAGTAGCTGCTGCTGCGCTCTGGGGTGCGCCCACTGCAACCTCTGACCTGCCCGCGCTGCTTGCAGCAGCCATCAGCATACCCTGCGGAAGGCCTGCTGTTCCACCAGCCGGGTCAGCTGGGGAGGCCAGAGGCTGCCTGCCTGCAGCCGTCTGGCCACGCCCAGCAGGCTCAGTGTCAGGCGGTGAGCTGCGGCAGTGCAAGCTGTCCTGGAAACTGGGGCAACCGCCACTGGCCGCACCAGCAGCAGCACCGCCACCAGCACCACCAGCATCAGCATCATCGTCAGCAGCACTGGCACCGGCAGCAGCTGCAGGACCCTGGGCAGGCGTAGCTCTAGGTGTGCAGGCCAGGCCGGGGAGGTGGCCGTCTGCAAGATGTCGCACATGGTGCCGATGGGCAGGGTGGGACATGGAGGGCGGCAGCGCTTGGGGGGGCGGCGCAGCCTGCCCTGTGCCTGTGCCGGGGCGTCTTGAGGCCCTGACAGGCAACCCCCACTCCTCTTGCGCACTGGCCTCTACCCCTGCCGAGCCCCACGGTGCCGGCAGCCGCTTTAGTGTGGCTGCCGCGCCAGGCGCAGCCGGGCGGGGCGCGTCACCTGCATGTGCGCTGAGCGTATACGTGCCGAGGGGCGCGCGCGCTGGGGGTTGGCGGTGGCGGCTCATGGGGTCAGCAGAGACGGCCAAAGCAGCGGCGCCGCCGCCCCTCCTGGCACGGCTTCGCTCTGCTGCCACCCGCCTCCACAGCGCGGCATACGGTGCCACGCGGACGAGGTCGACAGCCATGGCCGCAGCCTGCAAGGGCCAAGGGCGCACGCTCGTGCGATGGAGTGGGGCCCTTCTCCTGTGCATGGCCAGCCATGCGCAGCAGGCCAGCCGCTGTGGCCGTCGTATGTTCAGGGCACCGGCAAGCATGCAGGAGCGTGCAGGGTGCATTTGGTGGGGAGGTCGGTCTGGGAGGATGCAGCCTGTGCGTTGTGTTGCTGGGGGATGGCCTGGCCTCATCGCTAGCCGCCTTCACTCCCCGAACCTCACCGATTCTCGCATTCACAGTGCGCAGCTCAATGCGTCCCCCAGCTCCCCATCAGAGGTGCACCCTCTCAGACACTGGCCTAATACAGGCCCTGACCCTTGCGTACCCCCCGTTTTGACCGCATACTACATCCAGCGCAAACACTGGCAGCCATCGTGGGTACCTGCAGATGCTACCCCGCCAAACAATGCATCGGTCAACCTCTCCAGGCCTCAACACCAGCTTCCCTATCAACTCCATCAGCTCCAACAGCTTCCCTTTCAACTCAAACACCAGCTTCCTTATCAACCTCTCCAGGCCTCCAGGCCTCAACACCAGCTTCCCTATCACCCCAGGCCGCCCCCCAATGTCACTTATCACCTGCCGCTCTGTTAGGCCACACATAATGTGGACAGACCCACACCCACTCATACAGACACCCACACCCACAACACACTCACATCCACAACACAAACCAAAAGCACACACACACACATACACACACACCCCAACGCTGCTACCCCTTCTTGCCTTGAACAACGTGGAGCCATCCCCAAACCCCTCCTTGCGTGCCTAACCCCCAAAACTTGGTCATTCCCCACATGTATCCCCTTGCCTTTCTTCTTTCCCTCCAGCCTGCCTTTACGCTGGCATCTGCAGCCGGTGCTGGTGCCTTCATATGCCCACATGCAGCCACTGCACTACCTCTTTCAGTGGGGGTAAACATGCACAAGCATTTTTTCTCACAAGCCTCTTTCCCTCACCTGCCTCTCCGCCAAACTCTGCAGCCGGTGCTGTCGCCGCCACATGCCCACACGCAACCACTGCGCCGCCCCTTCCCGCAGCAGGCGCGTGTGGTGCATAGCCCGCGCTGCTGTGTGGTCTGCCGCCTTGGCGGCGCGCACGCTTTGGTACCAGCTGTGTGTACCACACAATGCAACAGGCACTGTGTTTCGCGACGTGAGGAGTGGTGCCACTCTATGCAAGCCATGTGATGCCTCTCTACGCAAGTTATGTGGTGCCACTCAACGCAAGCCATGTTGCAATGGTGAGCAAGCCTTAAGGTGCCTCAAAAGGCAAGCCATGCACTGATTGCCATGGTGCCGCTCTGCAGCACTGATTGCCATGGTACCAAGCAGCAGCGCGGGTGCACAGTGAAGCCAATGGCTTCAAGCAATGCATCACACTCTGTGCTGTCTGTCCCCTTTGTGTCACATCAAACCTCTTGCACATGTGCGCACACACACACATACATTAAGAGCACCTCGTGCATAGTTCGCAACCTGACTGTGCAGAAAAGCACGCAGCCTAATATACCTGCATGTGAGTGCAGGCAAAACACAGGAGGGAAAGCACACCCATTCTCTGTGGGTTCAAAATGATGGCGGCCACGTACATTTCTCACATGCACCTTCTGCAGAGTGCAACTGCGCGCACAGCAAGCGCTATCCCAGGTTTCAATCTTGCTGTATGTCCTTCTTCCAGCTCATCATACCAACAGAGCAGCTCGCAGCATCTGCGCGCTTTTGTTGGCCTGCTCTATACACAGAGGCCACAATGCCTCTAGCGCCCCTGCAAAGCGCGGACGCACCTCAAAGTCGCGAGCGCGCGGGAGGTTACGGAAGCCCTGTGGCGCGCTTCCGCGCGCGCACACGCCGTGTGCTGCGCTGCCTTGTGTGCAGCATAGGCCCGCAGCTCTGTGAGCACAGCTGCTGCCCTGCAGGTGGATGTGCACCATGGATGGATGTGCACCATGGATGGATGTGCACCATGGATGGATGAGCACCATGGATGGATGAGCACCCATGCAGCCAGGCGTCCTGGGCGTCCATGCGGCATGGATGGTTGAGCGCCCGCGCAGCATGGATGGATGTGCACCATGGATGGTCGAGCCCCCGCGCAGCATGGAGCCCTAGGCACCCATGCAGCCAGGCATCCTGGGCGTCTGAGCACCTGTTACTGCCAGACATGAAGTGCGGCCTGAACACAGAGAGGTGGGTGGATATGGGAGCTGCAGGAAGGGCCTGCGCGCAGAGGGTTGCCTTATGGGAGCTACAGGGAGGGCTTTGTGCTCAGAAGGGTGGGTGCCTATGGGATCTACAGGGAGGGCCTGCTTTGTGAGCCAGGCCCAGAGCAGGCAGAGGAGCAGTGCACCCAAGGCTGCAGCAGAGTCGGGAAAGGAGCCCCTTAATGCTGCAGGGCGTAGATGAGCCGGCTGGATTGTGCATGAGCATTGCAGAACAGACGGTAAGGATGTTGGATCATCATCAGGCGTTCATGACCTGCGCATGAAACACACGATCTTGTGAATTGTGTACTTACACATGCGTGTGCATAAGCCACATGAGAACACACACACAGACACGTTCTTGACGTGAGCCTTCCCCCACAGCAGCAGCTGCCTGCCCGCACCTGCGCGTTGTCCAGAAATGCACTGCACGTGCATGCTGCATGTGCTTGGCCCCCCGCTTCCGCAGCCAAGCGCGCCATGCCGCCATGGCGCGTGCACACTGCCGTGTCTGCGCATGCTTGTGCGCCCTTGCGACCTGCGCCCAGCGAGCCAGGAGCGCACACAGGCATGAGCTGCTGCAAGTGCGCCTATGCGTGTGCGTGCTTGTGTGTGCGCTGGCCATGGCATTGACCTCGCAGGCCAGGGGGCCCACTGCAAACCATCGGCTGTTCGCACCCGTTGCGCGACAGCGTTCAGATTCAAAAGCGCAGTGCTCATGTTCGCATGCTCGCCTTGCGGCAGAGGATGCCCCTGTGGCCTCCTAGCATGCCTCACGCTGGGTGTCGATGGAGTGCAACATGGACTGATCTGTTCGCACATGGGGCTTGAAGTCCAGTTCCGCGCAGACCGAGGGGGCCTCAAAGGCACAGCCCTTTCGCCCCACTGCACAAGCCACGCTCCACCCTGATCTCCGCCTCTCAGATCGTTTTCCACAGCCTAGATCTGGAACCCCAGCTGGACCTACGGCCCTGGACAGTCCTGGACAGGCACAACCCTTCAGCCAAGGCAACATGCAAAATTGCAAGTATTCATACACGCACACATGCCGCCCTGCACCGCCCCTCTGCCATGTGCAGCACCACACTCACAGCAGCACAAATCCCGCGTCCCAGGCCCGACACACCCAAGCACCAGCAGTGCAAGCACCAGCCAAAGCTCAAACACACAACCCTGCCATCACCCTGCCAACACGCTTTTGTACCATGGCACTGCAAACACAGGCGTTTTTGCGTCTTTGGCACAGCCTTCACACCCTGTGCCTCACCTTCAGGGTCTTCAGCTGCCAGCCTGCGTGCACCTGCCGCCACGCCCCCAGCAGGCGGCCCAACTTCCGGCGCCCCAACTGTGCGCGCGCACCCGCAAGCACGCAGGCCTGCAGGCACAACATTGAGCATCACACACCTCTGGTGCTCTGGGGGGAGGAGGTGTGCGGAATGGTGCACTGCAGGGAGGCGGCTTGTCAGGCGTCCATAACTATTGAGGCAGGGCAAAATGCACAATTGTAGGCATTCACACACGTACACTTACGCTTGTGTAGATGGCTAAAAGGGATAAGTCCAAAGGCACACGAATGCTGCAGCTACAGCGGCGTTATCCTTCTGCATCACGCTCACTTTTCGCATCATCTCCTTGGAACAAACCAGAAACCCCTCCCCCAAAAGAAATGACACCAGCGCACGCATGATTGCGACCAGGAGTCAAAGAGGACCATTTTAAGTTGGAGTTCATTGTTGAGGTCATCTGGGGAAGGGGAGGCCCTCTGGTCCTGCGCATACCCCTTTGGTGCTACAGTCTCAGCACAAAATATGTGGAAGACGTGTGTGACAAAAAAGATCTACCATTGTGTTATCATCCCATTCTGGTATTGCACATACCCCTTTGGTGCTACAGTCTCAGCACAAAATATGTGGAAGTCGTGTGTGACAAGAAAGATCTACCATCGTGTTATCATCCCATTCTGGTATTGCACATACCCCTTTGGTGCTACAGTCTCAGCACAAAATATGTGGAAGTCGTGTGTGACAAGAAAGATCTGCCATCGTGTTATCATCCCATTCTGGTATTGCACATACCCCTTCGGTGCCACAGTCTCAGCACAAAATATGTGGAAGTCATGTGAGACAAGAAAGATCCACCATAGACTTCTTAACACAGTCCGGTAATACACATATTCCTCTGGTGACACAGCCTTGGTAGATTACTTATAGTCACCTGTGACAAGAAAGCTCTGTCATAGAGCTCTTATCACAGGCCAGTATTGTGCATGCGACGCTTGTGCCACGGTCTCAGTGAACACAGTGCGGTGCACAAGCATCGCAGCTGGCCTTGCTGGACGATAAAGCGGAGAGCCTGCCCCAGCCTCAGAGCATACCGCAGGGCATGCCAGCCTCACGGCTGCTCCAGCCTCAGCGCATACAAATTGGCATACCAGCATCACAGCTGCTCCAGCCTTCTCTGCCAGTCTGGGCCAGTTTGGTATTCAGCTCAAGGTTGAATTGGTATTCAACCCAAGGTTGACTAGGCTAGGTATTCAACTCAAGGTTGGGAACCATCAGACCGAGCACCCATGAGGCGCAACTGCACACGGCCGTGCGTGCACACCACCATCCTGGCATACTGCAGCTGCGCCCAACACACCACAGGTGCGGGATGAGGCAGGCAGCACATAGACAAATGGAGCAGCAACAAGGCGTGCGCCACATCCTGCACGCGTGCCCACGGCAAGCGCGCTTGCACTTGCTGCCCAGCCACAGTTTGCCGACCTAAGACAAAGACGCCGGTGGTCTTTGTCGGTCACAAATTGCCACGCAACGCGGCAGCAAGGCCCTTGCGCCAAGTGCTCGCACCTTGTCGGCACGCCGCTGCCTCTGGCGCTGGATGCCATCCAACCACCTTGCAAGTGCGCGGGCAGCCGCGTTGCCGTACGCCCATGCGGCAGCGCGCGCGTTGCAGGCGCGCTTTTCGGCAAGCCTGCACGCGCGTATGTGGGTGTGTGTGTGTGTCAGTGTTCATACTAAGGGAGCGGGGGTGGTTGTGGTGGTGGTCGGAGTGGTTTGCGTGGGTGTGCATGAGCATGCATGGGCGCAGACGTGCGCACTTGAGCGGTCAGGTGCATGAGCGTGGCACTGGAAAAAGGATTTGCAGCAGTGCATCCTGCGTCCTGCATCCTGCTATGGTATACAGGGCTCACAGCCAGAAGAGCCCGGTCTGGAAAACCAGGGTGCTCCAGGCGGGGGGGAGCAGCGCAGGGCTACGTGACAGGATAGCCCGGCGCAGCGCAAAAGCAACAGCAGCATGACAGCATGGCCAGGCACGAGGTAAAATCACGGCCTCGCGCTGCGTAACAGCAACAGCAATGAGGCAAAATCATGGCCTGGGGCTGCACAGCAGCGACAGCAGCATGACAGCATAGCCAGGCGTGAGGCGAAATCACGGCCTCGCGCTGCGCAACAGCAACAGCAATGAGGCAAAATCATGGCCTGGGGCGAGGCCAGAGCAGCCTCTGCATCTCCCGCCTTCATGTGCTCGTCTCACGCCCCACCACCCCATTGCCGCATGCTTTTGGCCATTTTCATGACTAGCCAGCAGTACAGCTTGTTGTCCCCCTACCACAGCGAGTGTCCCACCCACTTCTCACCTTCCTCTGCCCCACAGCACACCTCCCACCCAATGCTCGCCATCATCAATGCACAGCAATCTGCTTCATGTGGCATGGAGCATGCTCCAAATCATGCAGCGCCTGGTCAGCATGCTATTGCTAGAGTAAACAGACTAGGTCTGTGCCCGGCCTCATGGCTGAGGTGCCTGGGATACTTTCAAAGCATAAGCTGCCCCCCTTCTTTCCCAGTGATCAGCATCCCAAGAGCTCCCTCCGTCCTTTCGATGAGGCGTACATGATGCGATATGCACACCGCCCTTGATGAGGCATACATCATGCAATACGCATACCGCCCTGCAGTTTCCGTGCTCCAGCACACGCCTCAAGCGTCTCGCAAGGAGGCATGAGCTCCCCGCTCCCCACCCAATGATCGGCATCCCCAGCTCAGCCTAGTTCCACACAAATATCACACGCAATGTGTGACATGCCCTGTGCCTGCTCCGGCACATGCCTCATTTCATTCATAGCACAGTCTCCCCTTCGCCCTCCCCCTGGCGCTACATTCCAGCGCACACCTCAAGTGATGCAAGACCATGCCGTTTGCCCAAGGCCCCCCCCCTACCTGGCCGCCTCGGCCTTCCAGCCCTGCAGCGCCTTGCCCAGCAGCTGCCTCTTCCACAGCAAACACGCCCGTGCGCGTGCTGCCCGCGCCTCGGCAGCAGCTGGCAGGAACTGCTGCGCCCAGCTCACCTGGCCAAAGGCACATGCAGGCGGCAGCGCACCGGTGTCTGCATGCCGTGACATGGGTTGGCCTGCCGGTGTCTGCGTGCCGTGACATGAATTGGCCTGCCGGCGCAGATGCAGCAGCGATGCACACTCACGGGCTGCGGCACCGGTACACAACATGAGTGCTCTGCGTCGTGAAAGGGCATGGGCGGGGCGCACTCGTGTTAGCGCGCAGACCTGCACGCGCAGCCAGCGCACCGCGCCGCCCAAAGCGCACGCACCAGGGCCTGGCGCAGGAGGGCGTGGGCTCGGTGCTCGGCCATACGGGCATACAGCTCGCGCTTCTCGGCCGCATGTGTGGTGCGGGCGGCAAAGGCCCAGAGGCCTACGGACAGCAGGTGCAGGTACCTGCATTTCAAAAAGGGGCGCACGGGCGGACGTGAGGTGAGCGCCAACTTGATGTAAACAGTGATGTAAGCACTGCGCTAACATCAAGCCAGGGGCAAATGCATGCGCGGGTGCTGCAAAAGGTGCAGAGGAGCAGAGCAAGGTCACAAAGCGCATGTACCCGTCCAAATGCGCACGCACACCAGCACATGGATGAGACACAGGCACACATGCATGCGCGTGTATGCCGCGCCCAAACTCGTCAAAACCACCAGCATGTGCACCGCTGTGCGCACCAGCTCTGCACCGCGAGCACTGAGCCCAGAGCTTGCGCTGTGGCATGAGCACACCTCCAGCAGTGGGCACAGATTGCGCGCGAGCGTGTGCCTCTTTGAGGCAACGCGCGCATTGCGTCAGCGTGCGCTCCTCAAAGGATGCGCAGGCCACGCACAAGTGCGCACCTCTTTGAGGCGTGCAGGGGCTGCGCAGGTGCAGCCCTTACTAAAGCAGGCGTGGACTGTGCACGCGTGTGCCTCTCTTTCAGGCGTGCATGGCGTGTGCGCATGTGCACACCACATGCAGAGTCTCTGCAGGCCCGTGGCCAAATCCCCCCCCCCCCCCCGGCC
>LKMJ01006591.1_pt1 | contig 10940 bp, 6 predicted proteins | sample 643391 | NCBI WGS metagenome assembly LKMJ01 (sample SAMN04112250, study PRJNA286221) | soda lake metagenome | biome: soda lake; feature: Kulunda Steppe; material: water; isolation source: sample PL-Br10 brine of Picturesque Lake | place: Russia: Kulunda steppe | collected 2010-07
GTTTCGTGGATTCGTCGTAGCTATATTTGACGGCCTGTCCGCTGGTTGGCCCATCATCTGCTGAATACGGTAGCACACCAGAGGAGTATTCTGGGCAGTCTTGGAAGTCAAAGTACGACTCTGGATACGTACCGTGAACGTCGTAGTAAGCGTTCAAATGGCTGACAAGCAAGTCAACGTAGCCTGATGAGAGGTATTCATCGGAGTCCCAAAGTCGGTTTTTGATTCGGCGGGTGTGAATGCGTCGAATTTTGTGGTCTGGGAGTAGTGGTTTGATTGTCTGGAAAGCCTCTCGTTTGTCAGCATGACTGCGGAGTGTTTCACCGACTTTCTGTAACAGACAGCGTTTGTATCGACTTGGGAGATAGATGTCGAACGCTGCGAACGCTTCTTGCTCGTTAAAGTATTTCCACGCTTGATGCGAGGATTTATTAATCCCAGTGAGGTGGTCTGGATTCCAGTATTGGTTGATGAGTGTGTTCGTTGTTTGCGTGGTGAGTTCATCGAGTCGGTTGTATCGCTCTCGCTCTTTGTCTGGCAGTCGTATTGGGAGTGAGAGGTGTGTTGAGGACATATCTGTTTATTCCTTGTCAGTAGGCTCGTCGTCTTGTTCTTGTTCGAGTCGGACGACGGCAACGGTTTCTCCAATCCAGTCTTTGGGAACGAGTACGTGTGCGCCCCCGCCGATGGGTTTCGCTTCTTTTTCTAATGTTTCCCTGCCCTCGAACGTGAACTCGGCCATACCCATGTTTAAATTCTATTTAAACTTAAAAAGTTTGGATTAGAATCACGATTTGCTGCTGACTGCTGCTGTTTGCTGCTAAATTTTGCAACTGTTACGTAACCCTTGTCGAATACAGTGTGTATCGAAGCACATCTAAGTACTGGCAGGCGGACTGGCGTTGGATACAGAGCGCGAGTCTTGCACGAACTCCTGGTCTGGTTGACCATGGTTGTGATCGCCCAGTCCAGAGGATAGTGATCACCACCAGCATCCGCGGCGCTTGCGCCGCGGTTCACTGAACGCGAGGCAACGCCGAGCGTTCAGCCTTTTTAGCGTAGATTTTTGCGCGAGTGGTGACGAAGCGAAGCGAGTCACCCGAAGCGGAAAAAGGTACTTAGAAGTAGTCGATTGCTTCGGGCAGTTCGGTCTTCATGCCTTTGCGCTCGCGGATCTCTGTGATCGTTTCGGGCTGGAGATTGTCAGCCATGACCTGGAAACCGGCGTTTTCGGTGTTCCAGCTCGCACGGCCCTCGGTCGCAGAGCGAATATCGGAGGAGAAACCGATCATCTCATCAACCGGTGCGATACCCTCGACGACCATCAGATCGCCTTCCTGGTACATGTCGTCGACACGACCGCGGCGACCCTGAATTTCGCCGCTTGCCGCACCCATGTGCTCGTTTGGCACGTCGATGCGGACTTCCTGGATCGGTTCGAGGAGTTTGATTTTGCCGTCGATGAGGGCGTTGTGGAGTGATTGACGAACTGCGGGAATAACCTGTGCCGGACCACGGTGAATCGCGTCCTCGTGGAGACGGGCGTCGTGGAGTCGGATGAGCGTTCCCTCGACTGGCTCGGCAGCGAGCGGACCATCGTTGAGTGCTTCCTCGAATCCTTCGAGGACCAGTTCCATCGTCTCGTTCAGGTGCTGGATACCCTTCGTGTCGTCGATGATGACGTTCGTCCCGTGGATGTGCTCGACATTCTGGGAGGTATCTTTGTCGAGACCTGCGTCCTGCAGGGCCTCACGACGTTCGAGTTCGGGCATGTCCATCGTCGCCTTGCCCTGCTTGATCGCCTCGACGATGTCGTCTGCGAGTGGGTGAACCGTGATGTAAAAGCGGTTGTGGCGGTTCGGGGAGATTCCCTCGACCTCGCGGCTCTCTTCTTGAACTGCTTCACGGAAGACAACGATCGGTTCACCAGTCGTCACCGGAATCCCCTGGTTGCGTTCGATACGCTGGGTGACGACTTCGAGGTGAAGCTCACCCTGTCCGGAGATCAGGTGCTCGCCAGTGTCCTCGTTGATCTCGATGTCGATGGTTGGGTCTTCTTTTGCGACCTGCTGGAGTGTTTCGATGAGTTTTGGCAGGTCGTCCATGTTCTGTGCCTCGACGGATTTCGTAATGACGGGCTCGGAGATGTGCTCGATGGACTCGAACGGCGTCATTTCGATGCTCGAAACTGTCGAGCCTGCAATGGCATCACCCAATCCTGTAACGGCGGCGATGTTCCCGGCAGGGACGTGATCGACCTCCTCACGCTCCCCACCCATGTAGATACCAACACTCTGGACGCGGTTTTTGCCCGCAGTTCCGGAGACATAGAGCTCCTGGCCTTTCTCGATGGTACCCGAGAAGACACGACCGGCGGCAATCTCACCGGCGTGTGGGTCGATTCCGATGTCAGTGACCATCAGGACGACTTCGCCGTCCTCGTCGACGAGTTGCATCTGTTCTGCAACGTCGAGTTCGTCGTCACCACGCCAGATACGTGGAATACGTCGTGGCTGGGCATCGATTGGGTCCGGGAAGTGCTCACAGACCATGTCGAGCACAACGTCTGAAAGCGGCGTTCGCTCGTGGAGTTCCTGGCGCTTGTCAGCCTGTTCGAGGTCGATAATCTCACCGAAGTCCATGCCGGTTCGCTGCATCGATGGCAGCGAGACACCCCATTTGTAGAGCGCAGAACCGAATCCGACAGTTCCCTCCTCGACGGAGACCGTCCAATCGTCGTTGATATCGTCCATCTCCTCGGTCATCCCGCGAATCAGATCGTTGACGTCACGGATAACGTCGGTCATCCGCTCTTGCATCTCCTCGGGACCTTCCTGCAGTTCAGAAATGAGTCGGTCGACCTTGTTGATAAACAGCGTCGGCTTGACACCCTCGCGGAGTGCCTGTCGAAGCACTGTCTCGGTCTGTGGCATTGCGCCTTCGACAGCGTCGACAACCACGAGCGCACCGTCGACAGCACGCATTGCGCGCGTCACGTCACCACCGAAGTCGACGTGACCTGGTGTATCGATCAGGTTGATGAGGTGGTTGGTATCCTCGTATTCGTGGGTCATCGAGACGTTTGCTGCGTCGATTGTGATCCCACGTTCCTGCTCGTCTTCTTCCGTGTCCATCGCAAGCTGTTCACCGGCTGTGTCGTCAGAAATCATCCCTGCTCCAGCGAGCAGGTTGTCTGTTAGTGTCGTCTTTCCGTGGTCAACGTGAGCAGCAATCGCAATATTCCGGATGTTCTCCGGATTATCCATAAGCTCCTCACATTCCTGGACGATTTTTTTTCGTCGGCCCATTATTACAGTGGCCTACCGGCAGGAGGGTCAAAAGGATAGTGTTTCGAAGTCGTGACGAAGGAACGACTTCGAGGCTTGCGACGAGTGTAACGAGTCGCGGTGTTTCGCGGTCGTGAGCTGTGGGGGGAACGACCGCGAAACACGTCATGAACGAAGTCGCGGTATCTCGAAGCCGAACGCAGTAAAAGTAATACTTTGTGAACCCTTGGTAATATCCAGCATGGATCTGCGCGTGGAAGGTCCCGGGCCGTCCGAGCCGTTTCTCGGCGCGCGGGATCTATTCGAAACCGAACGTCACCTTCGCCGGCCCGTCACGGTACGGATCGTCGAAGACCCCGACGAGCGAACCCGAGTAAGCCACACCGAAACGAGTCACACACTCACAATCAGCCAGCAGGCCGCAACGAGTGCAATGGCCCGCGAACTCGCCTTACACGAGTTTGCACACATGCACCACTTCGAGTGTGAGCATCCTTCACATACACAGTCACTGAAGGAAGTGATCTTTCTTGCACTCGCCGGCAGAACCGTCGAGCGGCGCAAACTCACCCACTGTCGACAGATTGCAAACCACATGAAAGATATCTACGCCGATGACGTGTGGCTCTCGGTCGCGCCAGCCGACAAACTGGTCGACTTTCTCGAATCCAGTCTGGCCGCTGCGCTCGCCGACCGCCCGCGCGAGCCACCTGCCTGGGATCGAATGGCAGTCGAGCCACAATCGGAACCCGAGGCCGGAAAGGAGAGGCCGTTACGCCGCACATCCACCGCAGATCCAGAGATCACTGCAGTCAATGCTGCATTCGCACTCGGCCTCGTCGAGCGCCACGACCTCGTCGACGAGGACCACCGACTCTACGACCTCGCACACGCGGCCGCCGCGGATGCACCCCAGATCGATCTTCAGCAGTTCAAACAGTGGTTTCGCTCGCTCGCTGCCGACCCGGACGAAAGCGAGTACCGGAAAACACTCGTCGATGTCACTCGCGCCTACGCCGGCGGCGAGGGACCGGCAGCCGACTAACCCGAAGCCTACATTTTCCGGACGACGAGTACCGGTGCGGGCGATTTGTCGATCACGCGGTTCGTGACTTCGCCGAGAATCCGTTCACGGAGCGAGGGTTTCGACTCGCCGACGACGAGCAGGTCGTACTCGGCAGCGGTGCCGACGATGGCATCGCTGACAGCACCGTTTTCTTCCTGTCGCCAGTTCACTCGGTCGGGGTCGATGCCCTGCTCTTGCAGCCGGTCACAGGCCCCCCGAACGATGAGTTCACCACGGGATGCGTCCTTGTCTGAACTGGCAACGTTGAATACTGTCACGCTGGCTTCACTGCCCTGGAGTATCACGCCGACGAAATCGATGATCTGGTCGAGGTTCTCGTCACCGCGCATCGGGACGAGAATCTGATCGAGTGACTCCCCAACGGCGCCGGTCGTAAGAATCGCGTTGGCTTCGTGTTCGGCCGCGACCCGGTCGATGGTCTTCGACCGATCACGAGTGAACACCAGAAGTGACTCCGCGTCAGCACCTGCCTGAGTAAACCGGTCCGTGATTTCGTCGATGGCGGCGGTTGCCTCCTCGCCAAACTGCGAACGGAGTTGCTCCGCGGAGGACTGGTCGGGTACCGGATAATACCCGAGGACAACGAGAGAGTGCGGACTAAGCAACTCGACGAGATCAGCAGAGGGATCACCAGGGTCGCTCGCATCGATTGGCACGAGGATGGTTGCCTCGGAAAGTGACTGTGACATCGAAAGACACTCTATATGAGTCTATACCGGGGCTACCGTATAGTGGTACCGCCGACCGAGAATGTAGCCATAGAGCGACAGGTACCTCCACGCATTTCCCCCGGATGTTTTGTACTGGCACGGTAACTATGCACAAGACGTGAGTGAGGGAGAACTCGACCGGACGATTGGGTTGATGGGTGCGATGACAATCGGGACCGGCACGATGATCGGTGCAGGTATTTTCGTCTTTCCGGGGTTGGCTGCCGGCAGAGCGGGGCCAGCGGCTGCAATTTCGTTTGCAATCGGCGCAGCGATTGCACTGTTGGTCGCCTTGCCGACCTCGGAGTTAGCGACTGCGATGCCAAAAAGCGGTGGCGGATACTACTTCGTCTCCCGCGGACTCGGCACACTACCCGGGGCAGTCGTCGGGATCGGCCTCACCTTCGGGCTCATCTTTGCAACAGCCTTCTATCTCGTCGGCTTCGGCGAGTACGCCGCTGCAATCCTGGTCGAGGCAGGTCTCATCGCGACACCCGAAGTGACGGTTGGTCCAGTGACGGTTGTACTGGTATTCGGTATCCTGCTGGGCGTTGGACTCACCGTCTTGAGCCTGTTCGGGACCGAAAACACCGAATCACTGCAGAATATCGTCGTCGGACTGTTGCTTGCTATCCTCGTTGTCTTTCTGTCGATCAGCGGCGCACGCCTCGCTGGCATCGGCGGCGAGTCGGGCACAGCAACGACGTTCGCACCGGCGGGATTCGCACCGATTTTCGAAACGGCTGCGCTCGTGTTTACCTCGTATCTCGGTTTCGCACAGATTGCAACAGTTGCAGAAGATATCGTCGAACCGGACCGCAATCTCCCGCTGTCGATGATTGGGTCCGTCCTTCTCGTCGGCGTGTTTTACGTTGTGACGCTGTTGATCGCGGGCTATACGTTCGCACCCGGCGTGATCGGGCCGATGGGTGAGACAGCAATCGTCGAAGTGGCCCGCGAGTATCTTGGCATTACCGGCGCGATTGCGATTCTCGTTGCCGGCCTGCTCGCGACGCTATCCTCGGCTAACGCCTCGATTTTGAGCGCATCGCGGGCGCTGTATGGGCTAAGCGCCGATTCGCTCGTGCCGTCGGCTGCTGCGCGTGTCAACCGAACCTACGGGACACCCCATTTCGCACTCGCCTTTGTTGGTGGGACGACCGTGACCCTCGTTGCCTTCGGTCGGACTGAAGTGCTCGCCGAGGTTGCCTCGTTCTTGCATCTGGTGTTGTACGGGCTGATCTGTGTCTCGTTGCTCGCGCTTCGGCGTGCTGATCCCGAGTGGTACGATCCGGCCTTCGTCTGTCCGGGCTACCCATTTGTCCCGATTGTCGGCGCAGTCGCCAGTTTCGCACTGATCGCGTTCATGCAGCCACTCTCGCAACTGCTCGGCCTCGTCGTCTCGCTGGTCGCTGTTGGCTGGTATCTCGCGTATGCGCGAAATATCGAACTCAAAAATAAACTTGGGTGAAGGTACCCCACTCGTAAGTAAAGTGGTAGTATACAGTTATGTTCACCGAGTGGTTTATTAGTATCATATCCCCACAATACAATCGAATGGGGATAACCGGTTGGCGTGGGATTTGTTGTGTTTTCCTCTGTGTGTGTCTGCTCGTGCTGGCAGCACCTGGTGTTGCGACGACGCAGACTGTTGCAGCCGAGCCATGGATTGCCATCGAGGACGAAGACGGGGAAGTCGAGGCGGATTTCTTGCGGATGGAAATCGAACTCGCAGAATCCGGTGATGCAGACTGGCAGGTGGTCTTTCAGCAAACGCTCGAAGACGACGACGAAACGGATGCATTCGAGAGTATAGAAGAAGAGATTGACGAGAACCCGGAAGCGTATCTCGATCCCTTCGAGACACGAATGACTGCGATGGTCATAGAATCCGGCGAGACCACCGACCGGGAGATGAAGCTTGAAAACCTGACGGCGACGACCGAGCGCGAACCACGACCGCAGGATACGCTCGGGAACATCATCTTCACATTCGAATGGCGTGGGTTCGCCACTTCCGACGACGACAGCCTCCGTGCTGGCGATGCGATTGCCGGATTGCCACTGGATGAAAACGAAGTGCTGGAGATGAGCTGGCCCGAACAGTACGAACTCGAATCAGACGTGGTCCAGCCAACAGCGAGCGAGGACGATAAGATCGTCTGGCACGGCCCGCTTACCTTCGCCCGTGACGAGCCGGACATCCTTCTTACGGAGACACCGACAGAGCCGGAAAGTCCCGAGCAAGATGCTGACGAGACAGACGAGTCCGATGAACCGGACGAGTCCGGGCTCGGAGCGACCACGCTACTCGGGGCTGGTGGTGTACTCCTCGTCGCCGTCGGTCTCGCTGGCGCTGCGTTGCTCCTGCGTCGACAGGGAACAGAGACACAGGACAGCGACGACAGCAAAGCGGAGACAGACCGCGAGGAACTGTTGAGTCCCGAGGAACGGGTGCTTCGACTGCTCGAAGAAAACGACGGGCGGATAAAACAGAAGCGAATCGGTGAACAGACCGGCTGGAGCGACGCCCGCACCAGTCAGGTCGTCGGTGATCTGCGCGAACAGGGGGCGGTCGAATCGTTCCGCATCGGGCGTGAAAACGTGCTGACCCTTCCGGAGGTCAATATCGACTCCAGCGACGAAAGTGTGAGATAAAATTCCATATTTAAATCATTCGTTAGTTTATACTCCCTATTTCCGCGTATTTCTGAAAACCGCAAGACTGCGATGGCCCAGGAAATCACTTAATCCGGCTTAATTCAGATTATCACGACTTCGCTGTCACCTTTTTATTAGTAGATATAGCCCCAAGCATGGAGTGATGACACGCGATAGCCATCTCGTGGCGTTCGTACTCGTCATTGCGGTGCTGATGGCAGTGCCGGCCATCGGCGTCGCTGACGAGCCCGACGCAGACGCGAACGAAACGGACAGTGGGGAAGACGAGGGGATGTCCCCCGGAGAACGACTCGCGGGGGCGATGGGCGTACAGGAAAGTGAAATAGATGGGGACATCGAACAGCGAACGTTCGAAACTCGTGCCGAGGGGGCGGCTGACGACGAAGCGAGAGCCACACTGGCAGACGAGCAAGTCGAGCAAGTCGAGACAGAACTGAACGACCTCGAAGAGCAAGCAAAGCAACTCGAAGAAGAGTTCGAGTCGGGTGAGATAACTGAATCGCAGTTCCACCGGGCGGTTGCACAACTGCGCGTCGATGCCGAGTCGAAGGCTGACCTCGCCGAGCGGGCTGCAGAAATCGCCGGTGAAACTGGTGTCGTCGAAGAGCAAGAAGAGACTGTTGCAAAAATCGTCGATATCCGAGTGCGCGCCGAGCAGGTGACCGACTCGGACGACGAAGCGGTGAATGATCTGATCGAGCCGACAGTCCAAGAAGACCCTGAAGAGGCGGTCGAAGAAGAGGCCGAAACCGTTGCTGAGCGCCTCGCTTCGTCGCTCGAACGCGCTGACAGACAGACACAGGAGACGGACAGCACGGTCCGCGATACCGTCGACCTGCCAGATGAGGTTGCTGGCGAAGAATACGAGATCAGTGTCAGAGAGGCATCCGAGGGAGGAGTCGTGCAGATCATTCCGGCAGACAGTGACGTGCGGGTTTCGAGTGAGTTCCGCGCTGGCGCAATAGTGCCGGATACCGACCTCGCAGGCGGGCCGGTGAGTTACGCAGCCGAGACGGACGAGCTTGCGGTCTTCGAAGAAGATGACGAGGATGAAGACGACCGCGATGACCGCCCGGATCGTGCCGAACGAGAGGCAGCAACTGTCGGTGACCGGCTTGCAACGGTCCTCGAACGCGCTGACCGCAGCGCACATGAGACAGACGGCATCGTCAGCGACCGAGTCGAGTTCCCGGAGACAATCGATGGCAGCAGCTACACGGTCAGTGTCCAGGCTGACGGTGACGACGGACTCATCGAGGTCGAAGCGGCTGCTGACGTGAGCTACTCGACGACGTTCAGCGCCCGCGCACCAGTGCAGGAGACACAGGTCGATGGTGGCCCGGTTGGCTACACGGCCAGTCCTGACGAACTCGTCGTTGGTGAGCGCGCCGATGACCGAGACGATCCAGCCGAAGATGAGGCTGCCGAAATCGGTGACCGTCTCGCAACGACACTCGAAGAAGCGGACAGGCTTGCCCACCAGACTGACAACGTCGTTCGCGGAGAGGTCAATCTGCCAGAAGAAATTGCTGGTGATGAGCACACAATTGCCGTCGGGGGAGGTTCTGACGGTGGCATCGTCGAGGTTGCAGCCATAGAGGGTGACGTCCGCTACACAACCGAGTTCCGCGCTCGCGCCTCGGTTGAGGATGTCCAATCCGACAGTGGTGAGTTGTTCTATCGGGCAGACACGGATGATCTGGCTGTCTTCGACCGTGAAGAAGACGAAGAAGACGACGAAGACGCCGGAGACGATGAGCTGGCTGTCGAGAAAGCCCAAGACGTCGGTGACCGACTCGCAATGGCGCTCGAAGAAGCTGACCAATACGCACAGGAAGCTGGCAGTGAAATCAGTGCCGGCTTCTCCCTACCTGAAGAGATCAACGACGAGAGCTACACGATTGCAGTAGCCGAAAGCGATACTGGTGGGATGATCGAAGTTGAGGCGACAGACGGTGTGAGCTACTCGACAGCATTTAGCGCTCACGCGTCAGTCCGCGAGAGTGAAATCGAGGGTGGACCAGTCACATACAGTGCCGATGCGGAGAGGGTCAGTGTGACCGAAGCCGACCAGCGCGAACGAGATGATCGCGAGGAAGATTACCAGGAAGCCCGTGATCAGGACGCTCAGGTTCTCGTTGAGGAACTTAGTGAACAACTCGAAAGCGCCGATGAACACGTACAGAGGGCTGAAGATGTCGCTAACGGTCAGTTCAACCTGCCAGACACGCTCGGTGAGCAACACTACGAACTCCGGATCGAAACACACGAAGACGGCGGAGAGATAACGGTCATCGGCGAAGACGGCGACCAGATTAACCGTGGTGTCTTCGATATCGGGGCCAGCGTTGAGGACGCCCACTTCGAAGGCGGTGTGATGTTGGCATACACTGCAAACCCCGAGGAATTCGCCTTTGGAGAGGCTGATGACTATGACGACCGTGGCGACCGCGATGATGCTGCCGAGGAGCGCGCCGCTGAAGGCCTCGCCGAGGAGATAGAACAGGTGGACGACTACGTCCAAGACACAGGGACCACACACGAAGAAGCGTTCGAAACTCCACGCACACTCGGTGAGCAGCGATACGAACTCACCATCGAAGCAGACGAGGAGGGCGGAGAGATAACGATCATCGGCGAAGATGATGAGCAAATTGATCGCGCTGCGTTCGATATCGAAGCCAGCGTTGATGGCACTCACCTCGAAGGTGGGGCGACGATGGTCTACACTGCAGGCCCCGACGTCTTCGACTTTGCCGAGGGTGATGAGCGTGACCATGACGACCACGACGACCATGACCACGAGGACCGAGACCGCGATGACGAGACCGTCGAGGACGTTGCATTCGTCGAAGAGCTCGCCGAAGAATTCGAACTCGTCGACGAACGCGTTCAAGAAACTGATAGTACCCTCCGTAATGGTATCGACCTTCCACGCGCCGTTGATGACCAGCGCTACGAACTCATCATCGAAGCCAGCGAGAAAGGCGGACAGCTAACGGTGATCGGCGAAGACGGTGACCGAATCGAGCGGGCTGCCTTCGATGTCGAGGCCAGTGTTGAGGACGCCAACTTCGAGGGTGGGACGACGATAGTCTACTCCGCGAGTCCCGACGTCTTTGGCTTTGTTGAAGGTGATGACCATGATAGCGACCGCGACGACCACGATGACCA
>LKMJ01006592.1_pt1 | contig 10939 bp, 15 predicted proteins | sample 643391 | NCBI WGS metagenome assembly LKMJ01 (sample SAMN04112250, study PRJNA286221) | soda lake metagenome | biome: soda lake; feature: Kulunda Steppe; material: water; isolation source: sample PL-Br10 brine of Picturesque Lake | place: Russia: Kulunda steppe | collected 2010-07
AGCACTAAGGTCCTTGATCTGCTGCTTTGCTGCGCTCAGCGCATCTCTTAGCACTTCCAGCTGCCGCTGCTGCTCCGCAATGATGTGCTCTTGCTGCTGCTGAACTGCATTTGCTGCATCGGCTGCAACACTGCTGCTCAACAGGCGCTTCCAGTGGCTGTGGCTGTGGCTGCTCAGCTGCTGCTGGCTAGAGCTGCGGCTGCTCATTTGCTGGCTGATGCTTGCTGTTGCATTTATATAAGTGCAGGGCCCTCCTTGCAGCGTTCCGCTGAGCCCAGAGTTCCTGGAGATGCTTTGTCCTGGCTCTGCTGTTTCCCATGCCTTAATTCTTGGCTCATGGGAGTGCATCTGACAAAAGGATTTTCATTAAATGGTGCTGTACAAAAGAAGTATGCAATCCAATTATTGAACCTGCTTGCAGTGCTCCTGATCTGTCTGTAAAGCCTGGATCTGTCGGCTGCTGCTTGAATTTGAATTCTTTTCTAAATGATCTGAATACACGATTTGATAGCACAGATCACTATCTGTAGGCGAAATTTGAACGGACTTTGACTTGGAAATTTTACCTTCCCACCTACCCCCGCAGACAAGCCTAAATTTGAATAGATATTATAAGAATTCCATACCCTTTCACCAGCGCTCCTGGTACTCGACTTTTGGAGTTGCCCTCTGCACGGGCCCCCTCCAGCTCGCACCAGGTGGACACCTGGTCACTCTGGGCACTCCAGAGAGTCATCCTGCACGCTTGGGTGTGCAGCTTGAGGGTTTGGGCACGCAGTTTGTGAATTTCAGAGGATTTCCCAGCGTGTAAGCAGGCCTAGTGTGCAGCAGGGTTCACCAAATGGGACCAGCTCAGCCTGAAAAATAGCTTTTCTTAGTGGTTTTCAGGTGCTATGCTCAGAATGTGCTGGGGTGCTCTGGTTTGACCACGGCAGGATATCACACGGGGATTGTGGCGCCTGACTTTAAGCCAACTTGGCCCAATAACCTTAGGTACACTGCAACAGGAATGGGCGCATGCGTTTGACCTGTGCCAACAGCAATGCTCAGCAATGCCCATCCCACATGGGTGCCTACCTCTTAGCTGAGTGCATGGCGTATGTAATAAGCATTACATCCCTTGACATCTCACACTGTCTTACCATATGACCAAGCATGCTCAAAATCCTGCCCACATCACCCATTTGGCTGTTTGACAAGAGACTTTCCCTTGACATCTTAACATTGATGTCATGCAATGACCAAGCATGCTCAAAATCCTGCCCGCAGCACCCTTTTGCCTGCCTCAGCCTACGAAGCTTCTCAAACAAAATCGCGTGCGGAAAAATGTTGTCAAGGAGATATGCCATGAATTGCACAGGTGAATCAAGTATTAAACAATAAATCCCAGAATGCCCATCTCCTCAATCCCAGAATCTCTCCCATCCCCTCACCATCCCCAATGACGAGCAGCACGCGCCCAAGATGCACAACACAAAGGCAGCAAAGGTGAACAGAGAGTGGCACGCTCCTCCTGACATAAAAAGTGATTTTCAGGCTCACCTGTAAGCTCTTCATTTGGTTCATAAAATCCATCTCCAATCGCTGCTTCTCTATGGACTTGAAACCGTGTCCCCCCGTGCCTCTGCGCATCATTGCTTTCAGCCTCTCTTCCTGAGTGAGGCACTCAACACCTGGATGCCTGCCAGGTCAGCGCGCGCATTGCAGCATGAAAGCCTCTCAAGCTAGGATGGTGATGCGCCATATGCGCATTCGTGCCTGGCAAAAGTAAAGAACAGTCCATCCGCGGCAGCAGCTGTCCGCGTAGCAAATGCGTATGCGTATTTGTTAAGTGCACCTGACAAGTCAAGTTAGGCGGTGCAAAGCTGAACAGGCTGCTCTGCACAAACTCACCATGAGCCCAGGCACAGGCCACAGAACACAAATAAGCAGCTGGGACACTCAGCGCAGTGGTCCTTGTCCTCAATGCATATGGCCTCGCATCGAGGACAAAATAAAACATCATCCATCTGCAGATTTGATAGAGTTGTGAATGCATGCTTGTAAGCCTGCACGCATCTCAGTCTGTCTGCTCAGGCATGCATTTTGTGCTGATGCCTTGTCAAAGCCAAATGGCTTGCACATGCACAGAAGCAGGTCTCTAAGTGCGGACTGGCATATATGCGCATGAGCGTGTGCCATGCTGCACTCCTGTGTGCTTGTGCCCTACAGAGCACGTTTTGTGAGCCTGCGGGGATAGCAGGTGAGGGAGGACAGCACGAACATGTCAAGTCACGACAAGTTTCCATGCCTCAGGACCTCTTTCCTAACTGGAGTAACCTTACAGGGCTGGAGCAGGGGCTGATGGAGTCACCTTGTCCAATGTCCTTTGCAGCAGTAGCCGCTCCCACTGAGCAAAGTCCTCAGGCCTGGACACGACAGGCGGCATGGCAGGAAGGTTGTGGACACTGGGTGCCAGGCAGCCCAGGCTGAAAAGGCTGGACCGCGAGCGTTTTGTGACAAGACCCTTGGGTTGTTTCCGCCTGGCAACACACGGGCCACTTTTGTGCAGCGGCCTGAGGTCAACACCGCATGAGGTGCCCACCCTTCTGTTGTCATCCCGTGCACTTTCCTGGCTGCCCCAGTTCGCTGCGCTCGGGCACACATGCCCACTGACAGCCGCATGCACTGACAGCCGCATGCAACAGAGCAACAAGCAGCTTGATGCAGTGCACAGCTGCCGCACCCCTCTTCTCACAGAGGCTGGGCACGGCACAAAAAACCATGCAACCACCATGCAGGCCCATGGCCTGGAAGACACCCAGGTCAGCTGCACAGGAAGCGAGCAGCCCGCTGGCCCGCCCGAAATTGCCATTGCACAGCCGACGCCTGCCTGCTCTACAAGCGTACCCTGCTGTACCACAAGCCATGCAGCCCCCTGGGCAGCCTATGCCTCTGGCCTGCTGTTGGGCTGCAGCTATAGTTCATGGGGCCATGGGATGAGCAGCGGGGGCGCCCTCTGGAAGTGAGTGCACAGCACAGCAGCAGTCCAGCTTACGAGAAGAGGGCCCTCAGTATGTAAGGCGCCACTGGCACGCGGCAGGCCGGGTCCGGGCAGCGCATGTTCTCCACCTGACCCGAAGACAGCTGCAGGGCACAGGTTTGATGTGCAGGGGCGGATGAGCACGGGCAAGGGCGCCCTTCTCCTGTACCTGGCAAGGGCTTGCAGAGCCTCCGGCACATGCACGCACCCCCCAGGCCTCTGCCACACAAACGTGCTGCCATGCACGCAGTGAGCCATGCACGCAGTGAGCCATGCACGCAGTGAGCCAGCAAGCGTGCATGCGCCGGCACACAGGTATGCGGGCATGCATGCGAGGGTGCTGTGTGTGCGCGTACGCGCATCTGGCATGGAGGTCTGCCCTCTGTGATGTGTGCCTGGGCTGCAGAGTGTGTATGAGCCTCTGCGCCCACACGCACACGCAAGCGCCCCTCGCATATTCGTTCACACATGCTTCCTGTCAGGACATCTGCAGCGCGGTCATTTGGCTCCAGGGCAAGTGCAGACCGTGGGTGGCTCCAGGAGTGCAGCGCCTCACCGTATGGTGATGTGTTGTGGCTCCTGTTCTCGAGTTGCCCAAGCCCATCCATGTGCGCCCCCGCGTGTGCGGTGCGCGCGCCTGAACCCCTCGCATGCGCGCTCCTCCACCCCCCATCCCTGCCGCGGCGCAGCACTGCAGCTCACCCGCGGCGGCTGCCTGACTCCGCCTCCCGCCCGCGCGCACATGACCCCAAACCCTTACCTGGGACCGGATGTAGGTGGTGGTGCAGCCCCGGCAGAAGGCGTGCATACAGTCCAGGAGCACGCACTTGGCCCCCAGGGACTCCTCAAAGCAGATGCTGCACAGGCATGTGTTTTGTACATTTCCCCCGAGCGGTTGGCAGATTGGTGCGGATAATTGGGGGTTGTCTGGTACAGCCAAACCGATGTTAGCGCCTGTTGTTGGAGCATAAGGCAATGCGGGCTGAACAGAGCATTTTTCCAGGCATTTGGCATTTTTCGCTTGTCCGGGCAGTGGTCGCAGCTTGGCAAACGGTGCACCTGCAGGTGCCCTGCTGGCGCCCCTGACTGCGCCCTAGACGACGATTTGCCTCGATACGTGTCCAATATGGTGCTTTGTTGACCCAGGCGGGCACGGGAGGGGGCAGGCGTGTGTGTTCCGATGCTTGCACGAATTACCTCAGTCCGCTGTCCCTGCGCTAGTGCAAGCAGGCGCCCCCCACGACACGGCGCGCCCCGCATTGCGTGCGACAGGCATCCAAACAGCGATGGTGTGCGGGGAGGGGGCAAGGTCGATGTCCGCTGGGGGATAAAGGCATGGTCAAGCGGGAAATGCACGCAAATGCAAGCATGCGCGGACGAGAGTCCGGCAATGCGCCGTGCTTGCATCTTTGGCTGGGGGTGCGCGCCCCCATTTCCCTCCTCCTTTCCCCCCTCCCAAGGCGTGCCCCTGACTCAATTTCTTTTTGACCCCGCGCCTGGGACGCGCACTCCCGCCTTGCTGCCTACCCTTCTACCTCTCCCCCACTCTGCCTTTCATCCTCTGCTTCCCCATCTCATATAGTGACGCTATCCTGTAGTTCCATCTGTAGGCGCCATAGGCGCCTGTAGACGTCGACGCCATAGGCGTCGACAGAGGCGCCTGCGGCGCCTACAGCACCCACCTCCGCACCCCCCGCGCCTATGACGCCTACGGCGCCTACAGCGTCTAAGACGTCTACAGCACCCACCTCCGCACCCCCTGCGCCTATGGCGCCTACGGCGTCTGCAGCGCCTAAGACGCCTACAGCACCCTCCTCCGCACCCCCGCGCCTATGGTGCCTACGGCGCCTACAGCGCCTAAGACGCCTACAGCACCCACCTCCGCAACCCCGCGCCTAAAGCGCCTACGGCGCCTAAGACGCCTACGGGCCTTTCACCCTCGCTAGCGTACAATTTAATTTACAAAGCGATCTATTTGAGTATTGGATTGAAATTAAATCTATACACAAGCCACCCATCGCGAAGCAAGGGGGTGCAAGGGGGGCGCAGCCCCCCTTGATAAATATTGTTAAAATGTTTCTCGATTTAATTGGGCTAGGTATTGGGTTAGGGTTAGGGTTAGGGTTAGGGGGTTAGGGTTGGGGTTAGGGGCTTGGCCAAGCCTGCAGGCGCCGTAGGCGTCATAGACGCCTTAGGCTCCATAGTTCCGGGGGTCCCCCAGAAATTCCTGTAGACGCCGTAGGCGCCATAGACGCCTTAGGCGCCGTAGTTGCCGTAGTTCCGGGGGTCCCCCAGAAATTCCTGTAGTCGCCATAGGCGCCATAGACGCCTTAGACGCTTTAGGCGCCGTAGTTCCGGGGGTCCCCCAGAAATCCTTGTAGACGCCGTAGGCGCCATAGACGCCTTAGGCGCCGTAGGTGCTGTAGTTCCAGGGGTCCCTCAGAAATTCCTGTAGACGCCGTAGGCGCCATAGACGCCTTAGACGCTTTAGGCGCCATAGACGCCTTAGGCGCCGTAGTTGCTGTAGTTCCGGGGGTCCCTCAGAAATTCCTGTAGACGCCGTAGGCGCCATAGTTCAGGGGGTCCCCCAGAAATTCCTGAAGACGCCGTAGGCGCCTTAGTTCAGGGGGTCCCCCATAAATTCCTGTAGGCGCCGTAGGCGCCATAGTTAGGGGGTGCCCCCGGAAATTCCCCGGCTGTAGGCGCCAACTGGTAGGCACTGTAGTTTCGCTTAGTTTATATTTTCTAACAGGGATAGACGACAACTACAGCTACAACTATGGCGCCTACAGACGAAACTATGGGATAGCGACACTTTCTCCCCCATCTGCCTCCCTCTCACCAACTGGGCACTGACAAGGTGCAGATAAGGAATCCCCAACCAGGCGTCAGGCTCCCAAGGCATCAGTATAAAACATACATGCATATACACACACATGTGAGTGTGCTTTTACATGTGCGCACACACTTGCACATGCGCACACACAGGCACACACAGACACACACACACACACACACACACACACGCACAGGCAAACGCAGGCACATGCAAAAGCTCGGGAATAATTCACTTTGACTATATTTTGCATGCAATTCAAACCACTTGACAGGCAGTTTGCTGTGATTGTTGATAAGCATGCCCACCTGCATAGGCACGTGCTGGAGGCAAACAGCATGCGCGCGCGGCTTGCTGCGTAGCACTGCAGGCTCCTGCACACGTGCTCTGCACCCTGGGATGAGCCCTGGGATGGGCTGCAGGCGGTGCTGTCAGGGAGGGGGGAGGAGATGTAAGGGGGGATGGCCTGTGTGGTGGAGGACTGGCCGGCATCGGCCTGGTGCTGCGGCGGCAGCTGCAGCTGCGCAGGACCCTGGGTGCCGGTGACGCCCAGGTGCGCAAGGCCCGAGGCCTGCAGCCAGTCAAGCCAGCTGTACAGGCAGGGCGCGCCGGGCTGCCAGTGCTTGCACAGCTCCTGCTCCAGTGCAGCCTGGCCACGTTGGTCCAGCCACAGGCTGGCCGACACGTGCGCACGCGGGGGGGAGTGGCTGGGATACGTGCTTGGGAGCGAGAGGTTGATCAGGAGAGGGGGCAGGTGGTGGAGGGGCGGGCCGGCGGGCGTGGGGTTCTGGGCGTGCTGGGGGGATGCTGGTGCAGGGGCAGGGCCACGGGCGGGCAGAGATGGCGGGTGGGAGTGGGAGGGTGCCTGTGGAGGCTGCAGCTCCTGGGGCCGGGGGGAGGGCCAGACTGAGCAGCGCGGGAGCTGCAGTTGTCCTAGGCACCGCTCCTCTCGCTGCTGCTGACCCACCTGAGGCAGCTGCCGCTTTTCTGGTTGTACCTGTTCTTGCTGCTGCTGCTGCTGCTGTGCCTGCATGTCCTGCGTCTGCCCCCCGCCGGGCGTGGCCGCGCATATGAGCTGGATGCCGGCCGGCGACACGTCCACATGCACGCACACCTCACAGGTGAAGAACATGCGGCTTGCTGCACCCTCTGCCTCTGCTGGTGCACAGCTCAACCAGGGCGGCGGGCTGGACGAGAGCAATTCCTCCAAATCCACGCCAGCTGCTGACTCGTCATCCTTGTCTGCGGCCCCAGGGCTTGGGCCTGGAGCACTGCTGTCCTCGTTGCGCAGGCGCACATGCAATACCCTGCAACGAGTTGGAGCACAGGCGATGACCTTGGGCACAGGCAGTCACCCTTGTGTGCAAAAATGCAAGCTTAAAAACAATCTGCTAAGGCAGACAGAGTCCTTCTGAGCACACGCGCAGGGTCCAGCATGAATAGTCTGACAAGGTTGGCCCGAGCACCACATGTACCTGAAGTCCTCTCCGTAGATGCTCTGCAGTGCAACAAGCTCCTCCAGCTGCACCTGCCAATTTTCTGCTGCATTCATGTTTTCGCACATCCTGCTGACCTTGACGAGCTGCCTGTAGATCTCAAGAATGCCGCAGAAGCAATAGACCAAAGTAACCGAGCAAGCTGCAAGTCAACGTCACTAACAGCCATATGGGGAGCAGCAAGGCATACTCAAGCCGCGGAAACAGCTTCAGTGTTGGCTGGCCCTCCTCAATGAATGGCTGCGGGGTGCAGCAAAGGGCACAACAGTGAATATTGAAAAGGCAGGATCAATATGATAGAAGAGTCTTAGAGTCTTACCGGCAGAAAAAGCCAACACGTATAGTAAGCAAAAGCAATACACAGGGCTGCAATAGTAATCTTTCCTTTCACACACTCCTCCATGCCTATGAATACTTCATGATTAGTTTTTTGATTTGAATTGCGTCTGCAGCTTACATACGAGCATATTGATCTGCTACAATTTTGTATTCCCGTATTGGTTCAAGTAAATTATTCAAACCTTAGACTTATGCTAGTCCGTACAGACATTCGAAGTCAATCGGCTCAATTTCTCAATTGTATAAGAACCAGCACACTCACATAATTTGAGCAAAGTCCCGATTTCAATGGTGGACCAATTTCAATGCAGGACTTAGGTTACATGTACCTAATGGCTGATGCAGCAGTTGAGTATTACATGGGGGAGCTTCACCCCAGGGAACCTGATGAAGAGATCCAGGAGGATGTCTGCGTGGTTCATGTCAGGGCTGGCAGTGAGCACCAGGCACTTCTGTACCTGCTGCGCTCAGTGTCTCGTCACTTCCAGCTGGATGATATTCTACCAGAGGTGCCAGAGGACATTGCCAATCACAGATACATAGTGCTACAACCTCCTCGTGGTGAGTGGGTAGGGCATTGAAACACAGGAGGCACTCAACACATGCGGAATAGCATGCCGTTCAACTGCCGGCGCATGAAAAGCGCAAGGTGCGAGACATCAAATTCAAACACTGATTGCCACGCTGTCCATGTATATTCCACATCCTCGGTGTTGCGGATTTTCTGTTAACCCTTATCAAAGACACTTGCATCTTCATCGCCCTGCTGGCTCTGCATTGTAGATGTGTGCCTGTGCATGTTTATGTGTGTGGATAAACGTGTTTGTATGCGTGTATGTGTGCACGCGTGTAAGTGTGCGTATGTGTGTTCGCTTGTGTGTGCGTGCATGCATGTGTGTGTGCTTGTGTGCGCGTGCGTGCATGTGCGTGTATGTGTACATGTGTGTGTGTGCTTTTTTTGTGTGTGTGTCTGTGCTTGTGTGCATATGTGTGTATATGTGTGTGTGCTTTTTTGTGTACGTGCCTGTGCTTGTGTATATGTGCGTGTGTTTATATATGTATATGTGTGTGCACTTGTGTGTGCGTGCATGCATTTGCGTGAACATGCAGGTGTGTCATGCCCGGAGGTGCCCCCAGTGCAAGGAATTGTGCATACCTTGCAGCATGCGTCCAAAAAATTTGCTTTGCACGATGAGTGAGCCACAGTGCATGACAACAAAATTGTTCCTTTGGATGCAGATCCCTGCCCCGAGGGTGACGCATACACGTGCTTCCAGCAAGCCTCCTTACCTCCGGGACTTCTGCTGGCCCGGGTGCCCTTGTCCTCCCTGTCTTCCACCAAATCATGCATCTGGGGGGAGGACACCGACCTGCAGCCTCAAGGTGCATCCTCCAAGCCTCACAGCCACATCGCCAGCCGCGCGAGTGCGGGGTCTGCGCAGCAGGCAGATGCCCTGGTGCGTGTGAGCTCGGAGGCTCCTGTTTGGGCCAGCAGGATGGCATGCCCATCAAGCTCTCTCCTGTCGGGAGGTCCTGAACAGCACAGAGCGCACAGAGCAGGTCTGAGGGCTGTGCTTGGTGTCTTAGCAGGCTCCTGTCCTGTGCCCAGCGTATGCTCGCTGTGGGATTGGAATGCGCTCACCCTTGTGCCTCGTCTAAGCACCGCAGAAGCGCGCGCCAGCCACCTCTCACGCCCCCCCCCCTTGCCCCACCTGTGCCACTTAATGGCCGCAGGCGAGCAGCCCGCCCCCAGCCACGCCTGCAGGGTCCCCAGCGCAGGCCCCCCCTGCGGCGCCCCACCCCATGCGCATCGCTCCAGCAACAGCAGACGCTGCATCGCGCCCCTTGAGCCCCCCGCCAAGAGCAGCTGCCTGCAGGTCAGCCAAAGCGCCCGCCGCTGGCGCCCACGACCTCATCCACAGGGCCCTGCAGCCAAGCATGCCCCAGGTCGCGCCCCAGGCCCTGCCCATCTTCAAGTTCCTCTTTGGGGACCCCGAGCCATGGATGCAGGTCAGCACTCAGGGACACACACACAAACACACACACTTACACTGCACGCAGGCTGCGTGCGCGCCATGGCGCGTGTGCGAGCGCAGGATGGGGCTCTATGTGCACAGACGTGCAGGCAGGCGCACACCGTGTGTGTGCGTGCGTCCATACGTGCACATGTGTTTAACGCATGTGGTCTGCGGAGTGTCTGCAGTTTTGCAAGGCAGGCAGGGGGTCAAGGAGGGCCGCCTCTGCCTTGCAGCCTTTCCCTCACGCTCGCGCACACCCTGTCATGCAGACCTTTGTGCATGCGCTGTGTGTGAGACGCTGACTCACAGTGTGCGCTTAAACCCCTGCCTGCACTCCTCTCTTCTTTTCCCACTGGACTGCTTAGGGGAGGGCAGGACAGGGAGGGGGGGGGCAAGAGGGAGGAGCACCTCACTCACTCCAAAAGGGAGGAGCACCTCACTCCAACAAAGGCTCCTGCGCTGTCCCATGAGAGGCATCAAGTCGGTGTGCGCTGGCGCTGATGCCGGATATGTCGCTCAACCGTAGGCGGCGGCGCCCGGGGATGCGGTAGAGGACTGCTCACAGGAGCAAGACGGCCAGGGGCACAGCGGGCCCTTCCTGGGGCCGGCAGGCGGGAGGCCTCTGGGCCCAAAGCCGTGGTCCGAGGCCAAGCTGGAGGGCATGCGGAGGAGGAGGGCGCGTGTGTCGAAGAAACAGACGGCCGCCTTGCGCAGGTGCGGGGCGGGGCAGGGCGCGGGCATGCGTGCACGAGTGCGCGGTGCGTGATGGCACGGGCAGCTCCGTGGGCAGAGCGCAGGCTGGGGGGCGCGGGCGTGCGTGCTTGCACAAGTGTGCGGTGTGCCCTTTGCCATTCAGACATTGCTGGCAGCTCAGAGCGCGTGGTGGCGGCGTCCTGCATGGCGCGGCTCAGCCGGGCGTGCTGGGCGCCGGGGCAGGGAGTGCTGTGTGCCCGTTGCCATTCGGTCAGCAGACGTATGCTAAGGGAGTGGCGCAAGCACGGGATGCTGCGCGTGTGCACCCTTGTGCTTGTGCACCCTTGTGCTTGTGCTGCTGAGCACATGCTTGCGCACGATGGTGGAGGCGGGCGTCGTGAAGCCTGAGCCAGCTCCCCTTTGCTGCCCAGGTGGGGTGTGTGTGCGCCGCGCAGGCTGTTGTGCGCTGTGGGCTTACTGGAGTGTTTCCTGTCCTGGAGTAGTGTGTGGGTGTGTGGGTGTCTGTGTAGGGGGG
>LKMJ01006593.1_pt1 | contig 10939 bp, 13 predicted proteins | sample 643391 | NCBI WGS metagenome assembly LKMJ01 (sample SAMN04112250, study PRJNA286221) | soda lake metagenome | biome: soda lake; feature: Kulunda Steppe; material: water; isolation source: sample PL-Br10 brine of Picturesque Lake | place: Russia: Kulunda steppe | collected 2010-07
CACACACACACACACACACACACACACACACACACACACACGTACACACACACACACGTACACACACACAAGCCCACTAGCACACGCATGCACATGCGCATGTGCACAGACATATACGCATGCACACACATACACACACATGCACGCATGCATGAATGAGCACACACACCCACGCAAGCCCACAAATGCACACCTACATGCAAACGCACATACACACACATGCACACACATGCACGCGCACTGGAGCACTTGCATGCATGTGCACAATTCTATGTGCGTGCAACATATTGCAAAGCTCACATGTGTATGCTCCTGCTGTCAAACATTACGTGCAGGTTGCGCCCCTAGTGTTTGGCCTGCAAGCCCAGCTTTGCTCACAGATGGCCAATCAGCACCACATGGAGATATTCAATAACCACAAGGATTTGGGTGGGTCTTGGGTCTTGCATCTCGATCCTTTTAGTATCATATCAGCACATCAGCACATCAGCAGCAGTGCCTTCAACGTGGTTGACAGCAGAAGAGGGCCATGTGTTGGGGTTTGCCACTCCCACATGGATTTGAAATGGCATCCACCATTAAAAGCAGACACACATAGTTGACCAGACAACTGGCAGGTTGCATTTACAAAAGGCATCAAGGGTTTGATATATCCTGCATCCACCATTAAAAGCAGACACACATAGTAAACCAAAGTAAACCAAACAACTGGCAGGTTGCATTTGCAAAAGGTATCAAGGGCTTGATACATCCTGCTGTGAGTGTCTCAAGCGTCTCGACGTCACGAAACACTTGGTGCCTGCACTCCTGCCAACACAGTATCAGTTCTGGCCCACAAGGCATCAGCAGCGTTCCACAAGGCATCAGTGCAAAACATCTGCTGATGCACACACGTGTCCCACAAGGCATTAGTGCAAAACATCTCCTGTGGATGCGCACATTTTGTCTGTAGGATCCCTGAAGGTCTGCGAGCTCATCGCGTGTGGCGGATTCTCTACCGTGTACAAAGGGCTGTGGCAGGGGCTTGAGGTGGCCATCAAGGCGAGTGACAGTGCAGCAGCAAACATGTGTGTGTAAGTCCCACGTGTAGCAGGGCTTTGAGGCGGCCACTGAGCAAAGTTACTTGTGCCAGGTCTGCTCCAGAAGACACATCCATTGTGCATCGGACAGTGGTTTGCTGCAATAGCCTGGCTCCTCTGGATGTGATGGGCGTTCCGCCATCTGCTGTGACTATGAGGGATCAAACCACAGGCGAGTCACAAGAGCCCTTCAGCCCAAGAGGTGCATAGGGATGATGTCCTGCAGTGCCAGCACAAGCAAAACAGGTTGCAGGCAAAGCTTTTCTGCCATGCCTGTAGAAATCTCACTCTGGCCCCTTGGCTATCCTTTGAAGCCCAAGCTCCTACTCACAACACAACCCTCCTCTGTAGCAAGCAAGGCCTGCACTGACCTTGCAACCCTCCCTGGACCCTTTGAATGCTTGTCTCCTGTTGCCATTTGTTGCCACCTGGTCTGGTGGTGGGCAGAGTGTGGGGGCTTTGCAGCACTGGGGCCATGCTGTGGTGAGCTAGCTACTGTAGCATGCGCCATGCCTGAGGATCAGCGTACAGGGCTATGGATCACCTTGCGCTCCATTTAAGGCGTCAGTACCTCAGAAGAGTGGCTAGGTCATACAGCGATATGGTTGAATCACAGAACGCAACAAGGCATATGCCTGGTTTGCACGACCTACACCATATGCCCGACGCACCTATGCGCAACCTTAACCACGCCACACCTGCCCCCCGAGACCATTTGGGGCACAGCTGCTCAACCCAGAAGTTGCGCCAAATCTGGCATATTTTCCTTGCTCTTGCAGGGGGTCTGCTGCCTGTGCCGCATGCTGCACAAAGACCGTTCAAGCATCGCTTGCAAGAGGGGGCGGAGCTGATGTGCGGTTGCCTGTGGTGTGCACGTAGGTCGTGCCCCAGCGCAAAGACCATTCAGACAGTGTGCGTGAAGCTGTGGAGCTTGCGGTGATGAGCACAGTGTCCCACCCAAACATGCTGGGAATCCAGGTGGGTGTAAAGCTGATCAGCAGATCGTCCAAGTTGATCAGCAGATCGTCCAAGTTGATCAGCACATCGTCCTTGCTAAGCATACTGGGTGTTCAGGCAGGTGCAGCATCATCCGCTCTGCGCTCACCACCACAATTTGCAAGCATGAAGATGGCGTGCACCCTGCCTCAGCGCCTAAGAAGCCCCCTGTGTGCCAGTCTCAGACCATGCAGTTGAGCATGCTCATGCATGCCTGCATGCATGCCTGCATGCCCACCTGTCAGCCCATTTTCGTTGATCGCTGCGGCAAAGCAAGCACTGAAAGAACCTTGTAATAGAAGCAGGCTTGAGCGCAAATCCGTTCAGCGACTGCAGATGGCCCGCAGGTTTGCACCTTGCATCCTTACCAGCATATGCCCTGTGTGGGGCTTGTTAACATGGCCCCAACCCAAACTGAATTTTTGATATCCATGGAGGCAGCATCTTCCCCACCTGATAACACTCCACAGCATGGCCAGGGGTGGTGGCCATGTTGAACTGAGTGCTGCATTTGCCCTGCTGTGTGAGCCACGCCTCTTTACTCCATCGACTGCCACGCTCATGCCTTTGGCTCTGACCATGCCTTCGGTGCTGGCCACGCCTCTGGTGCTGACCATGCCTGTGCTGGCCATGCGTGAGTGCGGGTGCGCGCTGTTGCCCCTCGCAGAACTTCTGGGTGGATGTGCTGGTCACCCCTGAGAGCCGACAAAGCATGAGAGGGAACGGGCTCCTGAAATTGGAGAGCGGCATCTCCCACGAGCAGCAGGTGCGCCCAGGGGGAAGGCAAAAGGAGCTCTGCCAGGAGGCTGCCTGGGGAGGAGCCTGTGCTCCAAACATGCACGGATTATGAGCAAACAGCCAGGGAGGGCCATGGGCCCTTGCGCTCCAAACAGGCACGGATCATGAGCACACAGCCACAGGGCCATGGGCCCAGAGGTCCATCATAGCTAAGGACAGAGGCTACCTGCAAGATGCATCTGGTACCCAAACAGCTGGGAAAACAGGGTGCCACGAGTTAACTCCCACGTGTATCAACTGTCCGTAGCGCCCTTTTTAATCATGGCCAGCGCCCATCAACCAACTGGGCAGCACAATGGCTCTCATCATGCGCTGTGTGGTCAGCTCAGTGCTTCAGTGGCACGGTGACTGCTCACATCATGGCCAGCAATCAATCCTGTGACCTCCTTGTGGACATATCGTTGTCCTTGCGGATCGTTGTCCTATTATCCTTGTCCTTGTGGATCCTGTGACCTACTTGTGGACATATCGTTGTCCTTGCGTGGTTGGATCTTGTCTGCCACCTGCTCTGAACCACAAGCCAGTCAGGCAGAGAAGAGCCCTGACCCTATCTTCCTGTGGCCTTTGCTTTTCTGCTTCACTGATGCATTTTGCACCTCATGAGGCCACTGGCTCGATACTTCCCTGCCTTGATTCCTCCCCTTGATTCACTGCCTTCCCTTGACTCACTGCCTTGTCTTGATTCCCTGCCTCGATTCCCAGCCTGCATTCCTTGCCAGCTTATTGCATCGCAAGCCTTGTATCCGACAAAGCATCGTGACTGTTGCCCACCACATCCTTTGCAGTCAGTTGATAGCGGAAAACTGCCCAGCTCGATTGTGCCATGCACCAAAGAGCAATTGGAGCAGCAGCAGCAGCAGCAGCAGTTGGCACAGCCAACACTGTCCTTGGTGATCGTCATGGAGCTATCAGATCAAGGGGTAAGCCCTCCTGCTCATCCTTGTAGAGTTGCAATGCCCAGAGCTTTTAAAATAAGACTGACCATGCTTGAGACAGCACCAGCAAACCACACGGCATTAACCTGTTGGCTCCGAAGCACCTGTTTGAGCAGCATGAGGATCGATTTTGATCTGTCTTGGCCCTCCTCGCCTGGATGAGCATGTTGCATTGCGTGCTCCATGCAAGCTCTCTTAAACAAAACTACATGAGACCTTGGGGCATGGGACCAGGGACCATGGAGCATGAGGGCGCATGTGACACGCGCATACATGCATGCATGCTTGCAGTCGCTGGACAAGGCCATCCACCAGGGATGCTTCTGGATGCTGCCCGGACCCAACAAGCCCCCCTGCCTCAATATGGTGTCCATCCTCACGACCCTGCTGGAGATCGCCATGGCCCTGCGCCACATGCACAGCATGCAGCTGGTGCACTGCGACCTCAAGGTGAGGCAGTGCAGGGCGTGAGGCCACAGGAGAGCTAGTCCTAAGTCATGCACTGCGCAAGTTGTGCAGCATGCTGCTGGTGCAATGCAAGCTCAAGGTGAGGCAGTGCAGGGCGTGAGGCCGTAGGAGAGCTGGTGCTGCGTATTGCACAGCGCATGTTGCGCCTTGGGCAGCTGGTGCAGTGCATCCCCAACTTGAGGCTGTGTAGCTTGGGAGAGCGCCAGCTAGCAGGATAGTTCAAGGATTGCTCTACAGTTCAGCTGCTGTGCTGCAGCCCCCTGGAGGACAGCAGTGGAAAGCAGGGCTTGAGAAAACAGGGCAAAGTTTGGACTCGTTTGCAGCAAAACAAATTTGGCGAGAGGACAAGCATTGAGCGAATGACTTATCGCTCGTGCCAAGACGCGCATAACTTATGCGTGGCACGGAGCGTATGCCACTTGTATCATTGCATGCAGTCTGCTCTTGACAAATCAAGGCATGCTGCTTGCAATTGACAAGACACGCCCAAAATTCACTGCCTTGTGAACACCAAGTAGCATTGCATTGTGCCAGAGCTACGCAGACAAAGCGCAGCCTCTGCATGTTGCAATGAAAGCTATCGAAACCAAGGGCAGGGATCGGAGCACCCAGAGCTCCATGCATCAATATCGTATGGCACGTAAAATGTGCACCATGAATGCCGACAAAAGGCACCCCCTTTCCTGTGCAGCCTGGCAACATGCTCCTCAAAAGCTCCCTCACTGACACGCGCGCGTGTGCACACACTGGTCCATGAATGCCCACACAAACGCACTTGTTGCTGTGAAGCCTGGCAGCATGCTCCTCAAGAGCTCTCTCGCCAAATTTATGTGCACATGCACACTGCCTCAAGAAGCACACACAACACAAACATGCTTGACTGATACACACATGCTTTGTTCTTTACCGTGCAGCCTGGCAACGTGCTCCTCAAGAGCTCCCTCACAGATGCCCGCCGCTTCACCACCAAGCTTGCAGACTTTGGCCTTTGCAAGTTTCGTTATGAGGTAGGTGGCGTGGTTGCAAGCTGGAGCGCACGTGGCTCCCGATCATCGGCACTGCCAAGAGCCGGTGTGGTCAAGTTCGCAATGCCCAGCTAGCTTTCACCACGAGGCCATGGAGAGCAATGTTGAAGCGCCTGGGCAAAAGCAGGGGAAGCCTAAGGGGCTGATCGGGGCGGATTCCTGCCCTCAGATTGGCACGCGCATGCCATGCTGGACATGATGTGCCTCCCAGAGGTTCCAAGAGGTCAATCAAGCTGTCGTCCGGAAGTTGAGTGTAGTGATGTGGAATAAAATTGCTGGGGTTCACAACCACAGCACCCTAAATGTTGTGTTAGCGTCCTGTAATCGTTCTAAATTTGGAGGCGACCGGCTTTGTTATCACTACCCTCCCTAACCGATCAGCCCATGCTGGGTCAGCGTCTACTTCATGTTAGCATTCTTGCGCAATCAAGAAAATTGGCTTTGGGATCTGGCTCACAGTCTGCGCCTTGAAGGTCTCTACAGCCCCAATTTTCGGATGTGCGCATGAGATGCACACTATGAGAAAGACACAGTGACACTGTGGGCTGTGAGCCTGTGGGCTGTGGTCGGTTGAAGAGGGTAGTGACCACATTAACATTCTTTTTAAAACACCTTTGCAAAGGTTAAAGCTCTTTGCAAAGGCGCCTCTTGATCGTTGGGTCACCACAAGCATGAATTGAGGACAGGTTCCACGCCACGTGCCGAGCTTGCTGTTTGGCAGGTGCAGCATAATGGGCACCACCCTAACAGTATAACCCTAACACTTTTTTGGTCGCATGCCTCTTGTTGTTAAAAAAGTGTTGCCGTGTTGCCAAACCTCAGACAGCTCGTTTGCACCTCTCCACCCCAAGAGGGCCTTCTGCCTTGCCTTCACTCATTCCGGGCTGGGGGGGTGCATGGTAGCCAAGTACAGGTGATGCGCAGCAGCCCCGGCAGCAAAGCGCTGTAGGCCTTTCCTACTCACAAGAGCAGGGCGTGCTTGTAAAGCTTCCATCCATAAACCTGGCACAGCTGGACACGCATCCACCACAGCAAGCAAGCAAGCAAACAAGCTAAGCAAGTTAGCAAGCGAGCAAGCAAAGCACTCATGGATGTATGTGTGTACGCCTGTGTGCAGGCGGTGGATTTCACGGAGCAGCTGCGGCGCAGCACCTTCACGGGCACCGTGACACACTCGCCGCCGGAGATGCTTCAGGGCGACCCCAACCCCGACTACGCGTACGACGTGTACGCGTTTGGCATCCTCATGTACGAGATCGTCAGCCTCACGCCCGTATATGCGGGCCTGGCCGACCGCCAGGTCGCACAGCAGGTGGGCTGGCACATACAGCCACACGCCTTGGACACCCCTCATTTTTTCGCAGGCCTGAGCGACTGCCAGGTTGCGCAGCACAGGTGGACACGCACGTGGGCTACCACACATGCTTTGAAACCTCTCACGCTTGCAAGCAGGGCAGAGTGTCACACGGGCAGAGTGCAACGCAGATGCGCACAAGGAAACCATGCACGTAGCGTGCACGAGCCTGCATGGACCCAGGCTTGCACAAACGTGTGCCCCTTCCGGCACCGCCCTGCCCCCGACAGGTGGTGTACAACCACCTCCGGCCCACGTTCTCAAAGCGCATGCACCCAGAGTATGTGAGCTTGGCGAAACAGTGCTGGGCCGCTGACCCCAAGGACCGGCCCTCCAGTGCCCAGGTGTGTGTGTGTGTGTGCACGTGCGTGTGTGAGTGTGCATGTGCGTCAGCGTGTGCGTGTGCGCACGCACAAGTGTGTGCATGTGTGAGTGAAAGTTCGCATGCGTGTGCGTGCTGGGCTGCAGACCCCGTGGATGGGCCATTAAGTGCCCAGGTGGGTGGGTGCACATGTCCGTGCACGTGTGTGCGCTTTGTGTGCTTGGTGCACATCTAGCAAAGCTGCCGATGCAGCTGGGTGCCAAAGAGGGTGTTATCCATGTACGCGACTTCCTGGCAGCCTCCCCCTGCTGCACCTCACCGACTTCACCACCCTCGTGCAACTCAGGATACACACACACATACACGCACGCATTATCTGGTAACACAAGGCCCAACCATCACGCCCTGCTGGACATGCTCAGCGATGGACTGAATGCAGACACGCTGATAGCACACATGCGTCCATGCGCACACGTGCAAATGCGCGGGCATACAAAAGCAGCACTGGCATGTTCCCAAATGTGCGTGAGTGCCTACTCACACGAGCACACACTTACGCCCGACCAGGCAGCCCTGAAATGCATGCTGATGCGCTGCAGGTGGTACGCAGCATCAGCAGGATGCTCATGGCGCTGCGCGATGCCCCCGCCAACAGCCCTGGAGCCATGCCCGGCATGCTGACGGTGCCCCAGCCGGGCCCTGTGACCCCCTCCCCCTCCCCCGCCTCCCCGCACTCGCAGCCGCAGCAGCAGTAGCAGCCGCAGCAAAAGTTTGGAGTGCAATCTGGCGGTGGGTGAGCTAAGCAGGAGACATAGGCAGCTTATCCCCACGCCAACACCAGCACCAGCATATGGTGCTGGCCCCAGGTGTGTGGCCAGCTGGCAGGCAGCCACCACATCAGGCGGCAGGCACGCAGTTGAGCCCGGAGCCTCCCTGGCGAACATGAGGGGCATTGTATGGCCCATACAGGCCCCTGACCCACACAGGTCCATGAGGCAATGCGCGGCCTTTACGGCCCGCCAGCGGGCGCTGCCCTGCACAGCCACATGGGACATTGTCTGTGCTTTGCCTGCATGGCCTCCCAGGCTCTCCCACATGTCCCCTGAGGCTGTGCTACACCCTACGCATGCGGTTGTGCATGTTCCAAAAGAGCTGCCAACGCTGTGCTGCGTGCACACTGGGTGCACATTTATAGGTAGTGCTGAAGGAGGGCGCAGTGCACATGCATTGCACAGGAATACTGATTGTAGGTAATGTGAAAGGACAGTGAAAGGTTGAATTAAAAACTGAGTTCTTGTCAATGATGCCGTGTGCTTTCCTCTGGATGCTTCGCTGCTTTTTCAACACGCTCGTGAACTCTGAAGGAAAGAGTGCTTCAAAGAGTGTCCAAACCACCAATTAAGCTGGTGGCTCCTAGGCGTACGACATGTTCAACTTTTGTGTGTTTTAATTCAGCGTTTGCCTAAGAAACAGGGTGATTCCAGTGCAACCGTGCTGTGTGTGTGTGTGGCAACCAGACTTTGCTATGCTGCAAGGCAGAGCATGCGTGCTGCCCATGTCTGCATACATGAGAATTTGCGCAGCTTTTCAATTACGTGTACTAGTACCCAGCTGGACGTGACAGCCTGTCTCCACGCTGGCATGCAATCAACGGCATGCATTGCCTCAGGTGCTGGACCTTGGCAGTAGGTGGATAGCATCACACTCACGATTTGCCAGGGCCAGCACAGCCAAGCTGCACTTCCTGCACTGCCTGAACAGCCACAGAGACCATGTAAAGGGATGGAGTTTGTAGCTAGGACATTTCACAGCCTTAAAAGGCCTCGTATTTCCAACTCTGCACTCGTTCTGAGTGAGGCCGGCGTCGGCAGGTCTCGCAACGAACTTGTGTAGGAATGCCTCGGGAGTTTTGCATGCTGGGAGTGCTTACCTGTAGCTTAGCAGACAACACGAACAATACGCTTTGGTATTTGCTGGCATAGTCTGGAGAATGTGTGTAATTTGTGCTCAATCGTGTGTGTCATCATGTGCATCATTGCCGAGCTTTGACAGTTTCCATGGGTTGCCTTCCCAGTGCCTGATGGCATGTGAGTGAATGTGTTCCTTACAGTTAGCGCAAGCATTCCAACTGTGTGCAGCTATTGCAGATGCTGAAATCCAGCTCTCCAAGCCCTCATGCGTGGACAAGATGTTTGAGCTTGGTTGCACCACTTATGCAGTGGTCGTACCGTGTGTGTACGGCTGCAGCTGGCCTAAGGGATGACTTGGCTTCCCAGGGCTGGCTGCAGGTCTGACAGGTGTGCAGGTCTGACAGGTGTGACAGGTCTGACAGGTGTGACAGGTGTGACAGGTCTAACAGGTGTGCAGGTCTGACAGGTGTGACAGGTCTGACAGGTGTGCTTTGCTGATTGTTCTGTGATAAAATTCATGATCACTTGTGAAATTCTCCTCAGGGCTGTGCACATGCATATGCCGCACTTAATCTTTTGCTTTTAGGCAGCATCGGACAACATTCATCCTGGTGCAGCGGGCAAAGGCTCTTACCGGCTTGTATGGAATTCTTTGTTAGTTGCAATAAGATGATAGTGCTCTATTGGTAATAAACAAGAATTGTGTGTTTGCCTGAGTAAAATCAGACAGTCAAGGTCTGATTGGTGCCAATCCTTACTGCTGTGACTGAATTACAAGCATCTTGTAAAACCATGGTAAAGTTGCTATGGTGTTTCGGGCACTACCAAGGTCTTCTTGTCTCCTCAATCTTAAAGAGCCGGTGCTGAGCCGTTGTATTCTGTAAACCAAGCTGTTCTCTCTTTATCGCTGCTTAACAATTCCGTAAGTAACCAAAACTAAGTGGGCCGTGAAATTAGGATTGTAGCTTTAAACTAAGCACCGATAGAGCAGCCTGGCAGACAATACACACTTCACGAACAGCATGTTTGCTGAGAGGAAAAGCCATGAGTGTCAGGCAAAAGCGTTGCCTCGGTGGATGTTGGGAGTGAAGTGGGATGACAGAACAGGTCCTCTATTTGCCCCAGTGCCTTGCAGGTAGGTTAGTTAAGGTAAGTTTACATAGCTGTACCTGCCGAACGAGGGCAGCTCAGCTGAGTGCCTTGCAGGTAGCTACCCTCCCTAGGGGCTCATCCTAGATGGGCCATACCTCCGATTTGCAGAGCATCTTGCTAGTTGTTTTTTATGGACAATGACCCCGCTGGGGGTCACCAACGCCAGGCTTGTGCTCTGCTGCGTAAGGCACGCCTGCATTGAGGGCCCCGTGCGAGGCGGCTGTGCCCGCCGAAGGCATGCGCACTGGGCCCTGGGCTTTGGCGGTGTTGCAGGTGGGGGTGCACCAGCAGGGCGTGCACCCGCAGCAGCCGGGTGTGGGGGTCGGGCTGTCCCCCTAGCCTAGTTTGCAAGCTTCCTGTACAGGAACCACGCAAGTGTGATGTGATGTTTGCAAGTGTGATGTTTGACTATTTTAGTTAGAGTTTGGGTTTTTTAGAGATCTGTTAAGTTTAACAGAATCCGGCCACCATGCCTACGCTGTCCGCCGCCCCTGCCAACCTGCTGCCCAAATCATCACGGATGTCCTGAACAAGCTAGCGGCCGACGCCATAACGCGTTCAACTGCTCAAGCGTAGACTACATGTTGCTGGCGGAAACCTTCGGGGTGCAGCGGCGTGCAGAAGTCATGTAGTATATATACGGACCTGACCTCCGGTCTGCAAACGCACACGGCACTCGGTGCCCTTAGGAGGTCCCTTCTCTTTGCTTTCATTGGTGCGAGCTCTTAGCCGTAGTGGTAGCTGAGCCTGAGCCGGCCTGCCCGCGGGCTAAGTGGTAGCCCAAGCCTGAGCTGTCCTCGTAGCCTTGGGGGCGTCATCTTAGCTAGTTGGCTTTTCTGGCAGTTCTCCTTTTCCTAGCGTTTTTCAGCTCTTCTGCCTTGCCTGCCTTAAGGACATTGC
>LKMJ01006596.1_pt1 | contig 10938 bp, 16 predicted proteins | sample 643391 | NCBI WGS metagenome assembly LKMJ01 (sample SAMN04112250, study PRJNA286221) | soda lake metagenome | biome: soda lake; feature: Kulunda Steppe; material: water; isolation source: sample PL-Br10 brine of Picturesque Lake | place: Russia: Kulunda steppe | collected 2010-07
AGGGAGTACCCACTATGCTTTTATCTAGGCAGCAGGACAGAGGGAGTACCCACTATGCTTTTATCTAGGCAGCAGGACAGAGGGAGTACCCACTATGACCCCATCCCCGCCACAGTAGCAAACAGCACCCTGAGGCAGGAGCAATCCTGCCCTCGTGACTTGTACTTGTGGCACATCTTAACTTAGCATGGCCACCCACTTCATGCCCTGCCACATCACACGGATACCCACCACCTTGTTTTCTACCACATCATGGCCATCTGCATAATGCCCTGCCACACCACGCGCATGCCTGCCACATCAGTTTCCACCACATCATGGCCATCCGCTTAATGCCCTGCCACACCACGCGCATGCCCGCCACATCAGTTTCCACCACATCATAGGTGTGCTCATGCTTGTGTGCTTGTGCACACACACATGAAATAAAGGCCCAGTGAGTGTATGAAAAGCCAATGAATAGACACACACTCACCATACACCCCCCCCACACACACATACACACACCAAACTCACAATACACGCCACACACACACACACACACACACACACACACACATACACACACACACACCATGAAATGGAGGCCCAGTGAATGTGCAACTTCCTCAGTTCCCCTCATCTTCCTCGTGCCCCCCCTTCCCTCCCTCCCCCTCCCTGGTCCTACACTTTGCAGGTCCACCTTAAACCTCATGGTCATGCCACCACCCCCCTCTTAAGCTCAGCCCTCCTGCCCCCAGGATATGCATGCTTTCTCGTTCGTCTTCCCCTCTTTATTCTGCACATGAGCTGCCGGGATCTAAGGTCATGAAAGCAGGGCTCCCTAAGGGTAGTGTTCATACACACCTCCTTACCTCTGGCCCCTCGTGCCCCTTGAGCCACCCTCCTCAACACCCCCACCTCAAACATGGACGCAGGTCCATGAGGGACCCGTCAATGTGCCCAAGCCCTGGAGCTGGAATGCTGTGGAATCAACAAAGTGGATGGTGCGGGGGCTGCTTTTGTGGCGGTCAATGGCGCCTAGGTGCATGCCTATCAAACCAAGTGACATGCTCAGATGGCATGGGAAATGCGCACGGTGGCTGCTGGCGCTCTGGTGAATGCTCTTCAGTGAACGCTCTTCAGTGAATGCTGCTGGCGCTCCGGTGAACGCTCTTCAGTGAATGGATGCCGCTTGTTTGGGCGATCCTTGGCTGCCTGCCTCCTTTAATGCTGCTCCTGTAGGCATGGAGCCAGCTGGGTAACATGTCCGCGGTGGAGGCAATGCGTCTGTACGTCAGGACGCTGGATGAGGAGCAGGTGAGCCGGTGCCCCTGCTTGCTGTCGATGGCATGGCATGGGTTTGGCTTTGGGGCTGACTTGTACGCCAGGACGCTAGATGAGGAGCAGGTAAGCTGGCTTCTCTGTGCTTTGATATCATCCAAGCACAGTGAAGGCAGTTGGGGTGCCTTTGTGCTCTGTCGATGTTGGGTTAGCCCTGTCACCCATGCCACCAGGCATGACCCTGAACCCCTGTCACCCATGCCACCAGGCATGACCCTGAACCCCTGTCACCCATGCCACCAGGCATGACCCAGTCACCCATGCCACCAGGCATGACCCTGAACCCCTACCCTGACCCCTGGAACCCTGACTGATGATTAAGGGCAGGGACCTGCGGGGCAGCTATGCTGCACAGTCTTAGGCATTTTGTTTGGCCGTACACTTCTAGCTTCATCTCCACATGCATCACAAGCCCCACCCTAAGCACAAACACAAAAGAGCGCGCACACACACGCATGCAGCAACGCATTGCTGGTGATGCATGTGGAGATGAAGCTAGAAATCTTTAGACAACGCACACGCCCCCATGCCCACATGCACGCGCACTCACGCACACACATGCACATGCGCTCACCCACACACCCATACACTGAAACTCAAACACGCGTGCACACACGCACACACGCACACAGCCCCTCATGTGCGCCTGCACCGCATGGCTCGTGTGTGTGCTCTCGCAGCCTGACTGGTACGCACTGCTGCTCGCGGAGGAGGCCAAGCCTCAGAACCAGGGCGCAGGTGCGGGTGGGGTAGACACGCGCGCACACAACTGCGCGAATCGCGCAGGGGCGGGACACGTCCATATGCGCACCATATGCCCTGCATACACCCAAGCAAGCACGTCTGTATGTGCGCGTGTGACTGGAACATGCCTGCCTGCCTGCCTGCCGCGCTGTGCACGCACATCGCTCATCCCTGTGCAAGTGCCATGCAGAGGATGGAGCCCGGTGCAGCCTGCCTGCCTGCCTACCTGCCTGCCTGCCAGCCTGGGTGTGCTCATTTGAATCCATCTTGTGTCCCTCCGCAGCCCGCCCGCCTGCCCGCCTGCCTGTCTGGTGGCTGCGTAGGCGCGTCCCCCATCCCTGGGCACGCGAGGGAAGGCGCAAGCAGATGCGCACCCCAGGCGTGTCCCCCATCCCTGCACATGCAGATGCGCACCCCTGCAACCTGCCTGCCAGCATCGCAGTCCCTGAGGCTTCCCAACTAGTCGCCAGCGCTGTGTCCTCTTTTGACGGCCTGCTTGCCTGCCTGGCGGCTGCGCAGGCGCGTCCCCCATCCCTGCGCACGCATACGCGCAAGAGGACGCGTGGACCACACTACCGTTGGGCGACCAGCGCAAGCCATGCCCGCGCTATGAGCATTGCGCCGCCCTTGTGGGCTCCAAGATGTACACTGCAGGCGGCAACTACGGTGGGTAACGGCATTTGTGGTGTTCCTGCTGTGGAAGGCCGCGCACCACAGGCGGCAAGCATGGTGGGCAGCGTGCGTGATGGTTCTCAAGGTTTGAGGGAGTCTACAGTGGTTTGCCCACCCCTTGCGTCCCCAGCACTCACCTGTAGCGCTCACCCGTTCTGTACATCTGCGTTTGTATGTGTGTCGCGCTCACGCTTGTGTGGGTGCGCGCGCTGGCTCGTGCATGCAGCGGGGCGCTACCTCAACGATATGTGGTGCTTTGACACGCTGACCTTGACCTGGCAGCAGCTCGTGCCCGTGCCAGCGACGCGCCTGACCAAGCAGGCCGCTCCTACATCGGGATCCGCGCACTCCGCGTCGAGGTGAGGTTGCGCAGGGTCTGTAAGGAGCGCTAAAAGAAGGGTCTGTTAATGGACTGGCCGGGGAACGATCCCAGTTCATGAACTGGCCTGATCCCAGTCCAGCCCAAAGCCTGAGCCCGGTGGTTGGTTAGGTAGTTGGAGGTGATCTGGTGATCAAGGAAGGCCTGGTTTCGTTTCAATGTCTCTTGAGGTGCACCGCGTTGGGGTCCGCACGCGCATGCGGGGCACACACCTGGTCCCCGCCACATGCTTGTGAGCGCGTGCTGCGCGCGTGCGCGCACGTGTGCTTAGCGGAGGAGGCTCGCGCGCGCCGCCCTCTCCTGCCGCGTCCGCGCCTGCGTTGCGTGCTGCGCACGCGGTGGCCAACTCACGCTCCACATGCCCTCCCAACCCTCACCCTCACCCTGCCCCCGCCCCGCAGCGCTCCCGCCGCTGCTCCGCCTGTGTCTCTGCCGGTGCAGCCCACGGTGGTCCCTCTGGCCGGCCACACGGTGAATGTGTGGGGCGACAAGCTTGTCATCGTGGGCGGCCACGTCAAGGTGAGGCCGCCTGCCGCCCTCGGGGGGGTGCATACGTGGGGCGGCCCGTGCGTGCACGCGCGGGGCGGTCTGCATGTTCCCGTGTGGGGCTCCCTTTGTGTGCATGTGTGGGGTTGCAGCTCGGGTGTGTACATGATTTGTGTGCATGTGCAGGGTTGGACCTTCGGGGTGTGTGCATGTGTGTGTGTGTACGTGTGTGTTGGTGTGTGTGTATGTGTGTGTGTGACCGGGTTTGGGGGGGCTGCGCTCTTGATTGCTGTGGCGGGTGGTCGTGTATGGGAGAGAGGGTGTGAGGGATCAGGGCGGGTTGTGGTGAGGGACTCGCTGACGTCAGGCAGCCCACGCCCTCAAGCGTCACACATGAGCGCCATAGCTCATCACACATGAGCGCTCGTCGCACATGAGCACCATGGCCCATCACACATGAGCGCCATAGCTCATCACACATGAGTGCCCATCACGCATGAGCGCCATGGCCCATCACGCATGAGCGCCATAGCTCATCGCATGTGAGCGCCCGTCGCACATGAGCGCCATGGCCAAATACACACGAGCGCGGATAACACATAAGCACCATGGCCCATCACGCATGAGCGCCAATAACACACAAGCCCCATGGCCCGTCACGCATGAGCGCCAAGGTCAGGCAGCCTGCGCCAGGGTCAGGCAGTCCGCGCACTCAGGCGTTGCTGGGGGAAGGACTGCACCAGGGGCACCGAGGCAGTTGGTGGTGGTGCCTGGGGAAAGGTGGGGTAAGACGGGCGCATTGTCGCTGTGGCCGCATCACAGGCAGACGAGGTGGCCGCGTCGCAGGCAGAGGGCATGACCGCTGTCTGTGTGACTGCTGTCTGTGTGACCGCTGTCTGTGTGACCGCTGTCTGTGTGATCGAGCTGCGCGCACGCCCCGGCGCAGCCCTGCATGCTCTGGATCGAGTGCCTGTCCTTGCGTCTGTTTTCTGGGGGTGGGCATGGACATGCATGCGTGCGTCTGCTCTTATGCGCCGCACATCACTCCCCCATTCTCATACGTGTGCCGCACACCGCTCCTCTCTGTTTTCATGTGCAGTCCAAGGACGCGGGCTCCCCCCTCCCCGTGCGCATCTACCACACCAGCTGCAACGCGTGGGAAGTGGTGCAGCCGTTAGGGATCAGCCCCAGCCCACGCGGCGGGCACACGGTGCGTTGCTGGGCTGCGAGCGTGTCACGCCCCTTGGGTTGCCCCGACGTGGGCGCTTGCTGTGGGCTGCATGCGTGTCACGCCCCTGGGTTGCCCCGGCGTGGGCGCTTGCTGTAGGCTGCAGTTGCCAGTGTTCGCCTGGTGCGGCAGGCTCTTGCTTTTCCGACGCGTGAGACTTTATGGCAGGAGACTGCTGTTGCTGTGGCTCGTTTAAGTGCTAGGCTCGCACGCAGGCTCGCACGTGTGCCTGGCTCGCACGCGTGCAAGGCTCGCTAATGTGCAAGGCTTGCACGCGTGCCAGGCTCGCACGTGTGCAGGGCTCACACGTGTGCAAGGCTCGCACGTGTGCAAGGCTTGCACATGTGCAAGGCTCACACGTGTGCCAGGCTCACACCTGTGCAAGGCTCGCACGTGTGCAAGGCTCGCGCGCGTGTAGGGCTCACGCGTGTGCAAGGCTCACACGTGCGCAAGGCTTGCACGCGTGCAAGGCTCGCACGTGTGCAGGGCTCACACATGTGCAAGGCTCGCATGTGTGCAATGCTTGCACATGTGCAAGGCTCACACGTGTGCCAGGCTCACACCTGTGCAAGGCTCGCACGTGTGCAAGGCTTGCACGCGTGCAAGGCTCGCGCGCATGTAGGGCTCACACGTGTGCAAGGCTCGCACGTGCGCAAGGCTCGCACGTGCGCAAGGCTCACACGTGTGCCAGGCTCGCACGTGTGCAGGGCTCACGCGTGTGCAGGGCTTGCACATGTGCAAGGCTCACGCGTGTGCAAGGCTCGCACGCATGCAAGGCTCGCTCGTGTGCAAGGCTCACACGTGTGCTAGGCTCGCACGTGCTAGGTTCTCACACAGGCTCGAACAGGTGCCTGCGCCAGGCGGGTGCGAGGCGCAGGGGGAAGGCGCACTGGGATGCAGCGGCTTGCTTCCCCTGCCTCCTCCTGCCAGTGACGGAAGAGCCAGGGTGCATGGTTGTTGAAGTCATCGCCGTCCAGAATGGGGGACCTGTTCGCTCTCCTGCCTTTTCGTGTGTGTTTGTGTGCGTGTGTTGAGTGAACGTGTGCATTCGTGAGTGTTTGTTCGTGTGTGTGTGTGTGTGTGTGTGTGTGTGTGTGTGTGTGTGTGTGCTTCATGGAAGCCTATGAGGTGGCGCATGCAGGCACAATGAGCACACCCACGTGCTAGAACATGTGCACTTCAGTTCAGTCGGTTCAAGATAAGGCATCCATGGAAGCCAGTGTGGTGGCGTGTGAAGGCACACCGAGCACACACACGCACGCACGTACGCACTGGAGCGTATTTGCTCTCTTGCGTAATAAACCATCCATGCCCACCCAACAGTAGCGTGTGTGCACGCACGCTTGCGTCTCCAACTGCACACGCTGCACCCATCCCAGCTCAGCCGTTAAAACACGCGCTCGTGCAGGCATGCAAGCCTGCATGCTTGCCGACATGCAAGCGTGTCAGGGGAGGGGGGGATGTGCCGGCGAGCGCCAAAAAATGTACAGCAGCAACGTGCCTTGCAGCTGTGCAATGTCTACCTGAGGCTCTGTGAGAACATGCCTGCGTTGCAGGGGGCTAGCCGCCAGTCTGGTCCGGCCAGCCTGGCCGCGCCAGGCTGATTGGCTTGTGGCTTGGTGCTCATTGGAACGATGCGTGCGCTGAATGCGTGTGCGCGTATGCAGTCCACTTGTGTGTGCAGGCGTGTGTGAACACATGTGTGAGCGCGTGTATGTGCGCATGCAGTCCAGCTTGGTGGGCAACAAGCTGTACATCTTCGGGGGCGAGGATGCGTCACGGCGCGCGCTGGGTGACCTGCACGTCTTGGACCTGGCTAGCATGCAGTGGGAGCGCACCGTGGGCGTGGCAACAGGCAGGCCTGCAAAGCCGCAGGTGGGCGTGCGCGCACGCTTTGGCGCACACACATGCTACAAGTAGAACCTAGCCGAGGAGGAGGAGCTGCACAACTATCCTGCCATCTAGGCACTTTTGGATGCGTGCGCTCCCAGAAAGCAAGGCCCGCAAAGCCGCGGGTGCACATGGACTTGGAACCGGTCAGCTTGAATGACGCGTGCCATAACCATGCCATATTCATGTTGTTATGCCACGGGTGCTTGTGCTTTAAGAGCTCCAAAGACGCATGCCAACCTTTGTCATGTTCGTGCTGTTATGCCACGGGTGCTTGCGCTTTAAGACATCCAAAGACGCATGCCAACCTTTGTCATGTTCGTGTTGTTATGCCACGGGTGCTTGCGCTTTAAGAGCTCCAAAGGCGCATGCCTACCTTTGTCATGTCCGTGTTGTTATGCCACAGGTGCTTGCGCTCTGAGATCAAACGAGTTCTTATATGTAATTCCAAGCCTGTTGTCCTTGTGTTTGTGCCCTGCACACGCGCGCGCACACTCATGTTTCGCAAACGTGTACGTCTTGCAACACCTGCGTTCTGTCACGCACACACACACACACACAACACAGGCATACACAACACGCACACTTGTGTTCCATGCACATGCAAGTGCTGCACCCACCTCCCCCCTGTCCACACCCAACCCCTGCTTTGCATGCATTCTGTGCAGGATATGCATGTGATCAAGGTGGAGGGTGGCCCACCATCAGCACGCTCCGCCCACGCTGCTGTCGTGGTGCATGACCGCTACATTGTCATGTTTGGAGGTGTGCAACTGTTTGCGTAGCTGGGCACACTGCGCATGGTGCCAGCTCTGAGGCCCACACGATTGTGGGTGTGGAGCGCTCGGTTGTCTGCTCCTTTGTGGATTCAAACTGCAAATGATGTGCGTCAATTGCCTGGCATGAGGTAGGGCTTCCAATGAGCTGGACAAATTTCATTCCTGCTCCCGAGCCTCAACAATTTCTTTTCGGGCGTGCGCATGGGTGTGCTATTCACCGTCTCTCCCAATTATTCCTCCTTCCCCTCTCCCCTTCTTTGCGCCTCCTCTCCCTCTCGATGCTCCCACCCCTCTCCCTCTGTACTCCTGCCCTGCATGCACACACGCTCACAGGCACACAGGCACACAGGCACGCAAACCTATGCCTGCACAGGCAAACTCACACGAAGCACGCTTGCATACACATGCGCCCACACAGGCAACCAAACACACGTGCACGCACACATTTGCACGCGCAGGTGCATGTAAACACCTACATGCATGCACGTGCGCGCGAGCACGCACGTGCTCATGTGCAGGTGGCTCATTGGCCACACACATGCATGCATGCGTGATTTTTCTCATGTGCAGGTGGCTCGGTGGCCACATGCTTCTCGGACGTCCACATCCTGGATACTCGCAGCGAGGGCGGGCGCCTGCGCTGGATTGCGGCCAATGTCCAGGGCCCCAAGGTGGGAATCTGCGTGCCTTCCATGGGATTTTTGCTCCTTTGTGGGTGCCTTTGCTGGTGCATGCCTTTGGTGGATGCCTGAGTGGGGGACTGCGTGCCTCCCATGGGTGCAATTGATCGGTGGGAGTGTGTGCGTGCGTGTGTGTGTGCGCGGATAATGTGTGTATTTGTGCTCTCTTTGTGGGAGCCTTTGCTGATTCATGCCTTTGGGGGATGCCTAAGTGGGGGACTGCGCGCCTCCCATGGGTGCAATTGATTGGTAGGGGTGTGCATGCGTGCGTACGTGTGTGTGTGTGCAGAAAATGTGTGTATTTGTGCTCCCTCTTTGGGTGCCTTTGCTGGTGCATGCCTTTGCTGGTGGATGCCAAAGTGGGGGACTGCGCGCCTCCGATGGGTGCAATTGATCGGTGGGGGTGTGTGCGTGTGTGTGTGTGCGGATAATGTGTGTACTTGTGCTCTCTTTGTGGGTGCCTTTGTTGGTGCATGCCTTTGGTGGATGCCTCAGTGGGGGACTGCGCGCCTCCCATGAGTGCATCAGATGGGTATGTGCTTTGTGCGCGCTTTCCATGAGTGCATTAGATGGGTATGTGCTTTGTGCGCGCCTTCCATGAGTGCATTAGATGGGTATGTGCTTTGTGGGTACATGCCGGCATTGGGCGCAGGCAAGGTCCGCCCCAGCAAGGACAAGCCTTACAGAACATACGCCTGCATGGCAGCAAGCTTGCAGGCAAACCTGCACAAGTGCGCATCTTGACTGCCGGGCTGGATTCGGCATGTGCACCCAGAGGGGACAAGCGCGTGTGCACAGCACAAGACCTTTGGTGGGATGGGTGGGCATATGAGCGTTGGGCGGCGCATGATCACGCGCACGCTCCAGTGGCGTGGGTGCGCTCAGTGCGCCTTCACACGCTTCCTCACAGGCTGCGATGGATGACTGATCTTGCATTGATGCGATGGATGATTGATCTGATTGCATTGATGTGATGAATGATTGATCTGATTGCATTGATGATGCTCCACAGCGCGCATGCAGTGGTGTGCGATTGTGCCCAGTGTGCCTGCATGTGCCACCTCAAAGGCTTCCATGAAAAGTGCAAACATATGCGCACATGCACGTGCACATGCTCCCGTGCCACGCCTTGCTGCAGGTGTCGCCACGCGCCGGCCACTCAGGGGCGTTGGTAGGCAGCACCTGGTACATCCTGGGTGGCGGCAACAACGTGAACGGTGCGTGGCAGGCAGCACCTGGGAAGTCCTGGTTTGCAGCAACTGCATTAATGGTGTGTGGCAGGCAGCGCCTGGGAAGTCCTGGGTGGCGGCAACATGTCAAGCGGTGGGCAGTGTGGATACCCTGCACGCATCGATAGATAAGCAGTGCTTTTAAGCACTCGGGCAGTGTGGATACCCTGCATGCATCGATACATAAGTGGTGCTTTTAAGCACTCAGGCAGTGTGGATACCCTGCATGCATCGATTGATAAGTGGTGCTTTTAAGCACTCGGGCAGTGTGGATACCCTGCATGCATCGATAGACAAGTTGTGCTTTTAAGCACTCAGGCAGTGTGGATGCCCTGCATGCATCAATAGGAAAGTGCTGCTTTTTAGCATAGCCTGCCTGTTCTGATCTGGCTTGGAATGAGGTAAACATAAAGGTTGGTAAGGTCTGTGGTCAGAGGTCTGGTAGTTGGTCCAGGAAGGCAGTGTATGTTTTTGCACACCCTCCTGCCTAGTCAAGTTGTGAGGGGCCTTGGGGTTGGTCGGGAGGGGTGATCGGGTGGCAGAGGAGGGGTGGGCAGGTGGCAGAGGAGAGGTGGCAGAGGAGGGGTGGCAGAGGAGGGGTGAGCGGGTGGCACAGGAGGGTAGCTCACTTGCGTGGGGTGGGCTGTGTGAAAGGGTGCGCTCAGAGTGGGCGGTGTGAAAGGGTGCGCTCAGAGTGGGCTGTGTGAAAGGGTGCGCTCAGAGTGGGCTGTGTGAAAGGGTGCGCTCAGAGTGGGCTGTGTGAAAGAGTGCGCTCAGAGTGGGCTGTGTGAAAGAGTGCGCTCAGAGTGGGCTGTGTGAAAGCGTGCGCTCAGAGTGGGCTACCCATGGGCGCTTCTGTGGGTTGTCAACAGGCAGGGGGTGGGAGGAGCACTTGGCGGGCGCCTGCTGAAGGGCAAGGCACACTTGATTCCTCAGTTGGGTGCCTGGCGTACTTTTGAGGTGTGTGTGTATGTGTGTGTGTGTGTGCATGCCTCGACCACCAGAGACGCCTGAGTGCTGGGCAAATGGGGCGCCGTCCTCCTGGGCGGATGGTGTGGGGTGCAAGCTGTGCGTGAATGGTGTGCAAGCGACCTGGGCGAAGGGCATGCATGTTCACTTGTGATGCGGACCCAGGCTGTGCTGCCAAGCGTGCGCAGGCAGCGCTGTGTGTGCAGGGCGTGCTGGGCACCGCGCAGGGCAGGGCGCGCTCCCCAGGCGGTGCGTGACCCCGCAGGCTGCATGGACCTCTTGGCGGTCCACCTGCGTTATCTTGCAGGCTGCACGGACCTCCTGGCGATCGACCTGCGTGATCTTGCAGGCTGCACCGCGTGACCTTGCAGGCTGCACCGCATGATCTTGCAGGCTGCACGGACCTCCTGGCAGTTGACCTGCGTGACCTTGCAGGCTGCACCGCGTGATCTTGCAGGCTGCACGGACCTCTTGGCGATCGACCTGCGTGACCTGTCCGCCTCCCCCCCCCAGCTGGCCACGCCGCCCTCCCTGTACATGTGGCAGCTGGGGTCCTTCC
>LKMJ01006597.1_pt1 | contig 10937 bp, 8 predicted proteins | sample 643391 | NCBI WGS metagenome assembly LKMJ01 (sample SAMN04112250, study PRJNA286221) | soda lake metagenome | biome: soda lake; feature: Kulunda Steppe; material: water; isolation source: sample PL-Br10 brine of Picturesque Lake | place: Russia: Kulunda steppe | collected 2010-07
CGGCTGCGCTCTTTCAGGAGGACGCGGTGGCCGCAGTAGGGGCAGCGCACCCCGCCGTACTCGTCGAGCGTGACGTCGCGTTTACAGCGGGAGCACTTGTAGCTCATTCGTCGTCGTCCTCTTCGAGTGCTGCGCGGATGGAACGGGTGACGGTCTCTCCTGCTGGCGTCTCCGGGCGGTACGCGCCACCGGTGAACTTCTCGCCGGTCTCCTCGTTGACCCAGATGCCTGTGCCGACGCGTTTGACGCTGTCGCCGTCGACTTTGGCGTTTCGCATCTCCTCTTCGATCTCTGCCACGCGACGTCGGGCGACGCGCCCGTAGCGTGCTCCAAAGCGGCCGGAACTCCCGACCTTGTTACCCTTGTCACTCATAGTACCACTCTCTCCGTCCAGCGGCCAAATAAACCCTGCGAGTTACGACGGAGAAATTGTCGGAAAAGATTGCTTCCTTTACCGTGTGAACTGCCGGAGGTTCTAGTCGAGACAGTAGGATTATCACATTACAACGACAGAGTCGAGGTATGACTGACCTCTCCTGGGCGATACTCGAGTCGAAGGTCGCCTACAGCTGCGATGGATTCGACGTCGTCAACGAACAAGTGCAACTCCCCGACGGGACCGAAACGGAGTTCGATTACCTCGCTGAAGAGGAGAGCGTCGTCATCCTCCCCTTCCGACCCGACGGTGAGGTCGTCGTCATCGACGAGTGGCGACACGCGGTCAAGCGGGTGAACCGCGGCCTCCCTGCCGGAACACTCGAAGACGGCGAAGCACCTGCTGAGGCGGTCGGCCGTGAGTTGCGAGAGGAAACCGGCTACGAACCGGGGACAGTCCACCACTTGACGACGGTCGAACCGGCGAACGGGTTCTCGGACGCTCTCTTTCACTACTTCCTCGCCGAGGGCTGCGAGCAGGTCGGCGACCAGGAACTTGACACGGACGAATCTATCGAGGTGACGACTGTTTCCTTCGACGAACTCGAATCGGCAGTTGCCGAGGGTGAGCTTCGCGACGGTCGCTCCGCGTTCGGTGTCCTCTACTACGCGCTTTTCGAACAGTAACCCTTACCGCACGGGCGCACAGACTGGTGTGTAATGCGGGAGCACTTCGAAGTCCGAACGTACGACGGCGCGGGGCGGTTGGGCAAACTGACAGTGCCTCGGTCGGGTGTCACTGTCGAGACCCCAGCCCTGTTGCCGGTCGTCAACCCCCACGTCCAGACCATCTCGCCCGCACAGCTCGAATCGGAGTTCGGTGCCGAGATTCTCATCACGAACAGCTACATCATCCACGGGAGCGACGACCTGCGCGAACCTGCGCTCGAGGAGGGCCTCCACGACGTCCTCGGTTTTTCTGGCGCGATCATGACTGATTCGGGCTCGTTTCAGCTCTCTGAGTACGGCGATATCGACGTTACGACGACCGAAATTCTCCAGTTCCAACAGGAGATCGGCTCGGACATCGCGACGCCGGTGGATATTCCGACGCCGCCCGACGTCTCCCGCGAGCACGCCGAAGACGAGTGGGCGACGACGCGGGAGCGACTCGACGTCGCAGAATCGGTCGACACCGGCGAGATGCTCGTCACCGCTCCCATCCAGGGGTCGACACATCCCGAGTTGCGCGAACGCGCCGCCCGCGAGGCCGCGGAGACGGACCTCGATCTCTTCCCGATCGGTGCGGTCGTCCCGCTGATGAACGAGTACCGCTTCGCGGACCTCGTGGACGTGGTGGCGGCCTCGAAACGCGGACTCCCCGAAGACGCACCGGTTCACCTCTTTGGCGCGGGCCATCCCATGATGTTCGCGCTGGCGGCCGCGCTTGGCTGTGACCTGTTCGACTCCGCGGCGTACGCGCTGTACGCCCGCGACGACCGCTACCTGACTGTCCGTGGGACCAAACACCTCGACGATCTCACCTACTTCCCGTGTGAGTGTCCCGTCTGTTCCGAGCACACACCCGAGGAGGTTCAGGCCCTGGGCGAGGAGGGTCGCCACCGGCTGCTCGCCGAGCACAACCTCGCCGTCACGTTCGGCGAGATTCGGCGTATCAAACAGGCAATTCACAGCGGTAATCTTCTCGAACTCGTCGAGACACGTATCCGGGGACACCCGACGCTGGTCGATGGCTACCGGACGCTGCTCGACTACGCTGACCAACTGGAGGCGACCGACCCGATCACGAAGGATTCCTTCTTCTATCTCTCGGCGGACAGCGCTCGCCGTCCCGAGGTCAGTCGGCACCACGACCGTCTCGCCCGCCTCGACGTGCCCGATGACGTGCTCCTGACGACGGGCCAGCAAAGCGACAGATACGACGCAAGCTGGCGGCTCGTCCCGCCGTTTGGGCCGGTCCCGCGAAGCCTCTCGGACGTCTATCCGCTCACTGCCGAGTCCCCGGAGCGACTCGACAGGGCAGCATACGAGGCGGCAGCGACGGGGGTCGAGCGACTCGTCGAAGACAACCCCGAAACGGAGTTCACGGTCGTTCACGACGGCTGGCCCGCTGTTGCACTCCACCGGATTCCCGATCGGGTGACAGTCTACGATCTCGATACTGACAGCGGGGACGAGTGATCTGTCGTCGGTTCGTCCTACCCACTGGTTCGGCCAGTACCGTCAGGAAGTCGTCGCGTCGATCCACGCGAGGAGTTCGTCAGCGCCGACGAACCCCTCCGCGCGGCGGTCGACCGGCTCGCCGTCGACAAATAGGACGAGCAGCGGGACGCTCTGGACTGCGAAGCGCTCGACTAGCGGCGGATCGTCGCGCGGATTGACCATCGCGACGGTCGCGTCGGTCTGTCCGGCGACGACGCCGAGGACGGGCTCCATACTCTGGCAGATGCCACAGCCGTCGGTGTAGAACTCGACGAGTGCGACGTCGGTGCTGTCGAGGAGTTCATCGAGGTCGTCCTCGGTCTGGAGCCGGACCGGTTTGTCTGCCTGTTGGTCGCTCATGGTTCGATAATCGGGATGGAGCCAATTAAGTGGTCGCTGTGGAGTGGTCGGTCGAGTTTCACTCCGGGCTCGCTCAATCCGACTGTTCGTCCTACAGCGATTGATTCCACCCACGCAACACTGCGGTTTCCGACACGAAATCACTCTCAATCAGCGGCAGGTAGCCCGCGCTGTCGCCGGAGTTCGTCTTGAATCGCGCGGCGCTTGATCAGCAAGAATCCAATGAAGATGAGCGCGAACCCGACGACCGTCGTCACCGACAGTCCTTCGGCCAGGAATATCCACCCGGAGATGGCCGCGAACACGGGGGCCACGTAGGAGACGAGATTGATTTCGATGGGTCCGAGACGCTCCAGCAGATCGAAGTAGATGAGGAAGCCGAGCGCACTCGCCACGACCGAGAGATAGAGGAGCGAGACGATAGCCTCGCCAGTCCACTCGATATCCGCAGGCGACTCACCGAGGCCAAGTGCCACGGCGTGCATCAGGAGTCCGCCGAGCAACATCGCCCAGCCCTCAAGCGTCTCGATTTCGAGTTCGGCCTCGACACGGCGAGTGAGCACGCTCCCGAGCGCGAACGACGCGCTCGCGACCAGCACGAGCAGTTTCGCCAGCGTCCCGTCACCCGTGAGGTTCGCGGGATCGGGCTCTGCGAGGACGATGACCCCGGCCAGACCCAGGAACAGTCCGGCGATACCGAGCACCGTCAGGCGCTCGGAGGGGAGCAGAGCGCGTGCGAATCCGGTGGTCAAGATCGGGCTGAGGCTGACGATAATCGCTGCGATGGCGCTCGTAACGGCGGGGTCGCTCTGTCCGATGAACAGGAGCGCGTGGTAAGCAGCAATCAGAAAGACCGCACCGATTGCGACCAGTCCCCACTCTCCCCGGGAGGTCGGAACCGGGTTGTCGGCTACCCAGAACGCGTACGCGAGCATGATGATGCCCGCGATGTCGTAGCGAATTGCGGCGAAGGTCACTGCGGGAAAGAACTCCAGTCCGAGGTTGATAGCCATGAAGGCCGAGCCCCAGATGGCCGACAGAAACACGAACAGGAGGAGATTCCGGGAGGGTCCGGTGAGCACACGAACAGTTTGGATTCGCGTTCGGTATGGGTTACGAAATCGGCTGTTCCGGCCGGTATCGGTGGCGCAGTTCCACAGCTACCATGTAACGCGTCGTCGTAGGTCACGATATGACTGATGTGCCCGAGAGAGACACCGCCACACTCGAACCTTATCTGTCGTCGGAACTCGACATCACTGTGACCGACATCGAGGTGCTCCACGAGGCACTCAATCTCTCGCTGGCGATCTCGACCGAGGAGACGGAGAATGCGTACGTCCTGCGACAGCCAAACCGGTTGCGAGACACCGAGTCGTTCAACGAACTGGCTCACGAGTACGGGGTGTTGGAGCGATTGGTGGGGACGGATGTGGACGCCCCGGAGCCAGTGTTGTTGTGCGAGGACGAGTCGGTTATCGGTGGTCCGTTTCTGGTGACGACGTATCTCGACGGCGAGCCTGTTCGCCTGGGAGAACCGCTGCCAGAGCCGTTCCGGACGCGAGATGCTCGCAGCCACGTCGGAACGCTCCTGATCGAGACGCTTGCAGAGATTCACTGCCTGGAAGTCGAACCGTTCGAGGAACTCTGTGAACCTCGAACCCCACGAGAGCAGGTACGGAGGGACGTCGAGCGACTCGACAGAGCAACTGCAGTTACCGGACACGACCCGCCCCAGCTCCGGGAGGTCGCAGACTGGCTCCGAGAGAACGTGCCCACAGAGGGGGAGATGACGCTCGTCCACGGGGATTACCGACCGAGCAACCTGCTGTTCGCGGACGGGGATACGCCCGAAATAGCGGGAGTTCTCGACTGGGAGACGGCGTTCCATGGCGATCCACGAACCGACCTCGGCTACCTGTTGTTGCGCTGGCGCGACGACGGCGACCCGACGCCGTCGCTCGCGGACATCGAGAAACGACACTCGAACGAGACGGTGCTGCAGGATCTCCGAGAGACCAACGAGCAGGGGCTCGCTCCTTTCACAAACAACCCTGGAAGTCCAACTCGTCAGGAACTGGTCGGCCACTACGAGGATCTGACAGGCATCTCCTTCGAGGACGAGCAGTTCTACCGGGCACTTGCAGCGTTTGGACTCGCGACAGTGTGGGCAGATATTCACCGCCACGAGATCGAAGCTGGGGCCGAATCGGACTGGGTGCCCTATATCGAGTACATGGCATTGGTTGCAGCAGCAATTGTGGAAGGGGAACTGTCGCTGTAGCTGCAGCAATCTGTTTACAATATGTTACCACATATATACACTGTCGACAGTAGTGGACGCAGAGTTGTGGGCACAAAGACATTATAGGAGGGCAGACAACGTTAGGAAGTGAAATCCAGTAATCTGGTCGGTCCCGTCGTCGTCCACTCGGATGGGATCATCGACTACGCTAACCCATCATTTCGATCGGCTGTCGGGGCAGCGCCAGACACTGGGATTGCAGGGATGGACATTCTGGAACTCGTCGCTCCAACTGACCGCGAGGCTCTTTCCACACAGTTCGAGACGATTGCCGCTTCCGGGGCAGACTCACTGGGTCTGGCAATCAGGCTCGAAACGCTGGACGGTAACGTCAGGGACGTCATCGCCGTGAGCTCTCCCATCGAATGGGAGGGGGACGCACGGCTACAGACCACCTTCATCGACGTCGCTCGGGGCGCTCATCAGTCGGCAGCGACACTCCGGGAGAGCGCGATGTACGAGGCCCCCATCGGTATCACGATCGCAGACGCGTCTCACGAGGACGTCCCGCTCATCTACGCAAACAACGGGTTTGTCGAACTCACTGGCTATCCGCGGGAGGACGTTCTCGGGCAGAACTGTCGCTTCCTCCAGGGCGAGGACACGCGAGCGGAACCCGTGAGACGGATGCGTGAGGCAATCGAGGACAGGGAGCCGGTCACTGTCGAGTTGCGAAACTACCGGAAGGACGGCACGCTGTTCTGGAACCGCGTCACGATCTCTCCCGTCGCTGATGGAACCGGTGAAGTCACTCACTTCCTCGGGTTCCAGGAAGACATCTCGGCCGGCAAGGTGTACGAACAGGAGAAGGCGCTGTTCGAGAAACACGCGGCGGCCTCGGAGCAGATGATGTTCATCACTGATTGCGATGGGGTCATCGAATACGTCAATCCGGCCCTCGAACGAATGACCGGATACTCGGAGTCTGCGGTCCTCGGAGAGCGTCCCACCGTCTTCAAATCCGATGATCAGGAGGGCGATTTCTTCGAGACGCTCCCGGACAGAACGGCACCCAGTGGGACGTGGAAAACCGAGACGACGAATCAATCCAGGTCGGGAGAGCTGTTCCAGGTCGAACAGACGATCGTGCCGATTATGGACGACCGCGGAGAGGTTACGCACTTCACGGCTATCGAGCGGGATATCACCGACGAGAAGTTCACCGAACAGGTGCTCGACGTCCTGAACCGCGTCCTCAGACACAACCTCCGCACCTCGGTCAACGTTATTGACGGCTACGCCACGCTGTTGGAGGGTGAAACCAGCCAGCAAGAACAACAGACTGCAGCGCGGGTCATCCGCGAGCGGACGGCGGCCCTGAAGACAATCAGCGAACAGACGACGGCAATCCGCGAACTCGTGCGGGGCCACGGTGATCCGCACCCGCTGACGGTCGCGGGCATCACCACCATCGTCGAACGGTGTCGGAAGGACCACGAGGATGCGGAAATCACCGTGGAAAACGACGTCGTCGAACAGCGAGTGGTGAGGAACGGAGACGTCCTCCAGGTCGCTCTCGAGGAGGTGATCGAGAACGCCGTCGTCCACAACGATCAGGAACAGCCAGTCGTCGACATCACACTCACCGACAGTGGCGACAGTGAACTTCTCATCGAAATCGCCGACAACGGCCCGGGTATCCCCGGGTCGGAGTGGGAGGTCATCAAAACCGGCACCGAAACGCCGCTGGTTCACAACCAGGGCCTCGGCCTCTGGCTCATGTACTGGTCGGTGACCGCGCTGGGTGGCACGATTGAGCTTACCGAGAACACGCCACAGGGAAGCGTCGTGACGTTCCACGTCCCGGCTGAACCAGCCCCTGAGAGCGGCGAGTAACGTCGATTACCGAACCAGTCAGTCTCCCTGGACCCTGTCCATCCTGCACTCGAACCGACGAACAGTTAATCGAAGGCGACAGATGTTCCAACATGATCACCATCATCGAGCTATCTGAGGGACAGTTCTGTCGGCCGGGGGCAATCCGATGACGGAGTACTTCGAGGTCCACGAACGCGACGGGGCCGCCCGACTGGGCGAACTGCGACTGGCCGAATCGAGAGAGACACCCACACTCGTCGGTGAGTTCCTCGAAGACGGCGGGAGTCTGTGGCCGAAAGACCGCGACGTGCCGGAGGGTGACGACTCCGTGCTGACGGTCCTGCCACACCGGGCGTTTCCCGGTGGCACGCCCGAGGAAGTCGAGGAGGCGTTCGCTGTCGACTATCCGTCTGTCGAGTTCCCCAGTGCGGCGGTCGTCTCCCCGGAGACAGCGACCGATCACGGCGCTGACGCCTACGTGCTCTCGAACGCACAGGAGATTGCAGGCCACGCGAAGGCGTTCGTCGAGGCCATCATCCAGACTCGCGAGGCCATACCCGCGGATACAGCTCTCTATCTCCCTGGCGTCGCGACCCCGACGAACGTCGCATTGTTGGCCTACGCGGGTGTCGACCTGGTCGACGCCGACCGCGCCGTGGTGAAAGGAACGCAGGGGAAGTACCTCTCCACTGACGGCGAGCAGTTCCTCGAAGACCTCCCGGAGCTACCGTGTTCGTGTCCCGCCTGTCAGGTCCCTCGCGAGGAGTTCGACCGCGAGGCCTGTGCAGAACATAACGAAGCCGTCCTGGAGGCGGAGTTACGACGGGTTCGCCAGCGAATCCGAGACGGTCGCCTCCGCGATTACATCGAGGGACAGGCCCGCCACGAGCAGTGGCTGACGGCGACGTTCCGGCGACTCGACCAGCAGTACGGCTATCTTGAACAGCGAACGCCGGTGCTCCGGCGAGCCGAGCTGACGGCAGCGACGGACGACACGCTCCGCCGGGTCGAGATTCAGCGCTTCGCCGAGCGCGTCACGACCCGGTACCACAACCGCTTCGACAACCCGCTGGTGCTGGTTCCGTGTTCGGCCCACAAACCGTACAGCGAGTCACAGAGCCACGGCCAGTTCCACGACGCCATCCAGTTCCGGGCGCACACCGTCTCGATGACCTCGCCGATCGGTGTCGTCCCGCAGGAACTCGAACTCACGTATCCGGCCCAGCACTACGATACCGTCGTCACGGGACAGTGGACGCCAACGGAGCGGGAGTTCGTCGCCGACGTGCTCGAAGCGTACCTCGAGCGAAACGAGTATCCGCGGATTATCGCCCACGTCCCCGGCGAGGGTTACCGCGACATCTGCGAGCGCGTCGAAGACTCACTCGACCTCGACTTCGAGTACACAGCCGTCGACCACCCCACCACGACCGAATCACTGGCGAATCTCGCCTCGACGCTCTCGGACGAGTTGAAATACTCCAAGCGCGAGCGCCAGCACAACACCATCAAGGCGGTCGCAGACTACCAGTTTGGGGACGGGGCTGGTGACGAACTCTTCGAGGAGTTCCAGACCGAGGCGCGGTACCCGAAACTTCGTGTCAAGTCGGGTTCGGGCGAGCAACTGGCGATGCTCGTCGCCCAGTACGGCGTCCTCTCGCTGACGATTGCCGGCGCTCGCCGGTGGGTCGACAGCGACGTCCCGACGAAACGCGTCGAGATAGACCAGTTCGTTCCCCACGGCTCCGTGCTCGCGCCGGGTGTCGTCGATGCCTCCCCGGAGATTCGGCCGGGCGACGAGGTCGTCATCGAGGGGCCGAAGGCGTTCGGTGTCGGCCGGGCGGCGATGTCAGGGCAGGAGATGGTCGAGAGTACGCGCGGGATTGCCAGCTCCGTCCGACACGTCGAAGAACGCTAGCACTGGCTCAAAGCGATATCTCAGGAGGCATCTGCACCCGAGAACAGCGACCTGAACACCTTTCCCTGGGCTTTCCGGAGATGCTGGGAGAACGTCGGGGGTGCGATTCCGAGTGAGCTGGCCACATCTTCACCCGATGCCCGGCGAGGCCACTCGAAGTATCCGGCGTGGACGGCCACTTCGAGGACAGTTCGCTGGCGGTCGGTCAGATCGCTGGTCACCGCGTTGTACCCCGGTCGGACCGTCTCGTACTCCCGGGTTATCTGTCGACTTGTCTTGAGGTTAGCTGATGAATATTTGGCCTCTATGGCGTCGATAATCTGGCGGTTCTCGACGCTTGGAGGAACGTGAACAATTATGTTGAACTCGTCGTTCGCGATGGTCGCCTCTTGAATATAGCCCCCCTGCGAGGCGATAATCGAGGAGACTGGTGGATCAGAGAGTCGGAACTCGAATACTGCTGTGTCGTCCTGTCGCTCGGTGACTGTCACCTCCTCGGCGTAGGAGAGCCGGTCGACGATCTCCTGTACGGTATCGATTGCAGCGCTATCACCCGTCCAGTACTGGAGAAATATATCGTCGTTTGTCTGGATTGTCCGTTCCAGTGTAATCTTCTCTTCGAGCGGTGAGTCAGCACCAGCGGCGTCTGATAGATTGTCGATGTGGAACTCCAACTCGGTGATCTCGTCGTCCATCAGCGCCCGCTTGCGGTCGGTGGCAGCGATAGCGTGACCGATAATCTCACCGAGTTGGCTGACGATATCGAACTCCTGCCCATCGAATGCATCCTGCTGTATCGCGTAGATGTTCAATACACCGTAAATCGTCTCATCGTACACGAGCGGGATGGCTGCTGCGGAGTTGAATGGGGGGTTCCGTTCGTAGCCAAGGTCAGTAGTGTGCTGTGCTGTCTGTGTCTCTTTCGTCCGGATGGCTCGCGCTATTGGTCCCTGACTGTCGCTGTCACCCTGGCCGATAGGAACGGTTATCTCGTCGAGGGAACCCTTCCCACCTGCTTCAGTTCGCAACTCCACTGTCTGTGCTGCAATGTCGATGTCTCCGACCCAGACGAACTCGTATGACTCAGCTTCGACGAGGTGTTCACACACGATCTTCTCGATCTCTGTGCGAGTCGACTGGTCGATGACCGCGTCTGTTATCTCGCGGATCAGTTCGTTGAGGTCGTTGAGCGCTTTCAGTCGCTCGCTCTGTTTTTCCAGTTCCAGCTCTGCGTATTTCCGTTCAGTGATATCCGTAATTGCACCGGGAAACGTGAGTGGATTCCCGTCCTCGTCACACTTGACGTGACCACGGGCGACTACCCACCGAAGCTCCTCGTCTACATCTCGGATCCGGTACTCCGCCTCGTACTCGCCACAGGAGGCGACCGCCGCTTCGATTTTGTCTGTCACTCGCTCGCGGTCGTCTTCGTGAATCTGCGCGGTAAACGTATCGAGAGACACACCCTCACGGGCCGCCTCCAGATCCCCTCCGAACTTCCTGGCAAACCACGGGCCGGTCACGAGTCTGTCTTCGTCGATGTACCACTGCCAGGTTCCGACATCGCCGGCATCGGTCGCCGCTTCGAGTTGCGTTTTCGCCTCGCGCAGGGCCCGTTCACGCTCCTTTCGCTCGGTGATATCCCGACTGATGGCCAGGAACCGGTCCGCTCCGTCAATACGTAACCGGAGCAGGTGAACCTCGACCGGGATAGCTGACCCGTCAGAGCGCTCGTATTGCCCCTCGAACTTGCGGCGCTCGTCAGGAGAGAAATCAGCAAGCAACGACCCCACGTCGCCCGCATCGACCTGCTGGTCGATCTCCCAGATCGGCGTGCCGAGTACCTCCTCTCTGTCGTACCCAAGCTCCTCGCAGAAACGGCGGTTGGCGTCGAGTATCGTCCCCTCCGTGTCGAGGACGTCGATCATGTCGGGAGAG
>LKMJ01006598.1_pt1 | contig 10936 bp, 18 predicted proteins | sample 643391 | NCBI WGS metagenome assembly LKMJ01 (sample SAMN04112250, study PRJNA286221) | soda lake metagenome | biome: soda lake; feature: Kulunda Steppe; material: water; isolation source: sample PL-Br10 brine of Picturesque Lake | place: Russia: Kulunda steppe | collected 2010-07
GGGGGGGGGGGGGGCACAAGGCGCAGGTGCACAGTGCTGCACGGTGGGTGGCAAGCAGGAATACAAGCGTGAATTTCCATGGGGCTATCCACAGCGCACTGCAGCCGTCTGGACCACGCCACACACGTGTCTGCACGGTCCTCCTGCAGGCTAACACAGCCCCAATGCGAGCAGCAGGCCCTGTACCATGCACACAGGTGTGCAAACGTGCAAGCCCACGCCCACCTGCTCCAGGCGCGTCGGCTTCTCATTCTCCTTCACCATCTGCACGCGCTGCGTGACGTTGTCTGTGGCACGCCCGGCCGTGCCAATGTTTACCACCACGGGGCGCCTCAGGTACTTCCGTGCCAGCCGCTCCACCTGCGCGCATGCAGCAGGGCCAGAGGATTCCCGGTGAGGATCTGAAGGGAATTGCAGAAGCATTCCCCAGCCTGCCATGGGCGCATGCTCGCCCAGGGGCTTGGCGGCGCGTGCAAGGGACAAAGTGCACCACACGCCATAGCAGGCAGAGAAGTGGACAACAGTGGACTCCAGCACTTTTGCCGCTTGCATGCGTGGTGGTGACAAGGGATGTGCGTAATAAATACCGGGCGTCTGCAGGCTGCTGGGGTTTGTGACAAATTCAATTGGCGGAGGCGAGGTGGCGCAGCCGTATTCTTTCAGGCCAAGAGAGGCATCTGAGTGGACCTCATACAAGCGCACCGACACACCACTCAATGAGGCTGCGCGGTGCCGCGCGCATGGCGCACAGGTGGCAGGAGGATGGCGTGCACGCTTGTGCGCCCTCCCCACCCAAGGAAGGGAGGCTGTGCGCCGGCAGTGAAACAAGGTGAGCAAGGTGGCAGTGGATGGATGGCTGTGCATGGCTGGGCATGCCAGGGGGCCACCCACCGCGGGAGGCATGGTGGCGGAGAACATGTATGTGGTGCGGTACAGGCGCGTCTCGTCCAGGGCCTCCTCCTCATTGGCGGGCTTGAGCGTCTGGGAGGGCATGGCGTCCATCACGCTGTTCACCTGTGCGCGGGTCAGGCAAGAGTCTGGGCATTGATCAGCCTAGCTGGGGTACTGGCGCCTCTGTTGGCGCACTGAAGCCTTGATAGTTGGCATCGGTTGCTGGCCAAGCGCGTATCGCGTGCCGATGGCGCGTATCAAATCTGCACAATGACTTGGGATCAATCACGCGTTCAGCCCCCTCCAGCAGGACGTAGCGGCACTGATGCACATACAAAGCACACACACACACAAACACACCCGTGGGTCAAAGCCCAGATCAATCGTGTGATCAGCCTCGTCCAGCATCAAGCAGTGGCATCAAGATGCACACGCACGCGGCGTGCGCGGCACACGCAGCACGCGCACGCAGCACGCACCTGGGGGTCGAAGCCCAGATCAATCATGCGGTCGGCCTCATCCAGCACAATGTAGTGGCACTGATTGAGGACAGCGTATGCGCGGTCCAGGCAGTCCAGCAGACGCATGGGCGTTGCGATGACGATTTCACAGCCCTTGCGCAGCTTGGCACCCTGGTCCTCGATGGACTGGCCACCCACGATGGCAACGGTGTGGAAGCTGCGCATTCAGAGGCAACGGTGTGGAAGCTGCACATTTAGAGGCAACGGTATGGAAGCTGCACATTTAGGCAACGGTGTGGAAGCTGCGCATTTAGAGGGGGGGGCAAGCAAAGGGGCGGGGCGGGGCGGCAAGGGCGACCTTCGCAGGCATATGGGCTGTGTGAGGCTGTGGGGGGAAAGGGTGAAGTGCTCAAGGATAGCAAGCCAAGGGGCACACTTGTGCGCTCGAGTCCTGACCAACCCTTGAATTCATCTTCTAGTGCGAAGCAGTGATTCTTGCGGCAGAGGTCTGAAAACTTGTGCTTGCTTTGGGGGACAAAGGCATCACCCAAGTTGCGCACGCCCGAGTTGCTTGTACCCGAGTCGCGCATAGGATGGGGCGCCTGACTTCTAGTGAGGAGCAGTGGCACTCACAGCAGAAGTGCCCCGGGCACCGGCACAGGTCCACCGGCAGAGGTGGATGCAGAGGGGGCAGATGCAGAGGGGGACAATGGCAAAGTTGAGCATACAAGGACAGCGGCCCAGCCTGTGCAAGCGTGCTGTGGGCCCACTTTGCTGACAAGCAATAGGAAGCATGTCAAACAAGCAACAGGAACTTGCATGGGCATGCAACAGGCAGATGCCACCAAAACAGGGCCACACCACCCCTGAGTTGCGCTGTTGGTGGCAACAAGGAGGCACCACAGTCAAACAACAGATGGTCTGGCGCCGCACGGCCACCAACAGCGTTGCAGCCACCGATGCGGTGCTTGGCCATTCCCAAGCCCCATCCTCACTCTGCACCTCCACTCCTAGCCCAGCCCCTCTTCCTTTGCCCCCCGTATCCCCCTTCGCGTATGGTACTGTGCCTTCAGCGTACTGTGCCTACAGCCCCCCATGCTTGTTGCGCCCGGTGGCAGCAGTCGCCCCTGCAGCAAGCTTCACCCACCCAGTGTAGTGCGCAAGCTTGATGGTCTCCTCTTCGATCTGCTGAGCCAGCTCGCGCGTGGGCGCAAGCACCACGGCGTACGGCCCATCTGCGCTGTTCGCCTCTGTCATCGGTGGCTGCGCAGTGCAAGCATATGTCAGCAGCACTTCTAAGGAATGCGCGCGCACATGTCAGCAGCACTTCTAAGGAATGCTGAACATCCCAGCTGTCAGGCCCTTTCAGCTGGGCAAGCTGCGCAGTCACAGAGCACACTTGTTTATTTGAACATGGTCGAACAACAACGGGCTTGCTTGTTTGAACGCACACACTTGTTTGTTTGAACATGGTCAAACAACAACGGGCTTGCTTGTTTGAACGCACACCCCTGCTTGTCGGTGGTGGTGCAGGAGCGCGCACCTGCTTCATGATATAAACGAGCATGGGGATGACAAAGGCCGCGGTCTTTCCGGAGCCCGTCTCTGCCACGCCGATGACGTCGCGCTGGCGCAGGCCCAGAGGGATGGCTGCCATTTGGATGGGGCTGGGCTTAGTGTAACCGACCTTCTCAATCGCCTGCGTGTGGCAAGCGTGTGCGAGCGTGTGCACGCAAGTGTGTGTTGTTGCGTGAGGGCAACGCGTGTGGTCGGCTGGACGCGTGGTGGAATGAATCCAGAGGGCGCAATTGTGTTGGCGGACAGGAAGGAATACGGAGAAGCAGGGTAGGGGCATGCGCAGCCATGTATAACAAGCTGGGTTTCAGGAAGGACACGCCCCTGCAGATGGGGTACAGGTCTGCAGCAGGCACATGGTACGGCCAGCGACCAGGGCGCATGAATAGGTGCACGCAAACAATGCAGGCCCCAGGCTCAGTTCGGATTATAAACATGCCAGCTCCAGCCATGCTGCTGGCCAGAGGCGCGGCTGCAGCCTCTGGCGTGGCCGCGGCGGAGCCATTCAGCTAAGATCAAGTTTAAGGCATCACTGCCTGGGGCGGGGAGAGGCAAGCGCATGCAGCAGGCATGGGCGGGGACCGCTGTGGGTGCATGTCATGCACATCATGTACACATTGCACATGTGCATGCACTCGCGCACGTGCACGCACTAATGATCTAATCTTGGGGCCACAGCGGCGTCACTGTGGGTCCCAGGGCGCAAATGCCAAAGCCAGCATCGGACTCCGTGCTCGGTGCGCATTATGCTGGACAGCATGCGCGGGGTTTGTGTGTGCGCGCGCACGGTGCTGGGCACCATGCATGCGGCGCTGGACTGAGTGCATACCGAACAGGACTCGGTGTGCGCGGGTCTGGCTGCATGAGTGCAGAGCTGCGACGGCTCGACAGATAGAGGCAGCTGTGAGACCCAGGACACACACCTCTTTGGGCCTGCCCCACCACACTCCCAGCTCTACACTTCGCACGCCCTTTCCTGCCCCACCACACTCCCAGCTCAACACTTCACACGCCCTCTCCTGCCCCACCACACTCCCAGCTCTACACTTCACACACACTCTCCTGTACAGCCACAATCCCACCACTATACTTCACACGCCCTCTCCTGCCCCACCACACTCCCAGCTCTACACTTCACACACCCTCTCCTGTACAGCCACAATCCCACCTCTATACTTCACACGCCCTCTCCTGCCCCACCACACTCCCAGCTCAACCTCTCACACGCCCTCTCCTGCCATGCCACACTCCCATATACCCAGAGAGCTCTGATGCTTGCTGCCACCCGCCTGTTGCCCAACAATTCGCAAATCCCTAGTCTGGGGTGGATGGCAAATGCTTTTGCTGCAACTTTGAGAGAGGAGAAGGTAAGGGTCACATACTTTATCGCTGTTTGGGCAGGCAGGCTGAGCCCGTCCCAGCTGACATGCCAGCTCTCCGCATCACTCTTGACGGCGCTCTTCAGGTGCACAAGCCCCACACCTGGCAAGTCTGTTTTGGCAGGCTGAGCTCATCCCAGCTGGCATGACGATTCTCTGTGTCACTTTTTGACAAAGCATCTCAGATGTGCAAGCCGCTACCCCGCACCTTGCGGATCTCCTTGGGAAGGTTGAGCTCTTCCCAGTTGCGCATGGGCAGCACAGTGTTGGTGCCTTTGTAGCTGATATTGAAGTCCTCGCGGAAGATACGCCAATCGCGCTCCGTCATCTCTTCCAGGCTCTTTTCTGTCCAGTGCTTCTCCACCTGCAGCACGCGTGCGCAAAAGCATTCTGAGTGGGGGGGGAGGGGGATTTCCCCCGGGGGCAAAGGAGGGGTGCACATGCATAGGGGGCAGATAGCAGATGCATGTATATCCAAGCGCGACTAGCAGTCCAGGCATGCCGTTTCAAGCAGTCCAGGCATGGCCCTCAAGCAGTCCAGGCATGCCCCTCAAGCAGCTCAATGCGAGCTGCTCTGAGATGACGCGTGCACTTGCAGGGCGTGTGTGCGCACCAGCTGCGAGCCTTGTGTTTGCCGCTCGATTCAAGTGCACTGCCAGCGGGCATGGCACCGCAAAAAAGCTGCTGAGCATGGGAGACAGGTAGTGGCAAGCGGGGCCAGTGGCTGTCGGTCAGTCAGTCAGCCAGACTGCCTTACTGAAAGCATGTATCTGACTGCCCTCCGCCAGAGAGGAACAGGGCAAAAGGGAAAGGCGCTGCGCTTGCGCTGCGGACCCACCCGCATATCAGCGCCCTCGTAGCGGTCGGCCACCAAGGCGCGCGCAGCATCAGCGTTGCGGATCTGCAAGCGTGCACGCGCACACAAAGCCGCGCAATAAAGGCATGCGTAGGAGCTCCGTCCGAGGTTAAGTGCATCCACAGCCATTTCCCTGACGCTAAGCCGCGCATGAGAAATTGCTGCTGTGGCTGCAACGTCATAGCTGACACCAGATGATCCTGGCAGCATCTAGCACCAGGTGTCAAGGCGTAGCCAGCACATGTCATGTGCGTGTGCATGTTTTCAGAGGAGTGTGCCTCCCTTGCTTCCCGACGCTTGCACGCACCGTGAGCATGTGCAGCGATGGAAAGCATGAAGAAGCATGTGCAGCGTTGGAAAGCATGAAGAAGTATGTGCAGCGTTGGAAAGCATAAAGAAGCATGTGCAGCGTTGGAAAGCATGGGCAGCGTTGGAAAGCATGAAGAGGCACGCAGTTCCTTGACGAAGGCGCCGCGCAAGCAAGCACTGCCTAAAAAAGCAACCACGGAGGTGTGCGCGTACACACAACCCAGGCGCAACCACACCCAGATCATGTGTGTCGGGGACATGCGCACAGAATTACAGCGCACGCGCAAGCACACCTGCAAGCTGTCGGTGGCCAAGCCAAAGGCCTCCCTGCTCTTGCGGAGCATGTCTGCCTCAAACTCCGCTGCCCGCTTCTTCTGCTCACGCCGGTCTATGCCCGCCCGCATGCCACGGCCAAACAGAAGCGTGGCCTCTGCATGCACACACACACACACGCCACGAGCGTCAGTGCGCGCAAGATGCAACTGTGAAGGAAGGCAGTTGCGCCCTCTCACCTCAGCGCACTGCGGTGTGCAGCAATGGGGCAGGCAGGCTCACAAAAGTCCGGAGCGCATCACACGGAACAAAAGGCACGCACCCAAACAGCATTTTCCACATACACGCACACACCTCAATCACACGTACGCACACAAACGCAGGCTGACACACATGCAGCCGCGCAGGGGCGCGCACCATGCGGGGTGGCGTACAGCGGGTTCAGGTCCTTGCTGGTGTCCTCATCCGCGCCCCAGTCGAAGTTGAACTTGAACTTCTCGCTGGGCCGCACAACGCGCTTCTTGGGCTTGTTCAGGCCTAAGTACTGCTGCTTGATGAGCTCCAGCTCCTTCTCGCGCTCCCGCTCCTCCGTCAGCCGCCTGTGGGCACGCGGCGGGTGGGTGTGGCCAGTGGTGGGGCAGCCACGCACCAACGCAGTGAGCGTGTGAGGCAGCCCACAAGCGAGAGGCATTTGCGCATGCGTGTGCATGCGCTTATAAGATATGCCGATCGGGGGCACCTGCATGTTCAGTGACACACCAACCCCTGCACAGGACCATCCCAGCACGGGATGCTCCTCTGTCACCATCCATGCACGGGATGCTCCTCTGTCACCATCCATGCATGGGATGCTCCTCTGTCACCCACGCCCACTCCGCTCCACTGCCTGCCTCTTTGGGTTTGTAGGGATATTTGCGTAGCCGAGACCAGCAACCCATGATGAGTCATCATTGATGACTTGTCACTAATAAGCTGCCACTCAGAGCCGAGAAGGGGCGCAAGCACGCGCACAGCCTGCCCGTGTTGCCTGCCAACAGCTAAGCTGTCCCTTTCCGCTGTGTTGCATGCCAGCAGCGACAGCTGTCCCATGTCCCAATCCGCTGCGCACTTCATGGGCCTGGGCTGCTCCCGGAGTGTACCATTTGGTGGCTCTTGATGCTGACACAGAGCATGCAGCGGAGCTGGGCCCCCCCTCCCCCCCCTTGTTTCTTTGCACGCAGCGCTGCTGCATGCGTGAGCAAGCTGCACCGCAAAGCTGGTGGCACGGCACACATCGCCGCCGCCAGCGCGCGCCCCACCTCCCATCTTGTCACTGCTCAGTGTTCCTTCTCAAATACTCAATTGACATGCGCACACACACACGCAGCTCCACCCTGCACCAGCCTGCCCCACTCACTTCCGCTCCTCCTCAGTCTCCCTGCCCCGGTCGCGCCTCCTGTCCCGGTCACGATCCCTGTCCCTGTCGCGCTCCCGCTCGCGGTCCCTGTCCCGCTCGCGCTCGCGCTCACGGTCACGCCCATGGTGCCTGGAATCAACGCACAGGCAGGCATGTCGGGACGGCCATGGTGCATGGTGCCTGGATCCAACACACACAGTCGTGGACATGGTGCCCGGATCCCACGAATGGGCACGCGCGCGGGGGCGCAAAAATGGTGTGAGGTGGAGGCAGGAGGGGTGGGTCATGGGTGCAGCCCAATGTTTCTTATAAACCCTGGCTATACACACACACACACAAACGAGCGCGCGCGCGCGCGCAGAGGCCGACCCACACACATATGCACCAGGCAGAGGGGGCGTGCGAGCAGAAATGTGCAGGCATGAGGGCGCGCAAGCATGCAGCAAAACGCGGCGCGTTGGCCTGAGGGTGGCGTGCAGACAGGGTCCCCTCACAGTGCAGCCGTTGCTGCTCACACGCAGCAGGTGGCAGCGAGAAGACACGCGGAAGGCCCACAGCCCGTTGCACCTCAGTACGCGTACGCACGCGCGCCAAAAAAACACTGACACGGGAACACACAAGCACGCACAAGCACACGGCAACATGCACGTGCTTTTCCATGCAACTCTGCCCTGAAACCAAAGCACGCACACATGCCTACATTCATGTATGCACACGCATATACACGCACCTGTCCCGGTCCCGGTCCCAGTCACGCTCCCTCTCTCGGTCCCTTGTAGACGCAGGCGGGGGCGGCGGCAGCGGTAACCCATTGGCGGCCATGCGCACGCTGCCATTGGTGGCAGCAGCCTGGCCTGCACGCTGTGCGTTCAGGCGCTCAAGTGCAAGCGCCTCCCTCTCCTTCTTGGTTAGGAAGCGCGGCTGCGCGTGCGCAAACAGGGCAAGCGGGCAATGGCGGCTGTGTATAAGCGAGCGGCTGCATGTGCGCCATCGGAATCCTTATACAAGGGATGAGGATGAGGGCAAACAAGCCCGACCATTGGAGGATATTTTGAGCTCGGAGGGGTGCGGGGCATGGCCCTGGCAGTGGCTTGATGTGCGCAAAACCGAGGCAGGGGCTGCGCCAGGTGCATGATGCCTGCAGCGCGGCGTGAGCGGGGGGATGTGCGACCGGTGCTAGGGATGTGCTAGGGATGAGCGGCAGATGCTAGGAATGTGCGCGGGATGTGCGGCAGGTGCGAGGGATGTGCGTGGGATGTGCAGCAGGTGCTAGGGATGTGCGTGGGATGCGAGGCAGGTGGCGAGGTGCGGGCGTGTGGCGGGGGCATGAGGTGGCAATGTGCGCTGAGGGATGTGCGGCGGGTGCTAGAGCTGCGTGCCAAGCCTCCTGCACGCAGCGTGAAAACCCCGCCGTGCTGGCATATGCTGTGGGGCTGGAGCATCGGGCGGGGGCACACTGCTCTGCGCCGCGCCTTTCTTGCCAGCCCGTGTACAAAAGACACACACACACACACACACACCGGCACGCATGCATACGAATGCATGGGCAGACCCGGCACCTGGCTCCCACTAGGCTGCCTGGCCGCCTGATGGCGTGTGCATGCACGTGCAACCACGCATGAGGCCAAGTGTGAACAGGCATTGAGGCCACAAGTGTGGACAAGGCGCGCAGCGCGGGCTTGTGCTTTGTCGCGCAGCGCGGGCTTGTGCCTTTTGTCAAAAGCCTGAGTTCCAAGTGGGACATGCCCATGCATTGGATCCGTGCTGCAGGTGGAGCTGCAGGGGAAGCAAGTGCTCTGAGTGACCGGCACAGGCGAAAGCAAACTCCATCCTCGCACCTTGGCCTCCTCCTGCTGCTGCTGCTTCTTGCGCTTCAGCAGCTCCTCCAAGGACAGGGGCTGGCAGGCAGTCACGCAGGCACGCAGCACAGAGTGAATGTGAAGCACCAGCGGCCACGACTGGCAGCGCACATTACAGACAGGTGCAGGGGCTCCACCACTCGTGCGGAGCATACACGCGTTGCTACGCCCTGAGTGCACAGCACAGCACAGCACTGCACAGCACAGCACAGCACAGCACTGCACAGCTCAGCAGCCAGACTGCCCAGGGCCTCTGCCATGGCTATGTGAGCAAGCTGGGGGGTTGCCCTGCAGCATGCACCTGCCGCGTCAGGGAGCATGAGCCACAAGCTGCTCGTAGCACGCACATGCCGCGTCAGGGAGCATGAGCCACAGCTGCTTGTAGCACGCAGGGCATTTCTCTCGCGCCAAAGCTGTGTGGGCAGTGTGTCCCTTGCGCAGCTCAAAGCTTTGCTTGCTGAGGCGATGCTCCTATAGCCAGGGACGAGCTCTCCCTTGACCGAGTACCAATGAAGGCAAGTGTGATAGCCAATGCCGTTGAACAAATGACAGAAGTGCGCAAGCCCTTGCACGCTGTTTGTTTCTGCGCACATGCAGTGCTCATACAAAGGTATGTCAGACACCATGACATGAGGGTAGGCAAGCCTGCTCGGAATGGTTGACGTGGGATGTGCATATGCCCTGCGTGCATGTGCAGCAAGGCATGGCACCTCACACACCTCTGCACGGCCATTATTGTTTGTCCTGTTGTTAGAGGCGGCACCATTACTGGCAGGTGGAGCAGTGCTGGATGGGGATGGCTTCTCAGCTGCAGCCCCTGACTCCGCCTTCACGGCCACATCCCCCCCCTTGCCTCGCCCACGCCCCTCTCCTCCACCCTCTTCGCCCTCTCTCTGCGCCTTCTCCTCCTCCTTCTTTACAGCGCTGGTGCTGGGCTCCCCCTTCTGCCGCTCCCCAGCTACATCCTTGCTGCTGCCGGCCTTTCCTGCCTCCTCCATCTCCTCCTCTTTGACCTCCTGCTTCACCGCAGGCTCTGCTTTCTCGTCAGCATGGTGCTGCTGGTGGTGCGGGGGCGAGGTCTCCATGCACTCAACAACATCTGCCTCCTTTTTCCCCCTTTCGCCCTTCTCAACAGAGGTTGGCTCGGCCTTGCCTTTGTCCCTGCTCTCCTTGTCCCTGTCTCTCTCCTTGTCTTTGTGAGACTTCTCCTTGTGGTGCTTCTCGGACTTGTGACTCTTCTCCTTGTGGTGCTTCTCAGACTTGTGGCTCTTCTCCTTGCTCTTCTCCTTGTGGTGGCTGGAGCGATCCTTCTCTGAGCCATGGGCCCCACCATGCGCACGGGTGGGATCCTCATCCTCGCGCAGCCTCTTCCTGCCTGGGCTTGGAGATCTGCTTGAAGAGGGCATGGTACCCAAAGGCTGACCTTAGCAGGCAAGGCAACTCCTGGGAAGGAGCAGGCAAAGCAGGGGCCCTGCTAGGGCTAGCTCCGCATGGACTCGACTGCTCAGGAATAAATGAATTAATTGTATGGAATATTCATACAAATTAACTGCGAAAACCCGTTGCAGCAGAATTGGATGGAGCTGATTAAATTAAGAGCTTTCGCAAACTATTTTGTACTTTTCAGTGCCCGTGCACCTTCCGATTGGATTGCATCATGATTTGATCCAAAGATTCATCCGAAGGCAGTTCAGGCCTTTCTTATTGTGGCAGGAAACAGAACTGGGATGGCAGAGTGTTCCATCTGCTACGAGGAGACCAAGGAGGTGAGGGGCAGGCCATAATGTGGACTGAGGCAAAAGTTGACCACTCGTGTTGGCCGCTCATATGCCGCAAGCAGATGGGAGTGCATGTGGTTGATAAGAGTCGTGTACTTTTTTCTTTGAGTTGGTTTTGTGTTCGGCTAGATTTTCTCTAACCCGTGATGCTCGTGCACA
>LKMJ01006599.1_pt1 | contig 10936 bp, 10 predicted proteins | sample 643391 | NCBI WGS metagenome assembly LKMJ01 (sample SAMN04112250, study PRJNA286221) | soda lake metagenome | biome: soda lake; feature: Kulunda Steppe; material: water; isolation source: sample PL-Br10 brine of Picturesque Lake | place: Russia: Kulunda steppe | collected 2010-07
CGATCCATGTCCAGTTCCTTTCTCCGAACTCACGAGCAGCGTACACGACGACACCCATCAAAAGAGCAGCACTCCACTGTCGAGCAACCTCACCAAACGGGATTGTGAACGCGACGTGTCGACGGGTGTAATAGAATCCGAACACCATGCCGATTCCGGCAGAAGTCGCGGTTGCGATTGCTGCACCAACCCATCCGATAATATAAACAAGTGCGATATTCAACACAAGATTTGAGACGATGAACACCGCATTCGCACGAAACGCGAGATCAGGGCGGTCAATTCCGTTGAGGGTATTAAGTAATTGCTTGTTATATGAATACACGAGAATACCGACAAGGAGAATGGGTAGCACCTGCGCGCCAATCTCAAAGCTATCACCATATATACGCATCAGTCGGTCACCAAGGATCGTACCGCCAACAATTCCGGGAATCAAAAAAAGGCCACCGTAGGAAATCGCGCTGGTGGTAAGCATGCGGATCATGTCGTCATCGTCGGCCGCAGCACGCTTACTAAGTTCGGGGAAGAGAGTAGTTCGGATTGCATCACCAAAGATTGCCAGAAATTCAGATAGTGCGTAGGCGACGGCGTAGATTCCTGTGAGCCCCGAGGGAACGAACAAACCGAGAACAAGAATATCCATATTACTGAATGATTTATTTTCCAATTTACCAAGCCAAGAAAATTTTGCGAACTCAAATAGGCTGACGAAATGTCGCCATTGTGGAATGACGAGACTAGGCTTCACGTACCAAAGTCCAACCACGGTGATTAGTAATGTTCCGACGGCGTGACCGAGCAGCATCCCGGATAGCTCCCAACCAATGTATACTAACATGATCATGACGACACTCCGTGCACCCTGTTTTACCGCAGTAAGTGGTGCATAAACATGGACGCGATGGGTTCCTTGGAGTGCAGAGCCGATGAGGCTGCTAAATATCGAGACTACAAGCAACAGCACGACGAACTCGGCGACCGGTTGGCCGACGTAGGAGTTTATTTCCTCCTGAAAAAAAAAGACGCTGAATCCGACGAGTGCCGTAAGTACACCTTTAACCATGGTTCCAGCGATAAGAAATGCATCCGGCTCTTCTTCTTCGCTCATTCGCTTGATAACCGCCTGTCCAAAACCAACACTTTTGACAATCCCTAGCCACGAGACGACTGCGAGAGTCAATGCGTAGAAGCCGTAGATCTCCTCACCGAGCGTGCGCGTAAAATAGACTGTTGCGAAGAAGCCGAGGATCGACCCACTGAACTTCGATAGGAGATAGATGATGGAGGTTTGACCAAGACGCATAAACAATAACTATTGAATGAGTGTTGTACTGATTGCTTAAGCGTATTCTTACTTGGATTCGGTGCTACTCATTTTTTTAGTATTTCCGCTATATTCGGATGGTCTCCTGCGACCGTTTCGAAGTACTCTATGGTACTTTCCAACCCAGTTTCTAAACCGATAGTTGACTCCCAGTCGAGAAGTTCGCGAGCTTTCGTTATGTCCGGTTTCCGTTGGGTAGGATCGTCTTCTGGTAATGGCTCGTAGACTAGTTCGCTGCTGGTGTCGTAGATTTGTAGAATTATCTCTGCAAGCGTCTTGATTGTAATCTCGTTTTGACCCCCTACATTAACCACATCCCCCGCGAGATCGTCAGTAGTCATTATTGATTGGATTCCCCGGACCATATCGTCAACGTAGCAGAATGTCCGAGTCTGGCTACCATCTCCATATATTGTCAAGTCTTCACCCGCAATCGCTTGTGAGACAAATGTCGGAACAACTCGCCCATCATCCGGACGCATTCGTGGACCATAAGTGTTGAAAATACGGATCGTACGTACGTCGACATCGTAGCGATCATGGTAGGCTACAGTGAGCGTTTCGCCAAAACGCTTGGATTCATCATAACAACCTCTGACTCCTCGAATGTTGACGTTGCCGTTGTACGACTCTGGTTGTGGATGGACTTCCGGATCACCGTAGACTTCGCTTGTACTTGCATAGAGCATTGTGGCATCGTGTTCAACAGCATGATCAAGCAAGTATCGCGTTCCTTCTGTATTCGTCAGTGCGATCCGGACAGGAAAATCTGTGAAGTCTGCTGGCGATGCTCGGGAGGCAAGATGATATATTTCATCTGCAGGAGGCAAGTTGGGGTTTTTTCGTAGATCGGTCTCTATAATACTGAATTTATCTTCAGATTGAAGATGTTCGATATTCCGTTTGGCACCACTTCCAAAATTATCTACACAGATTACTTCATTGCCTTCCGTAAGCAGCGTCTCGCAAAGATGACTTCCGAGGAACCCAGCACCTCCAGTTACAATTGCTGTTTGATCCATGATGGATCATACTACCTTTTATATAAATATGTGGCTAAAACCGGTAGCCAGGTTAAACATTACATCTTACCCGAAAATTGTTATTTTATGTAAGACCGATAGAGAAATATACAGATCGACAATTAACACACAGACAGAATCTATCGTCATGCAAAGCAATTTGATAAATTATTTAAACACACACTCAAACATGGACGTAAAATAAATGTCCACTGGATTCTTATATATAGCCTCTGGGAAAAAATATATAAAGGAAGCTGAGAACTCGGCTAAAAGTGTATATGAACATATGCCTGATGCGAATATTACTCTTGCTACTGATACAGTTGATTATGAATCAGAATATTTTGATGATGTGATCGATATTCCGAAAGAATTCCCCCATTCAGCAGCTTCGCTTATCCATCCAAAGTTGATGCCGTATGAAAAAACAATTAGGCTAGATACTGACACCTATCTATGTCAGCCAGTAGATGAACTATTTGATTTGTTGAATAAGCACGATATCGCCTTTACGTTAAGTCCCGGTCAAAACTCAGTTCCAGATTTACCATCTCCCTGGATAGAATTTAATGGAGGAGTCATCGCATACAAAAGATCTGAAGCCACAAAAGAACTATTTTCAGAATGGAATGATAGGTTTGAAAAACTATTAGAAACAGAAGGTATTGAAAGGGGACAGCCTTCCCTCGCACAGTCAGTCTATCATACAGATGTTAATTATTTCGTTTTACCCCGGGAATATAATTGCCGCGTTCCTCGATTCGGTTATTTAGGAAGCAGTGTGAAAATTATTCATGGGAGAAGTACAATAGGGCTAGAATCGCTATCTGAAAAATTAAATAGCGATAATGGCCCCCGAGTATATTGGCCAAAAATCAGACATAATATGAAGGCAGACTTGAATGTTGAAACCAGGTCACAGAATGAGAAAAAGCCGATGTTTTTAATTTTCCGATTTAAAAAATCAATTAACCGTTATGGGCTAAAACATGCATTAAAAAACTCATATTATGAATTAAAGAAAATAATTAAATGAAATATGAGATGGCTAAATCACCCCATTATTTTATGAACCACAGATTACAAAAAGCCAAGCAGGTCTACAACAAATATGGATGTAGGACCTTGGCTTATAAAACCATCAGTTCTAGCACATCCAACATATACAATTACCACCGCAGTTTTTTAAAAAAACACGTGTGGGATCTTCAGCCTGCAGGTCCGGCAAAATTTGAATTTAATTTAATTAACGTATCTCCAGAAGACATAATATATACTAATGATTATCCATTTCCAGTAACAGGAGATCACGCGATATATGGCAATTATAGTGGGGGGTGGGACTGTAAAAATAAAAAGAAAATAACTAATTCATATGTTTATTTGACCATACATCAATTATATGTAGATGATTATGAGTGGAAAAAGACAGATGGATACCAGCACCATCTGAAAAAAACGTCAGATCCAATCTCCCCATGGTATAATTCTAATAAAAAGGAAATAAAAGATTGGTTTAAAAACTTAGATGAATTGTATAACAGAGTTCGTCAAAAAGGATATAAATCACAGAAACAATTATATCAAGACAGGTATTTGAAAGAATACCATAATGTAAATGTGGGTGAAATTTATTTACCAGATGAAATCAGGGTCGTAGTGGATAGAGATGGAAACATTATACATTGTGCAGGAGGTCGACATCGACTGTGTATCGCAAAAATACTAGAATTAGACACGGTTCCAGTCGTTGTACAACTGATACATCGTAAGGCTGATCTCGACGATCCAGAGGTTATTGCAGCAGCAAAAAAATGATCTCCATTATATATTAAACATTCCATTTTTATCCTGTGTTACGTAGGACATTGTTGCTAAAACCGTGGCGGCGTATCCGATTTCGGTTCCTCCCAGCCGGTCTGAAAGCAGGAGCTAAGACGTAGCTCTCATCAGGTGGATCTCTGGGTGCGTGAATGTATTCAAAACCCCTCAACTAGACGGTTGTCTTTCAGCCACAGACGTGACGGAACTAGCGAAAGATGTGGTCGGATAACCCCCGCTGTCGGGAATCGAGAGGCAGGCTCTCAATCCCGGCGAGATCTGGGCTGTTACCATCCTTACAGCAGTCAACCAGACATCCATCTGGAAAACCTGCAAAGACAACAACAACAACGCTCCTTGTGTCGACACTATCATGGACTGACTCTATACACTCAACCGAGAGTGGCTATAGCGAATTGCTAACGACCTACTGAATGAGATAGTAATGACGATCCTCAACCGGTTGGAGTCGAAGATCACCCATTAGTTTCGTCGATAACACTTACCACAGTACCTACGCCGATGAGATCAGAGAACTCTGTCGGATGGCTGCCAAAGACGCAGGCACAACAACGTGGCACCGCTACTGTACAGCAGATCCCGTCTCAAATGGTAACCGATGACGCTGACTATGATGTACGTGCGGAGTGATGAGAGTGAGGCCGATGCGATCGAGCGTATCCCCGACCGAATCGAGACTTATCCCTTCGAAATAGACCGTCTGTTGGCTGACCGTGTCTCCTACAACGAACGTATTCTGTGTCGGTTACGTGACATTTCTGCGACTGCCGTTCCCGCCCAAAGAAGGGCGAACGGAAAGGGGTAAGCTAGACACGCACTGCTCGTACATAGCGGCCTATCGCATGTACAAAGCTGCAAACGAGAACTGAAATTGCCGCTTGCAGTCGCTGTCTCTCACCAAGCAGGAGATCGTGGCAAAAGTGGAGAGACCGTTCGAGGGTATGTGGCGTGCGATCAGCTAGATCGCACGCCTAAGCAGGTCGAACAGCTCTATCAGAACGCTTGATTGAAACAAGTTATTGTGTATTCCGCCAAACACGGGTGATAACGATGACACAAGCTCCAATCGTCCGCTTTGCGTTCGTCCTGGTTGGGTTCTTGGTGGAGAACCTCCGGCTCGTGCTTCGATGGACGGTCGTCGCCCGCCCCGCCGTGGGCGGGCGCGACCTGCCCAAAGAGTCCACGTTCAAAACCATCTCTGACTGGACCAGACATATATTAGAAGAGGAGCATTATATATGGATTCCACACAGCTACCATTCAGCACTTACTCCAATGAAGCGTGACTTAGCACAGCTCACGAAGCAACATTCGGGAAGTACTGAATTTTTTGTAATCAGTATGATCCCAAATTATTAATTTTACCACGTACGGCCATTCACGTCATCGGCTGGTCGTGCTGGGTTGCCGACCACAGTTGTGTCAGGTGGAACATCGTTAACAACAACCGCCCCCGCACCGACAACAGCATTTTCCCCGATCTCGACAGGCATCAGTATCGCACCTGTCCCAACCACGGCCCCTTCACAGACAACAGGGGGATCCCATGGAGGTTCCCCTGGTGGATAGAGGTTATTGACCGTCTGAACGCCATGTCCAATCCATGCGCGATCTTCAATAATCATCTCCTGACAGAGAAATGAATGGGACTGAACAGCGACCTCGTCGCCGATTTTGACGCCCGACTGGATCTCAACGTACGGACCAATTAGACAGTCTGTTCCCACAAAACATTCGTAGAGATTGCTGTAGGCCCATACAGTCGTTCTCTCACCGAGTTCAACATCTCGAAGCAGCGCGGTCTCGTGTACGTCTGTCATAAACAAATATAATATCTCAGTCGTTAAATAGCTCTCTCTGTATTGGGATACGTATCGAGCATAATTGTTGGGAATTTTGAAATAGTCGCCTGTTTAGAAACCTATTCGTTTTTTGTCTTGACAACACTCGTGCTTTTCATAAAATCATAGTATTTTCGCATGCCATCTTCAAGCGAGTACTGTGGATCGTAATCAAGGAGATCACGGGCTTTTGAGACATCGAGTGCGCCTCGATTCGGTCGTGTGACATCAGTCTCATACTCATAGGTTTCGGTTCCTGGGATGAGATCGGTAACGACTGATGCCAACTCGCGGATACTTCGCCCCTCTCCACGAGTCATATTGAATGTCTCATTTAGTGCATTCTCGTGAGTTGAAGCTTGAATGAGTCCCCGGGCGATATCTGTCACGTATGTAAAATCAAGCTCGTGGTAGCCGCCATTATCTAGACGAAGTTTTTTTCCCTGCATCGCGTTCGTCAAGAAGATTTCGGAAACACGACGGTTAGCGTCGGTCGGTCCGTAAACCGCTGAGGGACGTATAATTGTGTGGGGTATGCCGAATCGCTCAGTGTAGGCTCGTGTAACATGTTCGCCACTGAGCTTCATGCTTCCGTACAGCCCCTTCGGGTTACAATCATCAGTCTCGGTGGCAGCGATGACGTTGCCCTCATCGTCGATATTGAAATCGCCGTACACCATACTGGAAGAGGTATACACAACACGATCAAAATTGAAATCGACTTCTCGGAGCACATCCAAAAGGGTGATTGTTCCGTCAAGTATGTTCGTTCGGGCCTCTTCGGGATATTTATTTGAAACGTTTGCTATCGGAAGTGCGGCAAGATGAATAATGACATCTGGTTCGTGTTTTTCTAACGACTCTTTGAGAAGTCCTCGATCGGTCGTATCGCCACGAATCCGGGTGACGTTTTGATCGTCCAGTGTGTCAAGACGATGCTGAATGAACGTTGGCCAGTAGCTCTTGTCAAGTGGTACATAATGTTTCTGTGCATCGTAAGTGATGATCTCAGCAGTCGGATTGGAAGCTAATTCTTGCGAGATATGATAACCAATAAATCCCTCGCCACCCGTAATAAAGTACGTCGTCATACCTATAATAAAACAGGGCAAACTAATGAATCCGTCCATTTTGAACAGAGAGTATCGAAGGCAACAATTCGATGTTACTATTGTACGTTGGATAGTGTTGAAATAGCATCACAATAAAAATCGTAAATATCAGTTCTGTATAACTCGTTTTTGAGTGACGGCGTCGACACTTGGAAGCAGTAGATATTGATGTATTCGATGGTGATGAAAAGGTGAGTTCTGAGAGCAGTAGCATCGAGATTCGGGAAATCGGGAGATCAGAAGTTGTCATTACTCCCCGTTGTATCTAAACACGATCGTACACTGACGCGAGACATTTATATGAGTGCTGGAAAAAGAGAACAGGTAGATTCAATGACTGAGCCCGATGCAGAAAAAACTGAAAACAAGATGTGGCTGTTCGAATCCTACTGTGACGAGGAGGGAATTGAAGCGGTCTCCGAGGTGCTGCGACGGGGAACGTGGTGGGCAAAAGGGCCGGAGATCGAAATGTTCGAAAAGAAGTTTTCGGATCTTATCGATCGAGAGTATGGAGTAGCGTTCAATTCTGGGACATCTGCACTGTATGCACAGTTGGTCTGTAACGACATTACAGATGGAGAAGTAATCGTTCCATCGTTTACATTCTCTGCGACTGCAAACGCGGTCGTCGCAGCTGGTGCAGAGCCGATATTTGCTGATATCGAAGACGAATCGCTGGCACTGTCTGCGGAGTCAGTTCGCAAGGCAATCTCCGAGGATACCAAGGCGATCATGCCGATCCATTTTGCTGGAGATGTAGCCGCAGACATCAAAACGCTCCGGGAGATTGCTACAAAAAACGACCTATTATTATTTGAGGATGCGTGTCACTCACCTGGTGCAACTCTTGACGGAAAACCCGCCGGTAGTTTCGGCCAGAGTGCTAGTTTTAGTTTCTGTTTTAATAAAGTAATTACAACTGGGGAGGGTGGAATGGTCGTCACCGACTCAAAGGAGCTCCGCGACAAACTTCGACTACTTCGATCACACGGACAGAATTCGGATGGAGAGTATGTTAGCTACGGACACAACCTCCGGATGTCGACGATGACTGCTGCTCTCGGAGTCTCACAAGTCGAGAAATTCGAGTATATTATTGGGAGACGGCGAGAGATGGCTAACTATCTCAATAACCGACTTGATGATCTGTCAGAAGTTGTGATTCCGGAGTTCCCAGCAGCGCGGGAAAGTGTCTATCAGCTCTACAATCTCCGGTTTAACGATCCTGAAGCTCGTGATGAAATGATTGGTCATCTCGACAAACATGGTATTCCAACTCGAGTCACGTATGATCCGGTTCATCTGACACAGTTCTATCAAGGCAGAGGTTGTACAACAGGCGATCTTCCAGTAACTGAAGCTATATCTGAGCGAATACTCACGCTTCCGTTCCATCTGAACTTAGATGATGAAGAGTTGAATTATATAGCCAGCTCAATTAGATCATATTTCGAAATCTAAAGAATCAGTTCACAACCGCAATCCATATTGATAATATTGCCAGAGTTTTGTAATTAGAAACATCGCTTTTCTGACGAATCAGGATGGGATTGAAACCAACCCTCCCAATACTATGTTATCATTTATTTGTAACCAAGTGCAGTAAGTCTTGATTCAACCACATCATCGTCTGTGACTTTTTGATTGTTTCTTACCCCTTCTTCAGTATCTCGTCGGTCGTCAAACGGGAGCTCCACCCACGGAACGGTGAGCAGTTCATCTACATGAAAAACTGATGGATGTCCATACCCTTTCATTGGAAGAAGTCCCACAGTATCTCCCAGTAATTCACCATGGTCCGAGGTAATTACCGTTTTTCCATCCAGCTTGTTTATTAATTCTTCAACATGTGGCATTACATATTCAATATTTTCTTTATATAGTTCTTTTAATTCTTCATCAGATATATCTAACAACCCATATCTCATCCTCGGATATAGTCTCTTCTTTTCTCCCTGTTCGTTTATTTTTTGTAAATCATGCTTTTTCATTAGTTTACTTCCGTTCGGTCCAATAAACGGAACATGCGGTTGTGTGAAATGTATTATGTATTTTTTATTTGGATGTTGTTCGGCGAGTTTTAATGTTTGTTCCACAACAACTTCTGGAGGAACTACATTAAGTTCGTTATTCCAATGGTTTTCCCATAACGGAGCCACTTTATAAAACACTTCGTTTGAAAGGATACTGGAAATATGTGGATTGGTAGAGACATATACTATATCATTATGTGACTCGTTCTCGAAGTTGCGGCGAATAAAAGATCCAGTAGTTGGGCCTAAAGAAGTTATCGTAGAAAACTCTCCTTCAATTCGAAGACATTCTCTCAAACAATCGGGTCGACAAGCATCAAGGATTATTAAATTGTCCCAGTCTTCGTCTGCGACTTTTGTAGCCCCTTTTGGTGTATATTTTTTCCTATCAATGTTGAAATCCCGAGCGTATAGTTCATTGATCGGCTTGAGGACTTTCATCCGGAAGTGACCACGTAAAACTCCCGGGTCGACCAATGCACGTTGAATGCCGAATTCTGGATGAAATAACCGTTTGACAGAGGCTTCAACTAAGGAGATTAGTCCGTCTTCCTGATATTTTTCTCTTGCACGTTTAATAAGTCGCATGCCCTTCTGTTACCTTTTGAATTTATAAAATCTCCGGAAGACTCATTTCTACCGAAGTAGTCCGTACGAGTAGTTGAAAGAATTATGTAGTTGGATCTGTTCAGTCCGGAAGGTGAGAAGATAATCAGTACCAGAACAGCTGTTCCCACAATTTATAACTCTTCCAACACTTGTATTAATAAATCGGTATTCACGTAGATATCTCGATCATGAGTTTCAACATCGATACACGCATAGCTATAACCAAAGACTTGAGCCATATTATAAAATACTCCAGGGTTGGCTGCAGAGGATTTTGGCCCTAATAATTCGATAACTGAAACATTATTGGAGAACATCATATTGACGAGTCCAGCACCATGCGCCCCGATGATCACATCAGCCTGATAGAAGAGTTTGAATTGTTCTTCCAAAGATAAGTCTGAAAGGTTGTATTTTTCAAAACCATACTCTGAAAGAGTTGACATAACCTCGTCTTCATTTATAGTTCGCCGGGTTGTTGCATCGTTTCGAGAAATGTATATTCGGCGTTCTTTGGAGTTGTCATTCAGATCGATGTTTTCGTGGAACTTGTTTACAACCCACTGATAATTATTTTTTGATTTGACAACTGGGTGGTTAGTTTTTGTTTTTTGTGACTCAGTCCGATATTGGCTAAGAATATATGTATCCACATCGATCGGCCGACCTGTCCACTCAATAATATTATAATCACTAAACCCTAGTAGCCTGAGGGAGTCTAGCTGCCACTGTGCAGCATTTTTAGGGATTACAATAGTTACCTCCTCTGCTTTTGGATAGTGATGTAACCCTTCCAACCGAGGGAGATAATTGTTGAACCAATGATAATAGTTTTTATCATGTGGACCAATAAGAAAGATAGCAGTGTCAAGATGGGTCTTTGATCTGATCAAACTTGTACCGTCTGGTGTTACACCATGCATTTGAGAGAACACCAAACCGATTAAAATATTTTTTGATGAGAGCCCTTTTTCTGGTAGAATTCCAAAAGAAGAGATTGGAACAGCGTAACTAGACACAACCGTTACATTATTTATTTCACAAACTAATGGAGGGTCAGTTCGTACATATTTTGGATGGCGATCTCGGAATTCTAGTTCACTCACACATTCACGTTCCAAACCAACAGGTATGTTAAACTCATAAA
>LKMJ01006601.1_pt1 | contig 10934 bp, 10 predicted proteins | sample 643391 | NCBI WGS metagenome assembly LKMJ01 (sample SAMN04112250, study PRJNA286221) | soda lake metagenome | biome: soda lake; feature: Kulunda Steppe; material: water; isolation source: sample PL-Br10 brine of Picturesque Lake | place: Russia: Kulunda steppe | collected 2010-07
AATGAAATTTAACCAGAGTTGAGGCGGAGTTGCATGCTGTCCCGTCCTCTCACACCCAGTCCCTTCCCCTTCCAGCTGCTCGTCCGGCAGCTCGTTCCTCAGCAACCTAAGTCTACATATCAAGCAGTTGCAGGCTCCAGGTCATCCCCAGTTAAGTCCAGGATGCTTCAGCAGACGTGCTCCTGTGCACGCTCCAAAGCCTTAAGTTGCTCGGAGAACAACTGTAGTGCTAAGTGTGCAGCTGCCGAACTGACCAGTTTGCACTGGCACAAGCTATGGGGTGCGGTTACAAGCCATGGGGTGCGCACCAGCTGCACTGTGGAAAGGGAAGCAGCATGGAAGCCTGGGAAGGGAAGCCTGGGAAGGGAAGCCTGTCCACAGGCCAGGCTGACACACAGGGGTTGGAGAATATTTATCCGTTTTCCTCCCATCATTTCACTTTTAGAGGCGGCATCAGCAGGGTCCTAGCTCATCACCATCAGTCATTTCCAAGCTCATCATCACCTTCTGCACTACCTCGTCCCTCACTTTATAGCCAATCTTTGTACAAATCTAACGCTTACGGGGATTTGAGGGAGTTGGAGGCTTATTTTTGCAGACTCCCGGTGATTTCCATGTCAAATAGGTGGCACTCATCAACGATGAGGGTCCCCCCAATTCCCCAAACACACTCTGAGTCTCGACGAGACCACTGCCCATCCTTACTCTTGTCCATTTGAAGCACAGCAAACAAGAGCAGAAGGCCTGTTGCTGTCCTGTAACATCGTATCAGCACTCACATCCAGCAACTACAGGTGTAGGAATTCATGCGTCCCATGTTCATTTTTTTTCCATGGCTGGGCTTAAAGGGCAATTCAACCATGCAAGCAGCTCGACTGTTCAGTACAATGACAAACTGATTTTCTGTGCAGCGCATGCTGCCCAGGGCAAGCCGCCCTCTCAGCCCAGCCAGGAGTGTTGAGTTCTGTCGCACAGCACGACTGGTGCACCTAGCCATACATCCAGCAAAGTCAAGGTCCAATGTGTGCTCACATCCTCTCTTGGACTTCCAGAGCGAAAAGACACACGCACCCTGCATCCAGCACAGCGCCCCATGGGACATTGGCACCATGCAGCTTTTCCATGTATCTGAAGATGGGGTCCTCGCCTGTCCATCTGCATGTGTGTGTGTGTGTGTGTGTGTGTGTGTGTGTGTGTGCGCGCGCGCGCGTGCGCGCAAACGACGGTGAAGCCTTGGTAATTCTGGATGATTCATTCGGCCCCCAGGGCTGCAGGAGCATTCTTGAGGCATTTCAAAACATGCAGGGGGCAGAGGCACCACGACTTCCTAAGAAGGGGCACTGATGGTGCCCATAATAAGCAGGCTACTCTAGAAAATGCCACATGGCATGCCACCCACCCGCGGCACTTCTGGCAGCTTACGCCTTGCCATGAGACGTTGGTTGTTAGCACTGTTTCAGAGGCAGCTTTTGTGCAAGTGCTGAAACATCTCTCATCTGCGGCGTAGCCAATAAAAGACGTGGAGTGTCTGTGAGTACAGATTGAACAGAGCAGTGGGCAGGCCACGTTGCCCCACAAAAGATGCAGTGCTGTGGCAACTAGGTATTCATGTGCAGCCATAGCCTCATAGTCAAAGGGTGCCTGCAAGTATCTCATTTTAACAAAGCGATTCCGCACCTTCTTGCCACGCCACGCCCTCGCACCTCATGGGTTTCAGCTCGTGTGCTGTCACAGACACCAGTGATTTACCAAACTTATGACCCTTGTATGTGAGGGAGATGCCAACCAATAGCACAATGACCAGAGGGCCAGCTACAAGTGCACATGTTGGTCCTTGCCAACTGCGCCAACCAGCCTCTTTCTTAATCTTGTCCTTGTCCATACTCCTGTGACAATCCGTTTACTTTGAGGAGAAAGGATGATCCCTAAGGATCTTGAGGGAATAGCCTCATCTGTGATTGCACAGACAATGGTACATGCAGTACAAGTATGACAAAGTGCCAAAAATGGTAAGCTTACGTCAGTCAAAACACAAAATTGATTTTTCAATATTGCAAGAATCAATATTGCTGGTTGCCACTCCTCATTGTTGCTGGTTCTTGCAACCCGCTCGTTATTTCAATACAATAACTTTAAATAAATTCAATCGCGCTTATTGCCTACGGATGTTGTTATACTTCATCAAGCGCATATGCTACGTTCCTAAAGTGTTAGCAAAGTCATTTCAAGCTGCACCAGCGTGAGCTTTGGCTGTGGGATTCATATTATTACATACCAGTATGAAACATGCAATGTTGCTTGGGCTTATCATCACAACCTCAAAGTGAACTTGGAACTGAAGCCGGCCAGCTAATTGTCAAGATGTTAAAGCTTATGTAGCGAAATATTGCCTGCAGGCATGCCAATAGGACCGTATACATCTACATGCATACAATACCTATAGGTACTGTTTTACTAAAATTAGTTAATTATAGTTAGGATATAACTCAATCATTGAATGTATTTATCCACATGGCTTCTGCCAAGCCTTTCAGCAGGTGAACTTGATCCTTTTCTAAATCATGGATAGCATTTCAATACTGCCAGCACAAATGGCCATCAAAGCAGACATTGCAGACTGTGCACCCTTCGCGCTGCCGCGGCCAGTGGGATGCCATCACAGTGGTTCACTTCTTTATGGTCGTATTGTGATGACACGCAACCTGAGCAAGAACTAGCGAGAGCACCAAACAGCACTGTAGATTGAAGCGCATACTTGCACAGAAATGCCACAGATTGAGCTTGCACACCGGTTGTCATGGAATTATCTACAATTGTCATGCTGAGCTTTGTAGAGTGTACCCCACATCAGCGTAAATCAAAACTCTAGACCTGAACACACACTCAATTCAATGCGCAACAAGAAAATCGAAATATAAGAAGCAGGCTGAAGCAAAGCACACTTTGGATCCCTCCCTCGTTGATGTTCCTCTTCCCAATTTGATAATGGGGTTGTGCTAGGTGCTTGCACTAACTGTGATTCTCCCTTTAGTTCACACCAATATTGGTATCCCTGAGAATGGAGTCTCTTCGTTATTTCATTGAAATGGAAGCTCTGCTTCAGTTTCCATGATAACGTTTCAAACTTTACACGTGCGTGTAAGCTTAATTTCTTACTTTGTGCTCTTGTCCCTTTTTTATGAGCAGGCTAGCAGTTGCACTTCTTGACTGAAGGCATTCAAGTTTTTTCTTCAAGAACTACAAGTTGTAAGACCTGTTTTATGCCCTTGCTTGGAAATGTGCTATTTGAGAAGGATATTCACAAAAGAATTTGCTGATTTTCCTGGGGCTGATGAAATTTACATTGGAAACTCTTGAGCATTCTAATTTGACAATATCAGTGCTGAGGAAGTGAAATCGTTTCTCTTAAAGCAGACTTACAAATAATTTCTTTTCCTTCCTGATACTAATGTGCTTCGGAACATTGCTCTTTTTCGCTTGCGTGCCCATACCCTGATAGTCGAAACCGGTTGTTGGCAAATCCACGATCATTGCCAATGATACAGTGTATATAATAAACTCTGTGACAAATGTGACTTGCATGATGTCCAGGACGAAAAGTATGTCCTTTCTTAATGCCCCTGCTTAGAAATGTGCTATTTGAGAAGGAGATTCGAAGAACAATTTGCTGATTGTACTGGTAGGACTTACATAGGAGACACAGGCACTTTTTTATTTTGACAACATTGGAGCTGAGGATGTGAAATTGTTTCTTTTGAAGTAGACATACAAATCATTTCTTTTTCTTACTGAGACTTGGGATATTTTTTGTCGGGCTGGCAGTGTCCAGCAAGCCCAGCAGTCAACCCATCTGGCTGAAGGTCTAAACCCATTGTAACTTTAAGCTGTAAACTCTTTACATGGGTGTGCCTGCTACTCATTCCTGGAAACAACAACTGTTCAATAAACTGAGTTTTGGAACAAGCAATGTTGTGGCAGTGAGTGCACTTTGCTAAGTGCAAAGTCCATGTTAGTTATACTCTTCATTATCATTCCAACTTCAGCAGAGTCAACATAGAAGGCTGTTTGTCGAAAGTACGAGCACTCCTGCTCCAATATGTTGTTGATTTCTTGAAGTAAAGCAACTACTGTCACTGATGGTCCATCACTTAAGGCCCATTCTTGCCGGCGCCAGACAAGAAGCTCGTGTCATTGACTTGTTGTGTGTAAGTGCAGGGGGGCCAGGAGCTTGTTGCATGGAAGCACCCCAGTTGGTAACCAGGCTCTGGCAGCTGTTTGGGGCTTGTGTATGCACAGGAGAGAATAATTGATTAAGTTTCTTTTTTTTTACTTCTTCTATTGGGCATGACAGGGATTGTTGAGAAAGCATGCCTAGGATCAGCCCTTAACAACCTCATGTGCAGCGAGCTCACAATGTTGCATGCTGAGCATGGGTGTACACCTCATTCCTTTCCGGCACCTGCTGTTGCCACCACTACAAAGTCCATGCCAAAGCACCTGTCTTCTCTACCCCATTCCCTTATCATCTTTGCTTCTAAGCCCGCCACATCGCGGCGCAATCCATCACACACAGCTGAATGCTTGCACTTGTTTAAGTGCGAGCGCGCATCCTTCAACTGTTGTGTTCCCCAGTGGACGCCATACAGATTAGCAAATCCGGCAGAAGATATATGCCTCAGGCCAGAGGTCTGCACGACAGTCTCATACCAATGAAGTGGAAATTCCTGCACAGATGCGATGTTTACAGGGAATTGGTGCCAAATTTTACTTCTGAGTTAGGCCCCAGGAGTAGGGTTGACCGCTGGGCTTGCTGCTCAATGCCAGGCTGGAATACACCCATCTTTTCAGTAGAAAGCCAGAGACAGGCACCCGCAGGCACACAGGTAGAAGAAGCAGGCAACCTGTTCAAGTACAGGCAAGATGGCCTACTGGCTGTTTCGAATGGTCCCTCTCTCTTCCCCCACCCCCACCCCAACAAGAGAGTAAAACAACTCAACCAACAGTAAACCTATTAGGTACGCGTCAAGCAAATGCAATGCCCCAACCTTAATGTGTTTCCTTTAAGCTGGCAGTTGCTTTCATTCTTGCCTTTCCAAAACCTGCTCATGGTTCGCTGGGCACAGTTGGTAATGGCTTTTGCTTGTGTATCTGGTGACCAACACCGTTGTGAAACTTACCCTGTACGGGCGTTCTCCGGATAAAGCTATGGCAGTGTCACGCAGCTCGGCCACAGCAACCTGCCAAATAACACATTTTGATCTAAGAACTCCAAACTAAAAGGCAGCTTGAGAAGCCTTGATCTATACCCTTATACACCCATATTAAACGCATCACTTCTGCATCAATTGATGTTGCTCATGATTGTACTTCCAAATAAATCCTTTCTGCTGTCATACAGCAATTCCGCACAAGCACGAAAAGCGACCAAGTAAGTCAACCAGCTCATGTTATCGTTGAGGCATGTGGACCTAGGGTTTAGCTCTAAACCCCAGGTGAGCACTTCAGTACAAAATGCAGATGTTTGATAGTGGCAGGGCAAAAGCTAGCATAACAATTTAGGATCGCTTTTTGCAAGTTGCAATGGACATGACTGGATTTACTTTGAATGTAAACCTGAGAGAGCAGCCAAAATGAATTAAAGTACATACCAAGTCGCTGGAAAGATGTGGGGGCAGAATGTCTCTATGAGGGAAAGGTTCTAGTCCTACTATCCAAAGTTTGCCTGTAAAAAGCAGGCGCATGGTGGTCAGGGCTGCGAGGAAATATGTGGGACAACTGAGCAAGGAAGCAAAAATCAGGGAGCTAGCATATTTGAGTCATTAGCTGTCATCAAGCTGCTCATTGACAGGCGACAAAATATTGGGAGGGTGAGGACCATCAGAAAAGCACACCAGACAAGCTAAGGTTATGCGAGACAGAGAGTGATATTGAAGCCTGTCTGGAGACAGCAAAATAACGTCATTGGTCGGGAAATATCTGGGGAAATATTATCTTGACATTGTGTACGTGTGTCCGGTCGCACACATAACGTACATACTATGCACATGCTTGCCCCGATTTTCCATTTTATTGCATATTATTTGGGTATTTTCAACTTCTGTCCAAGGCCCATGGTAAGGTTCAGCACACAAAAGCCTGATTCATTTTTCGTCTGGGACCCAGACTCAGAGTCCTTGTACCACAGTTGTGCATGTTGATACTAATGTGCAAAGGGGATTTAATCAAACAAAGCTAGATGCATTTATTATTATCATCAGAATTAACCACTCATTGTTACTATTAAGCGCGACACGATGCCATTTTGCTACACTTGCATCTAAATGGGGTAGATGCAGTGACGCCCTGCCGGAGCACCCTGTGTAGCCAATTGGCGACAGGAATATTTCTGGGGAGTAACTTTTTTAGCAAATAATTACAACGCGTTTTTAAGGAAGTGGAGGGGTTAAAGAGAGTTTTTGGCAAATGCCCAGCCTGCCCCTGCCCAGCCTGTCCCAGCTCAGCCTGCTCCCTCTCCACCACCATCACCACCACCCCCACCCCCACCCCCAGCAGCAGCAGCAGCAGCAGCAGCAGCATAGATAAATGCCTCATCAGCAGCAAACAAATTCATGGTGCAGCCCGAGCAAGCACATTTTTGGGGGAGGGGCAGCAAGGGAATGCAGCAGGAGGATAAACTGAGGGGCGGCTGCTGGGCCCAGGATGCGTACGTAGCCAATAGGGACAGGATAGGCAGCCAAGGCATCCAGGGGGGTGCAAGCACGGTAACCTCAACAAAATTCTCGAGTCGGAGAGGCAACATTTAGTGGCTATGGGCTATGGGCTGAGCAAGTCCGTGCCATGCTCATGTGTAAACAAGCAGGATGTGCTAGTTCAGGTGTATGAGAAGGATGCAGTTGATTTTCATATAGGCACCAAACCCTCCAAGCAGCAGCAGCAGCAGCAGCAGCAGCAGCAGCAGCAGCAGCAGCAGCAAGAGCAAAATAAGCAGCAGCAGCAAGAGCAAAATAAGCAGCAGAGTAAGAGCGTGCGCCAGCTAAATTTACATGCCTGGATTGCGAATCAGCAGGAGCTGGCCTTGCACCAGCAGCAGAAAAGCCCTACAATCGTGGGCACCTTGCAAGTAGCCGGTGGGAAAGCTCTGCAGCAGAAGACAATCCAGTTTGCAGCAGTCCTACATGCACTGCAGCCCCAGCGCCCCATGCTTGCATATCAGGAGCAGCAGGAGCTCCATCGCTTCTACGTCATCAACAAGCTCATCACCAACATGCCTAACAAGCACTGGACAGACAATGCTGGCTGGCAACTGGCTGAGGCCCACTCAGGCACAGAATGAAAGGCGCAAATGCTTGGAAGAGAAGCACCCCAATGCTTGCCTAACCCTTACCACCCAGCAAGTGTGGGGCCTTAAGCAGTTCCCATATCAAAGGGCAGTGGCCAAGTGGTCAACAGGAAAGAAGCGGCGACCAGCGCTATTTGGCAAGCAGCAACAGCAGCAACAGCCTATTGCCATCTTTGATAGCAATAACAAGCAAATGTAAGGCATGACACTTAGTTCCACTTGGAAGGCTGGACCGGGGATGTATGTATCGATGCAGGGGGCATGGTCTGGCAGTCAGTGTTCGGACAACCTATGCCTAAGATTATCATTTAAAGAATGTTTTGGGAGTGCTTGCCAAATTTTTTGAAAAACTTGTTGGCCTTGCAACACTGTTTCTTTTTAGAGCACCTTGTGTAGCCAACTTGCTCCATGCAACAAACCTCATCAGAAACACTGTAGCCACTCCTATTCAATAAATAAAAAGCCAAAGATCTGCAGTGAGGCTTACCTCCCGGGGCTAGATGCTTGCTAAGTCTTTTGAAGACTCGTTCTTGTGTGAAAGCCTCGAAACCTTCAACAGCTGCAGGTAGGGCGCAAAGTAACAAAGTTTAGATAAGCCTTGAGTGTACACCCTAACATGAAGTGTTTCAATCTATGAGCAGGAAAGTTTTGAACAATCTCCCGGTATGCTCCTCGGAAGCTGGCCGACCCCTCCTCCAGTGTGCAAGTTGAAAGAGAGCTTCAGCCCCATTTTTTCTCCTTTCATCTGATCACCACATAACTCCCTTTAATCAGCCTGTAACTCACCCACTCACCCCCGATTAAATAATCCATGATGATATTGTCGTACAGTTGTCCGTTGAGGAAGTCACCATCTTTTATCCATCTATGCACGTGCACAGAGCATTTCGAGCCTGGAGAGGCACGTGTGTGTTTCAAGGATGTCAAGCATGCGGTTAAGCACAGCAAATGTGGCAAGGCTCGCAAGCATAGAAGCTGAAGAGCTTTGCCATTCCTGAACTGAAACCCCACCATAACTTTTGCACGTCATCCAGCTGCTTCAGATCTTAAGAGCGACACAGCCACACTCAGCATTTGCTGACTGTTTTGGCTGGTGTCAACGGCTGCAAGCACCACTCACTCGAGAATGTCTTGTCTGTTTTACGAGCTCTTGCCACCGCCAAGCGCGCCATGACAGGACTGGCAGTCACTGCATCACACCTGGTCTTGCCGGGCAGACTCACCTGCGGGGAGGGCAGCAGCCAATTTGATGAGGGGCTATCTTAATTGTACACAGTGGCCAGGAATCAGGCAGGTAGGTCTGTAGCTGATCATTGCCAGCCAAAGAAAATTTTGGTAGGTCGGAGATGGCAATAGCCTCATCCGGCTGGGGAAAACAATAACAATAACTAAATGCAGCCTGCTTGAGCAAGGTAGCCTCATCCTGCAGCAATTCATTGCATGAAAAGCTGTGGAAGCAAGTCATCAGCATGCCGAAGAAAGAGGGCCCAAAGGCTTCCTCTGTTATTATGCAGGGCTTCCATGCATGCATCGCCACTGTTGGCATGCCAGGGCATGAGCAGTTAGCCTTTAATTATGAGTATTGCTTGCCGTCCACAAACCCCGTTGGCATATGAAACTGGTGTCAACACGATGAGATGCATGGTCGCCAACTTTCCAACATGTCCCCAAGTCACGCAAAGCTTTCAAAACAGGCTACCTTATCAAACAGGCTTTAGAAATGATGCTTGAGACATTAGCAAGTTCTAGGGAGCGTGCTTCACATCAATGCAAACAGGGACAGATAAAAACATGAGAGCAGGGATGGGTAGGGTTTGGCACACCTTCATCGAGGCTCTGTAGAGCCTCTTTACAGCCTATTTGAGCCTCTACAGCCTCTTTGGCAGTTTGATCCGAACCTATTTACCCATCCCTTGTAAGGAGGCGTGACGGAATAGGGTGCGCCGGCACACCCACCAGCCATTCATAAGAGGCTGGACCGGTCCTGCAGTTGCGAAGGCGAACGGTACGGTGAATTGTGTGTTGAAGAGGCAGATTAAGGATAGCCTGTTTGAGATGCCTGACAGGCCAAGATGCATCCTGAGTGTGGACAGGATCAAGGCACAGATGCAATCCAGGTACGAAAAGGTTCTAGGCTTGAGGAGAAGAGGAACCATGTTGCGCGCTCAGCCCTGCCCTGCATGGCAGAGCACCAGCGTGCTAGTGCTTGCACTTTGCAGCAAGCATGTAGCATCCCTTTATGTGTGTTTGATGGATGGGATTTAACACGGGCAGCTCCTTGAGATAGCCAACTCCATGGTGAGATTACTTTGGGCACAGCCCCTACACACAAAATCTGACACTTGCCGTCTCATGCGATTGTGTAGAAAGAATGCACTTCATCAATGATGCTCGTAAAAACAATATCTACATGCTTTTTTATGGGTTGAAATCAATGGGGGGAAACATGAGGGTGCGTGCAGGGCACCCACCCGGCGTCCAGTACAGCTCCCCAAGGTGCACTTGCATCACCATGCAACGCGGTCATGTGATCAAAGATGGGATCCGAGCTCTGCCACCTGCGATTGCACAGGGCGCTTCCTTCACATGACACTCTAAGACCTTTAACCTGCTTGGGATTTAAGGAAATAGGGCATCACCAATGGGGCATGCGAGATGGTAATGTAGAGCTTGTGTGTGCTCTAACCTACCCGTGGCACCTCTGACAGCTGATGCCCTTCCATGTCACATTCGGTGTTAGGGAGGTTTCAGACGCAGACTTGACACATGAGCTAAAGCACCTCGCATCTGTGGGAAGGTAGCACATCATCCTTGGTCTCTAGGCAAGCCGCAGGTGATCATATCAACTCAGGGCTAGAAACACTAGCTGTACGTGAGATAAGCAGCCCACCTTGAAACCAATTATCCCCTTCACATTTTGCAATTGCACCTGGAACTAGAGTGCCCAACTGACCCAGGCTATCAGGTCTCAGCCAAAAATAAGCAGCGGCACAAATGCATAGGATTATGCAAGGCCCTGATGCAACCACCAAAATGCATATTGCACTATTACTTTGCGAACCATCTTTCTTTCTAAGTGCCATGTAAGAAAAAAGACGAAACAAGAACAAGCACTTTAGAATGAATTTACTTATAAAAAATTAAATAAATAAGATAGCATCCCTCCAACTGCAACTCGGTTACACATCTGAGCTATCAGGTTGACGAAGAGCTACTGGTGCATTATTTTACCTTATTGGCTAGTAAATTATAATGATAAATAACTCTCTATTTGCATAGCCGGCACATTGAGCGGACAACACTTCCAATGCGGACCACGGTCAGCCTCCTCCTGTTCATGTCAGTGGAATTCATTTGATGATATTTTGATCTTCCAACCTTGTAATAAGTAGTTGGACTTCTAACCATGGCAGTGCTCGAACAGAGCATGCAAGCGTGCTCAATCGCGAGCAAGGGCTTGCGGAAGAAGTTTAGCACACAAACATGCATGGACAAACTTGTAAACATGATATCATTCATGTATTTGAACTACTTCGCATAAATTTATGTACACACACACACACACACACACACACACACACACACACACAAGCAG
>LKMJ01006602.1_pt1 | contig 10933 bp, 16 predicted proteins | sample 643391 | NCBI WGS metagenome assembly LKMJ01 (sample SAMN04112250, study PRJNA286221) | soda lake metagenome | biome: soda lake; feature: Kulunda Steppe; material: water; isolation source: sample PL-Br10 brine of Picturesque Lake | place: Russia: Kulunda steppe | collected 2010-07
ATCCAGCTGTATTAAAGATGTAGGCAATTATTAATCCAGCTGTATTAAAGATGTAGGCAATTATTTGGTGTGAAGTATGGGGGGATCCAGCTGTATTAAAGCACGCGCAACCAATGGCTCCCCTTATTAATTATTTGGTGTTAAGTATGAGGGGATCCAGCTGTATTAAAGCGCGCGCAACCAATGGCTCCCCTGTCCCCTGTCAAGATTAGACAGCTGGGCAGCTGCACAGTCCTACTGCAGACGGTTACTGGTGCTCCCGAGCTCCTTGATTCCCCGGCAGCTGACCAAGGAGCTTGCAGAGGCATGAGAGATCCTCGATCAATTGCCAGAAGGGGCTATCAAAATGATCTTGAAACAATTGTGCGCATACCATTGTGGGTGGTTTGAAGGCAAGTCGGCAACCCTGAGGCAGCTATGGACCACTTTTGCACCCAGGACACTGCCTCGAGAGGGTCAGGACAATTTTGGTGTGTTGGGATGCCCGTCAACAGCCAGTGACCCTCAACCTAGGCTTGCGTTGCACGGGCTAGGACTGCGCCACAACACAGAGAGGATGCACACAGGGGACACACTATGCTTTGCTCTTGGCTTCTCCCCACCTCAAAATCCGAGGGGCCTGGGCAGCAGCTGATCAAAACAGGCCAACACCTGCTGTTGTTTGTGAGCCCCTCCTTTTTCACATAGCCACCATACAAAATTGCACATCAGCACTCTCGTCTGAAAAGCGCCCATGAGACCGGCGGTGTTTGGGCTGGACAAGACTGCTGCTGAGTTCTAGGAATGCTGAGACTAAAGGCCTTGTGGTACACCCTAAGCCTCTAATTTGGCGAAATCCAAGCCCCTCACCTATAGGATTCTTCTGGAACCCTTCACTCACTTGATGTTAAACCTGGAACGCAGCATCCCACGCCTGGAGGCCAGCCACAAAGCCGCACACACCCAACCTGCGTACCAAAGGAGCAGCAAGCAGGAAGAGGCATGAGCAGCTCAGGGTAGCCCTCAAGTTGTCGGCCTCCATGGCGATGTATGGGCTGTGTCCAAAAAAACACATGCATGTGCACATGGGTGCGCTGACAAAGAAAAACACATGCACGCGCGCACGGACCGTGATCGCAAAGAAGAACACGTGCACGCACGCATGGGCAGTATTGACAAAATATACGTACGCCTACGCACACACGCACATGCACGTGCGCATTAGAGCGCGCTCGCACGCGTATGCAACACGCAAAGCACGGTCACCGATACTCACAGATGCCGGACACGAGCAGCAGCATCGTGCCCACCACAGCCTCCTCCTCAGAAGGCTGTTTGGTGGTGGGATTGTCCAAGTCTGCCCAGCGCTGCTGGCTTTGGAATAGCAGGAATCCGCCGACACGGTACAGGATGAACACCCCTAGGGTGACAGCAAGGTACTTGGCGCCCTCCAGCCACCAAACCATCTGCATATAAACACCAGAGCGTGGTTGAGCAGCTACAACCAGGGAGGCTAGGATCTGGTGTGCATGCACACCCGATTGCCTTGCAGGCAGAAGGCTGCTTTGTCAGCCCCAAAGGAACCCACAAGCTAATTAATCGGTTGCAGGCCTCCTTTATACCTGAGCACGGGGCTAGCCATGACATATGACGAGCTGGCTCTGCAGCCAAACGCACTTCTGGCAAGATCCAGTGTCTTACGTCCACCTCATCTGCCCTCATTCCTTTACCCACCAGCGATGCATCCAAGGTTGGTGGGAGTCTGTTGTGCAACAACAGACCCTCCCGAATACCATTACAGTGCTCAGATCACACAAGCCTAGCCGCACGCAACGGCTCATGGGCATGGTCTGCCTGACTGAGTGCAGGCCTTTAAGCAAATTCCAACGCCTGAAGATGTCACCCTCCCGTTTTCGCACCTTGAATGCCCTCATCTGGTTCCAGGACCATGCCAAGCAAGGGATGTTGAGCACCAGACACTGCAGGCAGGTAAAAGTGTGAGGAGACATGTAAGGCAAGCAGTAGGAAGCTGGGCACACGCATACAGAGCTACATGTCCAAAAGAGCGGGTTCCACGGGAAGGATCTGCGGACGCAAGAGGCTGGCAAAATAGGTGCCTGTGCTGTAACAAGACTCGGATGTAACAGGACCAGGCATGTGTGTTTGCTCTTGTATTAACATCAACATGCACTTTTGCCGCGTTTGAATGCTTGACGCAATGTTTATTGTTTGACCCATAGTCTGCAAAATGATCGCTGCACACTGCCTTGCCAAGCTTGACTTTGCATGACACTGGCCTGTCCCAAAAAAACCCATACTGGAGATGCATGAGAGACCTCATTATGGCTTACACCAAGAAGCGACATGAAGTTTACCCAGGAAAACTTACACATGCAAGGAAGTCCTCTAAAAGGCATCCTCCAAAACAGTTCCACCATGCACCTCTGAACCTGCGCGTGTGAGAGAGAATTAGGTTGGTCAAAACCAACCAAGAGAAGTCCCAATGACAAGTCCCAAGCGCCAACGACATGGGACTTACTCCCTGCGTTCCAGGCCATCATCTGTTTGCAAGCTCGATAGCTTCGGGGCCCCGCTGGGAGGCACAAGGGGTCTCCTTTGCTCAATGTCATCAGCATCCAAGTCATACTCCAAGGGAGCATCCAATGAGTCTGCACGCTTCATTGGTCCAGTACTCGAGTCACAGCACTCAACAATCAAGTTAAATTTTCAATTTGATGATACTGTAACTAAAATTTGAAATGGGCAATTTGCGGAATGCGAGCATTTGAGACTCTTGGTACACCTGGTACACGGCTTGCGCGGCTGGTTTTTTCTTCATGACCCATCTACCATCTGGACGGGATTTGCCACACTTCACCTTGCTTCTAGAGGACTCAACGCAGGCCAATGATACTCTACAATCTGATCTGATTGATTGTCTAGACAAACAGCCCCACATACACTTGTCCAACAAAGGAGTGGTGAACGGCCACAGCTGGCTCTCCTCGACATACGGTTACAGCAATTGCTGTGATCCCAGTGAACTTAATTGCGATCTGCCTGGAGATACACGTTGGAAAAATCCTGCTCAACAATCCATAGCAACGTTGATGCAAAGGGACTGTACATTACACACAGCAGGCCAAATCGGAACGTTTGCTCAGGAACTCGACCTTGCCAACCCGATGCACACACAGATTCGGATCCAAAAAATGAGAGCAATCCAACTGGGATACTACTAGCAGTTTAGTACATGCAAGTCAGATCTAGGCTACTCCCTATGGGAGGCAGGTAGCTACCTGCAACAAGGCAGAGAGATGGACAATCCCATTCAGAAGTGGCTGCAGCTGCTAGCGGTGCTGAAATGGGGAGAAGGGACACTAAGTAGCTAACCCACCTGGTCTATCCTGCAAGATTGTGGTCTGGAGCCCCTGCAATCTAATTGGTTCCAAGCGGCAATGCGCCTTCGTAACTTTTTGATCTTTTGAACTAACAAGTAGCACCAAATGAAAAAGATTTTGCAGGCTAACATGCAGCTGAGCATGAGGTCTGATGCTTGTTGGTCATCCCATATTTTGTCAGACATAGAAGGGCTGGCACACTCCCACATTTTCAAACAAAACCTGCTGCATTGTGAATCCATTGGCCTTGGTCATTTTGTGGTGGATCTCAGGAGCAGGCAATGCCTACATCAATTGAGGAAAAGGGGCCACCTCGGGCCTGCCAATATGGTCAATTGCCACTAGAGAGCACTGAGTGGGGAGAGCAATATCTTTACGGACACAGATAGTAGTGCCATCTGTCCTGTCAAATGCTGACCAGGATTCATATTTCTTAAGAAGAGAGTCAAGCCATGCTCGTGATTTATTGCTCCTTTTCAGCTTGGAGACCAGGATGTCTGGATTGTGGGTGGCTAGGGTGTGTTTCTAGTCCCAGAGTGTTTTGTAGAGACCTCTGACATTCATGGTCATGAATATAGGCTGATTTGATCTCTGACTCTTGTGCTGGGAGAGCACTGGGCTTGATTGCATGTTCTGGTCTGGGGCAGTAGATATAGTTATTGTGATTGGGTCCACTGTTTCATCCAGAGTGGGCTGAGTGGGAGCGCCATGTTAATGCTTTGGGTGTCATTTTCTCGCATGTCTCTGAACAGACAGGGGGTTGTACCGCAGCTGGGGCAAGGTTGGGCAGCAGTTGACTCTGGTGTCAGGTCTACTTGGATATGTTTATTGTCATAGACAAAAGTTTCTGGGTCGCACCCAAGAGAATGCAATTACTGCTATGATAGCAAACAATTGGACTATCAAGAATGGTGCGCTCCACCTGCAAACAGGGCCTTGAGTATGCTTTCTCCATACACCCTTCCGAAATACATGCTCCATGATGTCATTTGCAGCGTGGCTTGATTGAGACTCGTTGTTCACACTGTTTGCTATGGGACAGCCACTTGGAATCACATGTCTTCCCCAAATTGTGAGCATGTGTGTGAGGCTAATGATAAATATATAGCATGTATAGCTTTGAACAGAAATCCGCGGCTGCCGACTAAAGTAGCCTCAACCAAATCTGCTGATTGCTCTGGCGATTTGTCACCGGGTAATGTAGGGCTAGCGTTGCATGGGAATATTACACACTCTGTTGCAGATGTGCTGTGAATGAGGTCTAATATGAAAAAACTGGGTTTCGCATACATTGTGTAAATTACATCATGTAACGATGTCAGCGCCCCAGAAGCATGCGCCTTACCAGGTGGTGCCTTGAGCTGCAAACATCAAGATCAATGTCCTATTTTGCATCTCCTCACATGGATCTGCCAAATCCAGTGGTTCAGGCTGGCAGCAACCAGCAAGCCCAGCATTCAACCCATCCGGCTGATTGACTTGTAGAGCCTGGAACCAAAGGTGATTTAAGGTACAAAATCGTTAAATGCCTTTCTTTCTCTGTACTATGCCAACGATTTCTTTTGACTATCTCTTTAGAAAGTTCAGATGTGGTCACTTTAAAATTGAATGAACCTGGAGGTAAAAATGCCAGTGTTCATCGCGCAAGATGGCCCAGATGAACGTCAGTGTACATGGTGCATGATGGAATAAAATGCCAAAAAGTGTCATACGAAATATGCTCACAGAAATGGAAATCAGCGATGGAACAGGCAGTGTAAAAGTAGTGAATTATTAAGTGTTTGCTGTGCTACAAAGCATCTGACCAAAACAATATCTGCAGCACTGCAGCTCGCAGGACTACCAGGGTAATGAGTTGCCCACATACTCCATTGGTGCCCTTAGGGAACTTTGGCAAAGGCTGGGCCTGTCTCGGATTCTGATACTCCAGGTGCACCGACTTCCCTGCACCTCCTGTATTATAACGGCGCGCTCCCTCTAGAAAGAATGCACATGCTGCAGCATGTGAAGCCTGGATTGTACACAAACACACATACCGAGTGTGACATACAAAAAACATTTCAGAACTGCTCCCCCAGAGGAGATAGGGACCTTATATAAATGAATCTTCTTACTACAGCCGCAGCTCCATGGCTTACGAAAGTGTCAGAGTGGCGTGCAAGTGTTAGATGGCATACAAAGTGTCCGATGGCGTACAAGGGTGCGAGAGTGGCAAGCCTCGGCAGGTCAAGCATAGACAGCAAGGGCGCCTGCACACGGCCCACGGTGTTTGTGGACATGCTCGCACATTGCATTGCACGTGAAGAGCTCTTGCAGGCCTTTCAAGGGTCCAACGGAGCAGGGCGTGCATGAGATGGGATCTGCAAGACATGACTCAAAGCCTTTTGGCTTCTAAAGGTTGAAAGGCATTGACAACTCCAAACACGACACCAAAAAGCGCGCACAGAGTTGTGCATGATGGGAAGATGCTGCATGGTTGAAAATTAGGCTCACACGTGTGCTGTGAATGCAGCACAGCCACTGCCATAGCCCTCTCTAGAGATATTACGTTGCCCTTGTAAGGGTCAACCTAAAAAGTTGCATTGGCACACGCAAGAAAATGGAAGCGCCTCAATGATTGCATAATACTCAGGGCGCCTTACGTCATGGAAGCCCCATAGGCCCGACCACAGACCCTATTCGTATTTGTAAACGCTTGCAAAAAGGCAAAACCAGCAGGCAGCGCCAGCGGACACCGACTTGATGCCCTGTGGGACAGCGTGGAGGCCCTGCTGGCAGGCGTTTGGTAGGTGTACGCGAGCACGGACACTCACGCACATACATGCCGCGGTTGCTGGTTGGTTCGGGCTTGCATGTATGTCCTGCAAGTCCAGACTGGGTGCGCTTTGACCTTGGTGCTGCATTCCTCTGCCTGCACGCGCCTCTGCTGCAATGGTGAGCCTGCGCTAAATAGGCCATCTCAGACGCGCGCAACAGCCCCGGCGCCAGCAGTGCTCAGCACAACTGTCCCAACCAACCAAATCCACGCACCAACAATTTTTCAAGTCGGTGTTCGCCAGCGCAAGCCCCCTGTCATGGAGGTGGAAAACGCATAAAGGGGCACCTGCTTGAGCATCTGGAGGGGCTGAACGCAGAATGGGTCACCCGCCCAGTGAGCGCCGCAGCTGCCCCCCGCGTGCACGAGTGCTAAAGAAGCATCGACTGCCTTAGCGCTCAGAGACACCACAGCCCTTAAGCACACAAAAACACCACAGCCCTTAAGCGCACAAAGGCACCACAGCCCTTGAGCGCTCAAGAGGCAGCAAAGGGGCACATCAGGGCTGCTGAGGCAATGTGCATGGTGCCCTTCTCATTCCCACGCATGCACCACAAGCATTCCAGCGAGCAAGCAGCAGCCTCTGGCTCAGTGCAGAGAGGGCGCTCAGCGCAGTGAGGGGTGGATGTCCAGGCCAGTGAGGCGCGTGGCAGTGGCCCAAAGCTCTGCTGCGCGGGCATCTTGCAACGCCTCCGTGGCTGGGCTGCCTACGCGCCCGTCCACGATGTACCGGCCCTTCACCTGTGGGCACACAGACGCACACACGCATTTGACAAGAGTGTGTGTGCATGTTGTACATGTGCGCAATCACGCGAGTACGGAGCATTTGTGCATGTTGCGCACGGGCGTGCCTACGCATGTGCCGAGTGTGTGTGCATGTGTGTGTGCTTGTGTGTGTGTGTGTTAGTATGTGCTTGCGTACATGTGCACTTTGTGCATGTGTGTGGGATATTCTGCGAGAGGCGTGCGTGCGTGTGCTTGTGGGCTTCCACCACTGTGTGTTTGCCTCTTTGAGTGTTTGGCAAAGGGGCCATATGCCATGCAGGTGCACTGCTTGCATGCTCAGATCGGCATTTGCCACAGTGCCACACATGCACACACATGTGCCACAGTGCCACACATGCACACACATGTGCCACAGTGCCACACATGCACACACATGTGGCATTGGCTGCGAGGCACACTGGCACAGATGCGCGGGTGTGTGCAATGCATTGACCATCCCAGCTGGCTTCATGACGGCAGAAAGTGTGGCGCATCTGCGCCGTTGCAACGGTTGCAAACAAAATGACGCACGGCGCCCTCTGCGCACACATCAGTCCACACACGTGCACTTGCGCACCTGCTGTGTGGGAGCAAGCGCAGCGTACAGCATGACTGCCGCCGAGTTGGCAGTGCTGCGCATGGCGGCAGAGCCTAGGCCATCCACAAAGCTACTGACAAATGGGGCCAGGGCAGGAAAAACTTGCGCCACTCCCTGCACGCGCGCACACACACACAAGGGAAGCATACTTAGGTGAGTTTGTTTGAGGACCCCTGCTGGTGATCAGAGTTGATGCGTGCATGGCAGTGGCGCCTAGGCCATGCAAGATTGACTTAGATGCAAGGGCAGGGCGGATAGCTCCATCGCCATTTGCGCAGGTATGGACTCGTATGCACTCATCCGCACACAGCAGTACACATCTCTTACGCTAGAAAACGCCCATCTGGTCAAAGTAAGGTGTCAGCATTCGTACCAGTGCGCTATTCATTGGCTATCAGTGCCTAGCTGGGCAACAGTCTGTTGCCTGCATTAAGGGCGGTACAAAACCGTGTGAGGCCCACATGAGAGTGTGCAGAGCACAGGGCACGCCGTACACACAGGAGGGCAGCGCCGTTTTTTATTGGGCTACAGGTGTTTGATGCGCTTAGCTTGTGCATATTGTATGCATGCGCATTGCAGACCAAGATCAGGCACAGGGACCCGTTAATGCCCGCCACCTTAAGATGGCCGCCGGTGATTTGGCAGCCGATACAAGAACGGACGCCTATCACACAGTCTTACCACATGCACAACATGAGATGGTCCGTCCCAATTGAACACAGGATGTGCCACCAGACAAGCGCAAAACACTGAACGCGCCCGCCATTTGCCCTGTTCACCATAGGCACTGATGGCAGCTGATTGCGCAGCCATTCATCCAACTGAATGCACCTTTGCAAATACAGTGCCTTGTAGGCACACGCGCCCACAGCACGCAGACAGACGCCACCAGGCCATCACCCCACAGCATGCGGACACCATCAAGCCATCACCCCACAACAGGTCCTGGATGAATGGATCATCCTGGATGAAATCCCCTGGCCATCACCCCACCTGCGTCTTGAAGTAGTTGGTGGCCAGAGAGGTGTTCACAATGCCAGGGTGCGCGCTCACAGCACTGTCGCAGCCCCAGCCCACATCCCCATCCGCACCTGCAGCATGCATGCATGCGAAGCAGGCAAGCAAGCACGGGATTGGTCTCACATGTTGGTGGATGCCGTTGTTCATGCCACATGATTCACACGCGTGTGTGGTGTGTTGCGCATTTGTGCGTTTACACACACAAGCACGCGTTTGGACAAACGGGACTGGTGCGCGCGCGTTGGCGTGAACATGTGTATGTATGTGCCTGTGACGCACTCGGTGGCTGTCTGAGGACAAATGCAGATGGCTCAGTGCATAATTTCATATGCCCAGAGAGACCCACCAGTGGCCACAAATCAGTGCATCATCTCATGCCCCAAGAGTCCAATCATCAGTGCATCGTTTCATATGCCCAGAGAGACCCACCAGCGGCCATGGCTGCCCTGTCCAGGCGCCGCTGCAGCTCCACCGCAGTGATGGTGTTGGCCAGCTTTGACAGCGCGTAGGAGGTGAAGGGGTCGTATTTGCGCTCAGACTGCAGGGGGTGCAGGCAGGGGTGTGAACAGCAACGAATGCAGGGGGATGGGTGCTGGTCATATCTTAAAGGGCACATAGGAGGTGAGGGGGTGGTTCATACTTGCGCTCGGACTGCAAGGGATGCAGGCAGTGGTGTGAGCAGCAACACGTGCAAGGGGAATGAGTGCTGGCCAGATTGACGGTGCATAGGAGGTGAAGGGGTTGTTTGTACATGTGTTCCACCTGCAGTCAGGACAGCTACACCCAGTTGTGTACTGCCTGCTGGCAAAGTGCGCCCGCAGCTATGCGTTTGCACCGCAGTAGCACACATCTTCCACGGCTGTGCACTTGGCCAGCGAGTGCGCTCACAAAATAGCATCCCACAACATCGGGCGCCACCAAGGAGCTCACCAGACACCATCCCGCAAAACTTGAAGCCTTCCTACTTGACTTCGAGCCATCCCTCATAATCACAAGCCATCCAAGGAGCTCACAGCAGTTGCCTGTTCCATCCTTGGCTTGTCCTATCCACCCGCTCCAACCACTTGTTCCATCCGCTCGTTCTTTCCACTTGTTCCATCCACTTGTTCCATCCGCTCGTTCCATCCGCTCGTTCTTTCCACTTGTTCCATCCACTTTGTTCCATCCACTTGTTCCATCCACTTGTTCCATCCATTTGCTCCATCCATTTGCTCCATCCACCCGCTCCATCCACCCGCTCCATCCACTTGTTTCATCCGCTCATTCTTTTCATTCGTCCTCTCCCACGCCTTCCACTGCTAGGCTCATGCAACGCCTGTAGCTTGCGGCAGACAAAGCAAGTCCCCATACTCATATGGCAGTGGCGTGTGGCGCCAGAGACAAATCTCAAAGCTCACAACAGCAGCTCCTGTCAGGCCTGTGCACTAAACTCCATGTGCAGTGCATGCGCACTAGCACACGCCATATCCTGCATGGCCTGTGAGAGCATCCACACAGCACTCGCATACACAGCATGCACACGCGCACACACACACACACACACAAACACACACACACCGGCACAACACTTCCATCTGGCTGCATGTTCCACGAGCAGGCTGAGCAGCTGCCGAGCAAACCACAGCGCATTTGAGTACGCAAGTCGGCGTTTACCGGCATAGCCCATGAGCGCATCCACACAGAGTGCACACCTGCATGTCGCCCCAGTTCAGGATTCCGGCATGGTGCGTGAGCGATGACAGCATCACCACGCGCGTGCCATTGTCCTGCAGCCCAAAGCCTTGCTCGCTTGCCAGTGCGCTAGCGCCAAGGCGTGCGGCGCTGCCCTGCCCACCGCCACCCCAAGCGCTGCTGTGCATGGCCGTGTCAATACCATTCTGCGGGTGGCTACTGCTGCTGCTGCTGCTGCTGCTGCTGCCGCCGCCACTGCCGCCGCTGCTGCTGCTTCCCCTGCCAGAGAGTTTGGCGCTGTTCCCTGCACTCTCGGCGGGCCAAAGGCTGCCCCTTCCAAAGAGGCTGCTGTGCAGGCCCTGCACACCGTCGCCAAGGGTATGGCCGCCTCCTAGCCTACCTAGCGTGTGGCTGCCTCCTAACACGTGGCTGCCTCCTCCCATCCCACTATCTGAGGCGCTTGAGCTTGCACGCAATGCGAGAGGGGTGGATGCGCCAGCTGTAGGGAACCCCCATATCAAGTCGCCTACAGAGGGGTTGGCAAACATGCGGTGACCTGCTCCCACCCTGGACGAGCGGCATAAGCGCGCATGTGCTTCTGGGCGCGTAAGAGTACATGTGTGTGCATCTGTGTGTGTATGTGTGCGCACGGCGTACTGGCATTTAAGTGCCCCCCCCCCCCCC
>LKMJ01006603.1_pt1 | contig 10932 bp, 13 predicted proteins | sample 643391 | NCBI WGS metagenome assembly LKMJ01 (sample SAMN04112250, study PRJNA286221) | soda lake metagenome | biome: soda lake; feature: Kulunda Steppe; material: water; isolation source: sample PL-Br10 brine of Picturesque Lake | place: Russia: Kulunda steppe | collected 2010-07
AAACACACAAAGCAAGCTGTGCCCCTCCCCCAGCTCCCCCCCGCAGGCGCCAAAAGCCACCCACCCACCCAAGCCTTAGTTACGCCAAATCCCTCCACAGGCGCGGATAGCCTTCCACCCACCTTGGCCAGGCGTTGCTCCATCTTCAGCAGGGAGCCAAGCCCAAGCTCAGTGCCCTTGTCCTTGTACAGCCCAAGCTCCTCCTGCGCAGCCAGGTGGGTGTCTGGTTATGTGAGTGTGATGGTGCAAATACGTGCACATGCGTGTGTTTGTGGGGACCAAATACGGCCAGAGGGAGGTGCACCCCAGTCCACAGGTAAAAGCAAGGCTCTTGGCATACAGTGTGTCTGAACATGCACACAACAACATACACACATGAACAAGCATGCACACATGTGAACATAACAACACAAGAACACACACGCACACACATTTCCACACATGTTCACCTACGCACACAAGCAGCATGCACGCGCCTTGGGGGTGTGCTGGGCGAGCATGACAGCGTGGCGCTGAGGTGAGGGCGACACCATCTGCCCGTTCAGCGGACCGCCTCTGTCAAAGTCCAGGAGCAGCACCTGCTCGATGTACGGGCTGGCCGGCAGGTCCTGCAGTCAATGGCGGGGGGTGAAGCGGGGCGTAGCAGCAGACATGTACACATCAGGAGGCGTGTGAGGGAGCGTGTGTTCGGAGGGCAGGCAAGTGAGGGCGCAGGCACGTCAGGGAGCGCGTGTGCAGGTATGCGGGGATCGAGTATGAACAGGGAGCAGACATGCCATGGGAAGCATGCACACACATCAGAGAGCATGCGGGCAGGTATGGTGTTAAGCTAAGATGTCAGGGAGCAGACATGCTGGGGAGCAGATGTGTCGGGGAGCATGCGCGCAGACGTGCCCGGGAGCAGACGCGCCAAAGAACAAGCCTGCACTGGAGCACAGGTGCACACACATTAGGAGGCCGCTGTTGCGTGGAGTGTGGGTGGTCATGTTGAGAGGGAAGGGCTGTGCATGAGTCACAATGAGTGGCTCATGGCCCTGCCAGAATGTGCCCTATGGTACTTGCGCACACATACTCACATGCAAACCCACACATCCACATCCACAAACACAGTAGTATGTGCATGAAAAATGTCCTGCTCACACCCAATATTGACCACAGAAGCAATAGCAGCATGCTGAACAAGCACGTGCCTGGAAAGAGCCCAGGTAGGAGAGGCTCCGTTTGTCCCAATCGTAAGGCCTGTTCAGGATGCGCAGCACCGGGTTAGGCAGGGGCATGGGTGGCTGCTGAGGCTGCATGGGGGGTTGGAGGGTGCCTCCGCCTGCCTCCGCATCGTAGCCGCCCACCACGCCATCCACGCCCACATCCGGCTGGTTCTGGTTCTGCACTGCGTCAAAGCCCTGGTTTGCGCTGCTTCCAGGTGGTTGCCTTCTGCCTGTGTCCAGGAGGGCAACAGGGACAAAATGGAATCTATATTGCACAAGGATAAATACCACCTGCTGTCTTGTCTTATCCACTTTGGACCGAGTCAGACCAGCAGCAGGTTTGGTGCTCATAAGACAGGCTTAGCTGCAAAATTGCCAAACCACGACCAGGCTCACCGAAGAGCCACATCCCAAAAGTGTCTTTGGTCTTTGCGTTCATGCTAGCCAAAAAAGTATCCAATGTTCGCTTGGGTGGTTGGTATGCCGGTGGTTGACTGTTGCCCTCTGCCTCCGGCTCCCCTTGCTGCTGCTGCTGCTGCTGCTGCTGCTGCTGCTGCATAGGGTACTGCTGCGGGTACTGCTGATCTACATAGAACCCGTAGCCTTGGTCATTGCCGCCTAAGTCAGCGCCTGGAAGCAAGCTGTCCTGGGCAGAAAAGGGCAGCTGTCCAAGGGTTGACTGCCGCTCCACCGCCCCTCTTGGTGGAGGGTTAAGTTCCTGCTGCTCCACAGCAAATTCATACTGCTGCACATCCTCGCCCTGCTGCTGCATGCTCTCAAGCCTGGAGCTCCAGCTCATGGCAGCTCAGTCAGGTTGGAGAAACCATGATAGTATAGTGCATTCTTTTGGAATAATTAGTAATATGACATTTGTCATCTTGTCTGCATTGCGTCAATGCCAGTGCTGATGCGTCCGCTGATATTTCTTGCATCCTTTCTGCATAGCGGAAAGATAATTTTATTTCCATCACACTTGAGCATTTAGAGTGATGGCCCTCGCGAGGGGCGCCATATTACAAGTGAGTTCACTGCGTAGTGCGTTCCCTCATGAAGAGCGCCTGTGGGCCATGGCGTTTGGCAAAGACAAAACAAGTGTGCTTTTGTCTGTATGCGCACCGCTTTTATGCGTGCTTGCAACCGCCATGGCCAAGACGTGGTTCTGATCGCTGGCCTGCCTGTTGTTGCTGTGCCTCAGGTGCTGGGGCACCACCTCGGGCTGGCACCATGGGCTACTCAACAAGCCCTTCATTTGGCTGGCGCCTCTGCTAAGTGAGTGGGAGTCCGGCCGAAGCATCCAGCTCCCAGCCTCTCTCATCTCCCTGTCTCAACTCACCTGGCAGCCCATGCCCTCATGCAGGTCCCTGAGCGCACCCTTGCAAGCCTCCCTGTCCACTCAGGCGCCGGCAGAAAAAGAGCAGCAGGTAAGGAGCACATGACTCTGTGCATCATGGTGAATGAGTCTCGGGGAGCTGGATCTGTAAGTGATGGCCATGCAAGAGCCCGAGAGTGGTGCAGCCAAGGCTAGGCAATCCAGGTGCCAAAACACAAACTGTAACGTTGATATTACACACTGCATCATGGGGTGTTCGCCCGGTGCATGACTTTGCATTCTGATCATTACATGCATTCAGCGCGGGCGCCTGAGTGAGCACACATCAGAGTTCTCGCCTCCACATGCACTGCTTGAAGCACTTTCCCAAGTTCCAGGTTGCTGCTCTTGATGTTAACAATATCACTCTCAGCTCACTCCTGGCAAGAACACACGGAGAGGCACCATCCATGCCCATGCAGGCAGCGGCATCTGGACAGAGATCTGCAGGCACCCATGAGGAGCAGCCCAGTAGCAGCACGAGTGGAGGCAGCAGCCAAACTGATGCGGAGGGTAGCAGCAGTAATAGTGGCAGCAGCAGCAGCAGCAGCAGTAGCAGCGGCAGTGCCAGTAGCAGTGGAGCTGACCCGCGCGTTCAGGACATGACGGAGCGGATGTTCAAGACCTTTCGCAGTGGCTACCAGGTGCTGCTCCCTGCTTCTGGAGATGGATCTCCCAGGCGCAGCTCCCTCTGTCATAGCTGTGCTGTTTGCGGTGACTGGCTTCCATGTAGGGGCACGGGCACTGCATCGCGCTGCCTAGTGCGGGGGTACCTTTCGCAGTGGCTACCAGGTGCTGCTAGGTGCTCCACGGGACAAGGGGGAGGTGCTGCTGCCACAGCTGCGCTGTCTGCTGCGTCCATGCAGCTTCCATGCGGGAGCGCTGCATGGTGCGGGGATGCCGCGTGATGCAGAGGCTCTGCATATGGTGCTGCATGGGGCAGGGCTCCTACTTGGTGCTGTGCACTGCTGTGAGGGGGGGCGCGTGCGGTACCTGCTGCTGTATGGAATACTAATACTCAGTGTGTATTATATTCTGCTGTGTGGAATACTAATACTCAATGTGTAATATAATCTGGGCACCTGCTGTCGTGTGTTGCGCGCGCCTCAAAGTGCCATGCAGCACCCTACTGCATGGTTCATGCGCCCTTGTTCGTAGCCAGCCTTGCTTGCTGAGTCTGTGACCATCATAACAGCGACCTTGTGCTCGTTCCGTCTCCAAGCACGGCGCAAATTAGCCTGCTCTCTTCTTTGGGTGTCGTACCTCTGGGATATCATACAGAGATGCCCATGCCACAAGGCAGGTGGAGCTCCCAGCAAGGGTGCCTGACTGTGCACCCATACGCGGGCCTTCACGCAGAATGTGCGCTCAAAGGTGGAGGGCGCCGCCAAAGGCGGGGCGGAAGGCGGCCGGGACCGGCGGCTGCTGCAGGAGGCTGCCAAGGAGATGCAGGCGGTGTTCAGGTGAGGCGGGCGCATATAGGTGATGCACGCGCTCAGGTGAGGCGCGCATCTCTAGGTGCAGGCGGTGCACTGGTGAGGCAGGTACTTATGATGCGTGCATCACCAGGTGATGCTGTTCCCTGGTCGAAGTGGACACGCTGGTGTCATAAATGCCATAGTGAAGTGCGTGCTGGTGGCGCAAATGTCCTGGTGTCGCAAATGCCCTTGTGAAGCGCGTGCTGGCCACACCCGTTTTGAGACAGCGCAAGTTTGAGTGAGGTACGGGTGATGCTCACCGGGCCATGCGCACGCGTGTTTTGGCAACGCCCCCCACCAGGCCTCTCAAGTAAGATGGATGGACCACTGAGGACGAGAGCAGTGAATGGGCCATGAGGCGCACCTCAGGGTCAGATGGCCACTAAGTTTGTTGTCAGGCGCACACGCCAGGTGCACAAGTCAGGTGCTAAGTTTGTTGTCAGGCGCACAAGTCAGGTGCACAAGTCAGGTGCATAAGTCAGGTGCACAAGTCAGGCGCTAAGTTTGTTGTCAGGCGCACAAGCCAGGTGCTTGCAGGTCCCGGCCCCGAGGGCGTACTCACGTCCGTGCTGGCGCGCGCACGCATGTGCACGCATGCGCATGTGCACACACACACACACGCATGCAAGCACGCATACGCGCACTAACCTACATGCACGCATGCGCACACACATACACACACACATATCACAGGTTTGGTGACCATATGTGGTCTGCCATGCGTGTGCACAAGCACACATGCACACACAGGACTCTTGCACACGCACACATATCGCAGGTTTGGTGACAAAATAAGTTCTGCCATGCGCACGCGCGCGCTCACACATGCGCAAATGACTCTTGTATACGCACACATGTCGCAGGGCTGGTGACCATATCAGGTCTGCCACGCGCATGTACACGGGGCCTGTGGCTGCTGCGCCCGAGGGGGAGGGAGCGGAGGGCCCATCAGAGCTGGTGCTCACAAAGCAGCGCCCCAGCACGTGGCAGAAGGTCCACGAAAAGGTGCGTTCGTGCATGTGCAAAGAGCCCGTACTTGCATGACAGCTAGTCAACCTCTTACAACACCCCTTGCCCTGCCCTCTTTCGGAGGTTGTCTGACTGCGTCTGTGCACGTGCGCACGCCTGGCTACTGTGCGCAGCTGAGCGGCCTGCCCTTCTTTGGCAAGCTTGGCGGGGTAAAGGATACTGCAGCCTTCAAGAAAACGCGGGACATCTATGAGGACATGCGTGAGCGCTACGAGACAACCGACCACCCAGCGGTGCACAAGGTGGGTGCTGCTGGTGTGTGCATGGCTACAGAGCTGTGTGAGCCTGCTGCCAGTCTGCTGGTGTGCGTGGTTGCAGGGCTGTGTAGGCCTGCTGCCAGTCTGCTGGTGTGCGTGGTTGCAGGGCTGTGTGAGCCTGCTGCCAGTCTGCTGGTGTGCGTGGTTGCAGAGCTGTGTAGGCCTGCTGCCAGTCTGCTGGTGTGCGTGGTTGCAGAGCTGTGTAGGCCTGCTGCCACAGGTCAAGCGTGGTCCTGCCACAGGTCAAGCGTGGTCCTGTCTCAACTTCCTCCGACTCCTCGACAGTCTCCTCCACATGTTGACATTGTGCTGGAGCAGTATGCTGAGGCTGGTGCTTCCCAGGTCAGCTTCCTCCCAGCTGAGGACTTTGATGAGTGTCTTTTTCTTACATGCGCTGCACAGTGTTCAGTCCAACCATCAGAATGGTGTGCCTGTGTGCAAAGATGTTCACAGTAGGCCATGCTTGTCATGGAATGGGGCCCTGGCCATCTTTTTGTATGAATGCCAGCTTTTGCAACACATGAGGGAGGAAGTGGCTTTTCCTTTGTATCAATGGGCAGCATCTGCGACGCACAAATGAGGTGTGGCTTATGTACAGCTTCTGCGACGCACAAATGAGGTGTGGCTTATGTTCAGTGTGGACCCGCTTTTGCTCACACTGAGTTGCAATCGCGTGACTTGAGAGTGGCCTCGCCTGCGTGCAAGTCAACACCACCACCGGCAAGCTCACCACATGCAACTGCCTGCCTTGACAGTGTCGCCTTTTGCCAGGGAGCAGACCCATGGCACATCAAGGCTGTGCTCGTGCGCGACCCTTGACTTGTGAGGCTTTGTCCCGTCTCATTGCAGATCAGACCGATGACATCTAGGCCAGGCTTGTGCACAGCTTGTGACGCGTGAGGCTGTGTCCCGTCTCATTGCAGATTGATGACATCTAGGCGGGGCTCATGCACAGCTTTTTGACGCGTGAGGCTGTGTCCCGTCTCATTGCAGATCGACGACATCAAGGACAGGCTCGTGTCAGGCAGCGAGAGCAGCCGTGCCATGCGGGAGATCCGCACCAGGGACCCCGGCTTTGACATGAACAACTTTGTCCGGTCTGTGAAGGTGCGCCTGGAATGCTTTGACGTGAACATATTTGTCTGGTCTGTGAAGGCGCGCCTGTGATGCACGGGGGCGTGCGACAGCATTGGCGGGATTCTGCCCATGACAGCCTCAATGGGCTGCGAAGGCGCCTCCTGGCAACAGGCTGATGCTCAGTCCAACCAATGAGCAATTTCCAAGCAAGAGAGATTTTTGGCTGCAGGCGTGAGGCATGGCAACTTGGACAAGCTTGCACACAATAATGGAAGTGCCTGGACAAGAGAGATGGTTGTGGCTGCAGGCATACAGAAAGGCAAATTTTGAAGGTTGGAAATGGAATGCAGGCAGTCATGGTGGCAAAACAAGAACAAAAGCACCTCTGAAAAGGGGACTTGTTGACCCTGCTCATCACCAGGCCTCTGCTGCTATTGCTGGGCATTCAGGTCGCACAGCACCTGGCTTTCTTGGGCATGTGCTTCGTTCTGGTGCAGCGCAGCCTTGCAAGTGCAGCGGGGGCGCTGTGATGCTGCATTCGTCACTCACCAAAAGTCACTACAGGGGGGCTCCAGAAGGACTGGGCTGCATCGCGGCTGCTGCCTGGCTTGTCGGGCCCTTCAGGGACCAGCGCCAGCTGAGCGCCCGAGGCCGCTGCGTGCTCTCCAGTCCATACTCCCATGCGTGTGCACGGCTGGCTTCCCTGGCGGTGTAACGCAATGCTGTCCTGAATTGGGGTCTACAGACCCAACTCAGCGCGGCCATGGCTGCTGGACGCGCCCTTGTGTGTGCGGAGTTGGATGCGCCAGTAGTGAGCAAGGCCTTCCTGAATTGGGCCCCAGCCTACAGACCCAATTCAATGCATCCACGGCTACTGGACTCGCCCCCGCGTGTGTGCAGTTGGACGCGCCAGTGGTGAGCAAGGCCTTCCTGAACCACGATCTGGCCACGCTGAAGCTGCACTGCGGCCCAGAGCTGCTGGAGCGCTTCTCCGGCATCTTTAAGCACTTTACGGAGCAGGTGCGCGCAGGCATCTCCAGGCACTTGCTCGGGCATCTCCAGGCACTTGCCCAGGCATCTCCAGGTACTCCTTAGAGCAGTGCACTCACAGCCGCAAAGGAAGAGGACGCTTTCAGCAAGTGCTTCCTGCCTGCGGGGCAGCCTTACAATGGGGAGCGTCTCGCCACTTGCTTTTGGCAGTCGCCCCTTGTGCTCCCTACCCTTGTGGCTGCATGACCTTTCATGGACCCAACCGTCTTGGTTGCATGTGGCCGCACTGCCATCCTTGTTTGGATGTGGCCGCACTGCCATCCTTGTTTGGATGTAGCTGTACACCCACCTTGTTTGCATGTGCCTGCACCAACCTTCTTGTTTGCATGTGGCTGCACACCCACCTTGTTTGCATGTGCCTGCACCAACCTTCTTGTTTGCATGTGCCTGCACCAACCTTCTTGTTTGGATGTGGCTGCAGGGCCTGCATGAGGATCCCACCATCTTGTTTGTCGGGGATGTGGAGGTTGTCGAGGTGCGGGCATCCTGGACTTGTACAACACCTTTTTTGTGCTGCGTTCCTGGGGGCCGCGGCTTCTGCTATTCTCGGTGGTGCCTGTCTTGGTGGTGCAACTCATGCTCTGTGTGCATGCCTGCTGTACCTCTCTTGCTGCCATGTGCTTGCTGTACCTCTCTTGCTGCCATGTGCCTGCTGTACCTCTCTTGCTGCCATGTGCTTGCTGTACCTCTCTTGCTGCCATGTGCTTGCTGTACCTCTCTTGCTGCCATGTGCCTGCTGTACCTCTCTTGCTGCCATGGCTTGAAGAATGTTACACAGTGCACCTCATGTGGAAGGACCCTGCCCTGCAGGTCACTTGATACGTTAGTCTAGTTCAAGGAAGTCAAGCCCTACCTCGTCCATTTTCAGATGCACCGAAATGCACAATTGATGTGGATTGTCTGTGTTGTAATTAAGTCAATGCAGCAAGGAACCTGCACAGGGAGTTTGTCAGTGCGACCAGGAGTTTTTGAAGGAGACCCTAACAGGATGTGGTCAGTTCCTTTCATGGGTGCAGACAATGTGACTCCCATTCCGTTTCCAGCTTGCATTGAAATATCCCCTCTTGCTGGGCTGTCTTGATTACTGATAACTGATAACTGATTACTGATTGCTGCGGCCTACCTGCAGGTCAAGCTCCTGGACGATGACCCCTTCGCGATTGTGCAGTTCCACTGCCAGCAGCTGAAGTGCACACGCGACAAGTTTGGCAACGTCATTGAGGGCGCAACTGACTCCATCCAGCGCGTCTACTACTTCTGGGGCCTCCAGCAGGTGCGTGTGTGTCTGGGTGCATGCGCGTGCATGTCGTGCTCACTCGTGTGTGCCTGTGTGCTGTGCGTGTGAAGAAGCGCGCGCATGCATATTTACAGCATCATATCTTGCGCAGCTCTGGTTCCTGCAGCATGCTTGGGCATACATGCATGTAAATGTGTTTGCACTGGGCTGCAAGCCTGCCCTAAGCCCCCACACCTTACCTGCACTATTTGCAGCCTCCTTCCATTGGTGTCACTGACTCCTTCCAGCTGTGCGTGTGCATGTGCATGCCTTCCACAATTACCACATACGCACTTGACCCAGGAAAAGCTAAAGTCCAGCTTGCGTCCGCTTTTGTCCAGAGGCTAGATGCCAACCCCAGTACGACACTATGTGCACCTGTGCGCAGGAGAAGCAGGGTGTGGTCACGGCAGATGGCCAGGTGCTGCCCCCCCGCTGGGTCATCAAAGACATGATGTGGCAGAGCATGCTTGCCCTTGTGTAGTGGGCAGCAGCCCCCACACGGCCCCACACGGGTAGCCTGTGCAGTGCCTCCGCAGTGCTCGCCGCCGCTGATGACATGCCGGTGGTAGCGCAATAGCCACAGAGCGCCAGAGGCCTCACCTCCCTCCAAGCCTGCTGCCCATGTTGCACGTGTAGCACAGCAAACAGCTCGTGTCGCACTTGTGGCGTGGCCGCGACATGGCCCTGGGCTCTGCTGCTCCAGTGCCCTGGCCCTGGCCGTAGAAGGGTGTGGCCTTGAGGAGGATCTGAGGGCCTTGTTTTTTGGAGGGTATGGGCCATAGTTTTCTGAGTCATGCAGCCTCGACATAGCCCTGCAGCCTCAGTACCAAAGTGGATCCAGCAGCCCTCAGGGTCGACCCGGTAGTGACCTAGGCAGCCCTGCTTCATGCTGCGCCTTGCTGTCTAGAGCCCCTTTCATGCTTGCTGCCTGGGACGATGGCTGGGATGCATCAGCAATTCCATTGCAACCACAGGCTAACCCCGCACCTGATGCGTGGACCACAGCATGCTGCCCGCCTGTGCACGCAAGAGCTGTGGCCAGCCTCTGGGTGCACACATGCGCGCACATGCCATGGTAGCATCAGAAAATGCATCTGGTCCTGTGCTGCCCTCCGGCAAGCTGATCCGATCGCAATGGGCCTTCCTCGTGAGCAGCAGTAGCAGCAGCAGCAGCGGACCCTGCATGGGTATTTCCTCATGTAGGGCGCGGCATCAGCGGGCGGCTCAATGGGCAGGCACACTCCCAAAAAATACTGACTTGGCCCACAGAGTACAATTTTCAATGTTCCTTTCTTGGAGCTTCCCAACACATAGTTGCTTGCCAGGTTGAGACACAGATTGCAAACAGGACTGACTGTCATGACAGTCTGTAAGTCTTGTAATGGTTGGTCTGTGGGCATGGCCTGACAGAGGTTAATTTAGCTGTCATAGCTGAACATGCCAATTGAGGTAGCTAAATGGCCTGACGGAGGCTAGCGGCACAATCTCTTGTCAAGCAAGGTGCACTTAATTCTCCCATGTCCAGCTTTTTGTGCTCGACTTCTTGGTGGCTGTGGCAGCAGTAACAATAGCAATACTGGAAACCTAGCCCAAGGGGGTTAAGTGCGCAAGCATTGGTTTATATTCACAGGATGGACATTTTCAAAGCACCACCACCGCACTGAAGTAAGGGGTTTATAAGGGTTTTGCAAGATTGGTTACAAGATTTTCAAGAGAAGGCCTTCAGTCAAGAAGTGCAACTGCTACTAGCCTGCACATAGACAGGATTAAGGGTCCAAGGCTATGCCTCACAGACGAAGGCAGCTTAGGTTTCTAGGCTGTATCCGCCAGACGAAGGCAGCTTAGCCGATCAGAAGCTCCATAGAGGTTCGAACCCTGGACCAACAGGTTGAGAGGGTGGACAGGCAGTTGGCCCATTCTTCCCATCCCAGGTGCTGCCACCTGCGAGCTCGTAGAAAACAATCAGTGCATGAAGGAAAATAGCTTACACATGCAAGGGTTTAATAGCTTCTGGTTTACTGGTGTTACATCAAGCCATCAATCAACATGCGCGACTGCTAGGCTGCGCGTAAAGATCATGTTGAAAATGAGAAGGTGTTGAGTCTTTAACACCAGGAGGGGAAAAAAAATTGCTAAAGGACGCCACGTGTAAATTCTGGGGCAGACCCCTCTGACACCCCCCCCCCCC
>LKMJ01006604.1_pt1 | contig 10931 bp, 12 predicted proteins | sample 643391 | NCBI WGS metagenome assembly LKMJ01 (sample SAMN04112250, study PRJNA286221) | soda lake metagenome | biome: soda lake; feature: Kulunda Steppe; material: water; isolation source: sample PL-Br10 brine of Picturesque Lake | place: Russia: Kulunda steppe | collected 2010-07
ACTGAACCGGAACGGGATTCGATACCTGCCAGTCGCGCGGAGCGAACCAATGTGAGCGCACGTCTGGATCCGGTTCGAGTCCCGTCCGTCGGCGGTATGCACAAAGCCGTTCGCGAACCCGCACTGAGATGAAAACGGGTATGCGATAAAAGAGACTAAGACTGCGTAGTCAGGCGACTCGCGTAAGCCACTGCGTTGGATTATCGAGTTCGGAATCGGTGGGGAGGTTCTCTGGATCCTCCCAGACGATCGCCGCGCCGGCGATTCCTCGTTCGTCGGCGATAACATCAAAGAACGCTTTCCCGCGTTCGTACTGGCGGCGCTTCATTCCGAATCCGAGCAACCGTCGAATGATCTGCGAGATCGGCCCCGCGTTCCGCCGTCGAGCGTCAAGTTTGGCGCGGAGGTCGGTGTACTCCTGATCGAAGGCCCGATCCATAACCAGTTCGGCGTAGCCCTCAACGGCCGTCATCGTCGTGTTGAGTTCGGCAAGCGTCTCTCGGTTGAACCGACCGGAAGCCAACTCGGAGACCGTCTCTTCCATACAGTGCTCGAGATGAGTCGAGAGCCACGGCGCGGCACCGAACTCGGCGGCGTGTGCGACTTCGTGGAAGGCGATCCAACGTCGGAATCGGTCGAGTTCGACATCGAGCGTCTCGGCGATCGAAAGGATGTTCGGATGGACGAAGTACAGTCCGTGATCGCCGTCATCCAGCAAGATCGGGTCGTATTGACCTAGAACGTTATTCGCGAGGTAAGCGAGCGTGACCGCCATCGAGCCGGTATTCGCCGTTCGAGCGAGCGAGGGTGCAAGCACCGGCTGTTGTTCAAGCGGTCGAAGGAGTCGTTGAAACGTTTCGACGTTCGCCTCGACCCAATGGTGGCGGTTCTGAACTTGAACGGTTCCCGGGAGATCGAAATCGATACCGGATGCGGCTCGGATCTCATCCCGTGCGTCGGCGACATCGTCGGCATAGCCGTCTTGGTCGGCGCTCGATAGTTCGAGCGTTCCCGGCTCAGTGGCCGCACGGGCGGCGCTCCCGACGGCAGTCCAATCGATTGGACCGTCACCGTCCGATTCAGCGACGGCACGTACAGCACGAAACAGACTCACAGTGGAACTAACTGATCGCTCGACAAAGCTCTTCCGGGTACTACGATCACACGGCGGTACCGATGTTCCGGAACAAATCTCGATGTCAATCCGACTCGCTCGGGTTCGGCAGACACTAACCTCCCGTTACTGCCTCGGCGATCGGGCTTGGTGGACACGTCCGTGTCAAGCTCGAAGATAATCGGTAACACGGATGTCACCAGCTAACGTTGATGTTCGCGAATCGGTATATGCTGATATGACGTAACCAGATAACAGATGGATACTATGTCAGATCCAGATGCTAGCACACCAGAGCCGATAACCGGGTTACATCACGTAACCGGGATCTCCGGTACTCCGGAGGAGAACGTACGGTTTTACACCGACGTTCTCGGCCTCCGCCTCGTAAAAAAGACAGTCAACTTCGACGATATCACGACGTATCACCTGTATTACGGTGACGAAATCGGGTCGCCAGGGACGATCATGACGTTCTTTCCGTTTGGAGGCGGCCAAGACGGCCGGGTCGGTCGCGGTCAAACCAGCGCGACCGCATTCATCGTGCCAAGCGGTAGTCTCGAGTACTGGCAAACGCGTTTCGACGAGTACGACGTCCAATACGATGACGTGAAAGAGCGCTTTACCGAACGGGTCCTGCCGTTCACTGACGAGGATGGACAACCGTTAGAGCTCATCACTGGGAACGCGGATATCGAACCGTGGGCTGAAAGCGATATCCCTTCAGAGGTTGCGATCCGTGGCTTCCACGGCGTCACGCTCAACTCTGCACACCCGGAACAGACGATCGAAGTTCTCGAACTGATGGGGTACGAAACCACGGACAACTCAGATAACAGAACCCGACTCGTCGGCGCTGGGAATCGAGCGGCGGTCGTTGACGTGCTCAATAACCCCGATGACAGACGGGGCGTGCAAGGTGTTGGAACGGTTCACCACGTCGCTTTTCGGGTCACCGACGGCGAGGCCCAACACGAGTGGCGAGAGACGCTTTCAGCGCACGGGCTCCGCGTGACTTCACAGAAAGATCGTCAATACTTCCGGTCGATTTACGCTCGCGAACCGGGAGGGGTTCTTTTCGAATTCGCTACGGACGGTCCCGGTTTCGATCGTGACGAGTCGATCGAGGCGCTGGGTAGCGAACTCAAATTGCCACCGTGGCTCGAATCGGATCGAGAGACGATCGAAACGCAGCTTCCACCGCTGCAGACGGAGTAATCACCGAACTGTACTGAGATGTGGACTACTCGTCGAAATCGATCGATTCGTCTTCCGCATCGCTATCGCCACCGAACACCTTCTCGCGGACGAGATAGGCAACGACGACGGAGAACACCAATCCGATACCGAGCGCAATGAGGGCGCCGTTACCAGAGGATGCGTCGTCATCTGTCGGTTGGTCTTCGTCTGCGACAACGTCTTTCTCGCCGTGGCTGTAGGGCGCGTTCGCGGTGAGGTTTGCGTCTTCGAAGTGAAGCTCAAGGAACGTGAATTCGACCATAGTCGTATTTCAACAAGCAGAAACTTATACACTTGGTCGGGTCTTCCGATGTGAGATAAACACTCCGCAGCACCATCCGATGTGGAGATATCGCTCTACTGAGACATCCAATGTCTGAGAACTGCGCTGTCGAGACGTTCATTTGGTCGGCGAACGCGAGAACAGTATGGACGAAAAAAGGCGAGCGTTTCTCGAAGATCTGCTCTCGCTTTCGACCCCTTCGGGGTTCGAGATGGTGGGGCAACGTCGTTGGCTCGAATACGTCGAACCGTACGCAGACGAAACGTATGTCGACGCCTACGGGAACGCTGTGGCAATCTCGAAGGGTTCTGCCGACGGTTCGGATATTGCGATCGCCGGCCACGGTGACGAAATCGGATTGATGGTCCGAGACATCACCGATGACGGGTTTTTAAAACTTACCGCGATCGGCGGCTCAGATCGAACGATTACCCGAGGACAACACGTCACGGTACATACTAACGATGGTCCGCTTGCGGGCGTCATCGGGCAGGTGGCGATTCACCTCCGCGATCCGGCGAAAGACGAATACAGCGAGATCGAAGCACAGCACGTCGACATCGGCGTCAAGGACGGAAAAGCGGCCAAAGAACGCGTCGATATCGGGGATCCAGTGACCTTAGCGACCCGAGTGACCGAACTCGCTGACGATCGACTTGCGGCCAGAGGCATGGACAACCGTGTGGGGGTTTGGACGGCTGCAGAAACGTTCCGACGTTCCGTTGAGAGGGGAACGGATGCATCGGTGTATGCGATTTCAACGGTGCAGGAAGAAGTCGGTCTCAAAGGCGCACAGATGGTCGGGTTCGAACTCGATTTGGACGCCGTCATGGTTGTCGATGTTACTCACACGAGTGACCAACCGGAATCGCCGGACGACAAAGGAAGCAGCGTCGAACTGGGCGGGGGACCAGTTATTCCCCGCGGCAGTTCCAACCATCCAGCGCTCGTAGAGGCGCTCCGAACCATCGCAGCCGATACCGAAATCGAGGTACAACTCTCGGCGACGGGGACCAGAACCGGCACCGACGCCGACGTATTCTATACGTCGACGGGTGGGATTCCGTCGCTCAGTCTCGGGATACCGAACCGCTATATGCACACGCCCGTCGAAGTGATCGATCTCGCAGATCTCGAAGCGGCGGCAGAGCTGCTCTCCGTCTTTACGACGCGCAGCGATCAGTTTTCCCCCTTCGAAGCACGTCTTTGAAGGGCGAATTCGGATCTGAGCGACCCGTGGGATTGCCGCCGTCGCATGCCGGTGCGTTTATGCCGTCCCCGTGAGCCGTTCCGATATGACAAACCGTCCACTCGATGTCCTCGAGGAAACGCTCGGCTCGGAAGTGCACGTGACGCTCAAAGGTGGCGACACCTACGACGGTGTACTCTCGGGATATGACCAACACATGAACCTCGTATTGGGCGAAGACGACAACGTAACCATTATCCGCGGCGATAACGTCGTTTCGATACAACCATGACTGGCGCTGGGACTCCAAGCCAAGGGAAGAAGAACAAAACGACGCACGTCAAATGTCGACGCTGCGGCGAGAAGTCGTATCACAGCCGAAAGAAGGTCTGTGCATCCTGTGGATTCGGCAAGAGTGCGAAGCGGCGCAGCTACGCCTGGCAGTCGAAGCAAGGCGAATAACGCGCAGTTGCTGTTTTCGTTTTCGAAACATTGCATTGGTTTGAGCCGACGCACTCACACGCCCGTTCTGTGGAGTGGTACCATACCGATCGCCGTTTGACAGTCCGTAATTAATACTGCTGAAAAGCTGCACCGGATCGGTTCACTACACACAGAAGTATACAAGATTGTGTATACCCAACGGTATTTAAACCATAACATCACGCACGATGGAGTGGGTTTTTGTCGTTGGACCTCCGACGGGTAGACATGCCAGACGGGCGGCACTCGGATGGGCCAACAGAGAAATGCGGCGTGGTAGGCGTCTCACTCGATGGACGGGACGCGGCACGACCGCTGTATTACGCGCTGTATGCGCTGCAACATCGCGGGCAAGAATCCGCCGGAATCGTCACCCACGACGGGTTCCAACAGCACAGCCACGTCGAGATGGGACTGGTTGGCGACGCGTTCAGTGCCGACGATCTCGACGGATTAAAAGGGCCGACCGGGGTCGGGCACGTCCGGTATCCGACGGCCGGAAGCGTAACCTCCAGTTGTGCACAGCCGTTCTCGGTTTCGTTCAAATCCGGTTCGCTCGGGTTGAGCCATAACGGAAACCTCGTGAACGCTGACGAGCTTCGCGAAGAGCTCGCTGCCGACGGACACGCGTTTACCAGCGATGGAGACACCGAGGTTATCGCGCACGATCTCGCGCGCAATCTGCTCGAAGCGGATCTGATCCGAGCAGTCAAGCGAACGATGAACCGTATCCACGGCTCGTATTCGCTGACGATTACTCACGATGACACCGTGCTCGGCGTACGAGACCCGCTGGGTAACAGGCCACTATGCATCGGAAAGCTGGATGACGGATATATTCTCGCCTCCGAATCGGCCGCGATAGACGTTCTCAACGGCGAACTCGTCCGAGACGTCCGCCCCGGCGAACTCATCGTCCTCGAAGACGAGGGGGCGGGATTCGACTCATATCAACTCGTCGAGCATGAGAACAGCGCACACTGTTTCTTCGAACACGTCTACTTCGCGCGACCGGACTCCCGTATCGACGAACAGCTCGTGTACGACGTCCGACGGGAGTTGGGTCGGAAACTGTGGAGTGAGTCCGGCGTCGAAAGCGATGTGGTACTTCCGGTCCCCGACTCCGGTCGAGCATTCGCCTCCGGTTACGTCGAAGCCGCCCAAGCGGACGGCGCGGAGGTCGCGTTCGCTGAAGGGTTGATGAAAAATCGCTACGTCGGCCGGACGTTCATTATGCCCACACAGGACGCCAGAGAGCGGGCAGTTCGGCTCAAACTCAATCCAATCAAAGACGTCATCGAAGGCAAGACGGTAACCGTAATCGACGACTCGATCGTCCGGGGAACGACATCGACGCAGCTCATCGACCTACTCAGAGAAGTCGGCGCGAAGTCGGTGCACATGCGGATCGGCTCCCCGGCGATCATCGCGCCGTGTTATATGGGGATCGATATGGCGTCCCGTAAAGAACTCATCGCCGCTGGCCGCGATACGGACGAGATTTGTGAGGCGATCGGAGCGGATTCGCTCGCGTACCTGTCCATCGATGCCGTCGCGGAAGCGCTCAAATCGAGTCAAAGCGATCTGTGTCTCGGCTGCGTCACCGGTAAATACCCGTATGATATCGAAGGGGAATCAACGGACAGAGACGTGATAAGTCCCGAAATCACAGAGGGCGCGAACGATCCTGAAATCGCGGATTCCGACGATTGAGCAGGGTGGACTCCGCTCCCGCAACGGAGTGAGACACTTTATACGTTGCACCGCGTTATCGAAGACGTATGGCTATCCGACGGGTTCTTCGAGCGAGCGTCCCGGAGCCGGCGCTGACGGCAATAGCCGAGGAGGTCGCTCGCCGCTTCGGTCAGCCGTCGGCAACGTTCGAATGTCTCGAAGCGGACAACTGGCTGTCAGTTCCCTGTGTGGTCAACGACCGTTGGTTCGTGAAAATAATCGCAAATCAGCATCTATTGGTACACGCGCTGTTGACAACCGGTCGAAATATCGGTGCGTTTTCATCGGGGACAGAAGGGTTCTTCGAGCGCTTTTCGACGCCATTTGAGATGGCGAAACACGAACTGGCCGCGACGGAACAGATGCGATCGTTGGGGGTCAACGCGCCGGAGCCTATCGAAGCGTTCGAATACGAAGGATACGGCGTGCTCGTCCTCGAATATCTGCCGGATTTTCGAACGCTCGATGATCTTCCACCTGATCAGACGGAAACGTTCGCACCGACGTTGTTCGAAAACCTCTCACTGATGCACAAAGACGGTCTCGGGCACGGAGATTTACGCGCAGAGAACGTCCTCGTCGCACCAAACGACGACGGCGTCGACACGCTGTATTTCATCGATGCGACGCGTATGAGAGCCGACTCGATCGACGACGCGAGGGTGTACGACATCGCGTGTGCGCTCGCGTCGCTCGCACCGATCATCGGCTCACGGTCGGCAGTCGAGGCGGCCTCCTCGGTCTATCCGAGCGCTGACTTACTTGCCGCACGCGAATTTCTGGATTTCGTCGGTCTTCGCCCAGATCACGACTTCGACACCGCGCTCGTCAAGGGTGAGATCGAAAAGCTCGCCGCAGAGGACGATTACTCGTCGAGTTCCTCCTCGATGAACTCGTGAGCCTGCTCAAAGATCTCACGCGGACCGTCCTGTGTGATCGTATTGACGGCCTGTTCGTAATCGCGCCACTGTAGATCGCGGTGTTCCGACGAGAGTTCCGCGGACGCCTCGTAGGACTTCGCGATGAACAGATGGACCGTCTTGTGGATGGTGTTACCGTTCGCTTCGAACACGTAATCGTAGTCTTCTCGGAAGCCGTCTAATAACCGGAAATCTTCGATTCCGGCCTCCTCTTTCACTTCGCGGATGGCGGTCTGTTGTAGTTCCTCATCGCCTTCGATACCGCCTTTTGGGAACTCCCAATCGCCGGGACGAGACTTGAGCAACAGGTACTCACGCCGGCCACGCGTGTCGCGAAAGAGGATGGCTCCCGCGCTGGTGGCCTCTATCATTACCCGTTGGTAAACGGTCATACGATAAATGGGTATCGGACGATCGATTTTCCGGGCATCTGTATATGTACCGACAGGGTTCGCACACTCGATAGATGCGTTTTTCCCGTTCGAGAGTCCACAGTGGTATATGCCGTTCGTAACCACGCTGACACTCCAAAGCGGCGATCGCGATGTTCTCGACCGCGTCGTCGGGGATATTAAACATCGCGCCGAGCGAAAGGGGGTCGAACTCCGAGGTCCGCACGCGGAATCGCCGGTCGATATCTCGGTCCCACAATCGAAGCGACTCACAGCGGACGGACGATCGTTCAAGAGTTGGAGATATACGGTGTATGAGCGACGGATGGAGGTCGTCGGACACGATGACTTCGCACGGAACATCGTGAGTCAGCGGTTTCCGGACGGGATCCACATAGACATCGACGTCGAGCGAGTATCGACGCCGGGCAGCCGGTGAGTTTCACGCACCGAACGCCGCGATGACGGCATGGACTTATATTTTCAGGGCGTAACCGTCCGATATGAGCGTCGAACACGATCGACTGATCGAATTGCGACGAGAGTTTCATCGCCACCCGGAACCGGCTTGGTGTGAGTTCTGGACGACGGCCCGCATCGTAGAGGAGCTTCGATCGATCGGCGTTGACCGGATCCACATCGGACGTGATGCGCTCTCCGATGATCGCCTTGCGGTTCCAACGGCCGAAGAGATGGAACCATGGATGCGCCGAGCCGAGGACGCCGGTGCCGACCCGGAGATCCTCGATGAATTAGCCGGTGGGTGGACCGGTGCAGTCGCCGTGCTCGAATGTGGGGACGGTCCCACAGTCGGTGTTCGTGTTGATATCGACGGACTCCCCCGGGAAGAGTCGAACGCGGAGGATCACGTACCCGCGAGAGAAGGATTCCGGTCAGAGACCGGTGCGATGCACGCCTGTGGACACGACGCCCACATAACGATCGGATTGGGACTTCTCAAGGCCGTCAAAGAAAGCGACTTTTCGGGGACGCTTAAGGTGTTCTTCCAACCCGCTGAAGAAACGATCGGCGGCGGGAAGCCGATGGCCGAATCAGGCCACCTCGATGACGTCGAATATCTCTTCGCGATCCACGTTGGCCTCGATTATCCGACCGGTGAGATCGTCGGTGGGATTGACGATTTCCTCGCAGTAACGCAGTTTTACACGACGTTCGAAGGACATCCAGGGCATGCAGGTGCCAGACCTGAAGAGGGGAGAAACGCCGTTCAAGCGATGGCGACGGCGGTCGGAAATCTCTACGGAATCGAGCGCCACAGCGACGGCCCCTCTCGAATCAACGCGGGCCGGGTCGGTGGAGGAACGGCGACGAACATCATCCCCGATGAGGCGTTTATTCACGGTGAAGCCCGAGGAGCGACGACGGAAATCCGAGATTACATCTTCAGCCGCGCCGAGGACGTCTTCGAAGGCGCAGCGATCTCACACGACTGTAGCGTCGACGTCCTCGTTGAGGGCGATGCGCCATCCGCTGAGAGCGACGCGGAACTGATCGACATCGTCCAAGACGCCGCCCAGTCACACCCGGACGTGGAGCGGGCGACCCGCCGAGGAGAGATCGGTGGCAGTGAGGACGCAACGTTCCTCATGCAACGTGTCCAACAAAACGGCGGATTAGCGACCTATCTCGCCGTTGGAACGGATCACCCCGGTGGACACCACACGTCAACGTTCGATGTCGACGAAACGTCACTCCGCCTCGGCGTCGATGTTGTGTGTGACGCGATCGAGCGAGTGGGTGTCAGCCGGCCATAGCAGTTTACGGTAGCAAATATATCCCGCCTTTCGATCGGCGAAACACACATGTAAACCCGTATTGTTGTACAGGTATATCGATGTCAAAGACATATGAGGCGGTTATTATCGGCGGAGGGATCGTCGGATCGTCCGTCGGATATCATCTTGCCCGCGAGGGCGTTGAGACGCTACTGATCGATCGGGACGACCACGGACGAGCGACGGACGCCGGTGCCGGGGTCATCTCACCGGCAACGAGCAGTCGAACGGCAGACGATACGTGGTTCGAGTTCGCGACCGGCGCCGTCGAGTATTATCCCGAACTGGACGAACAACTCGAACGAGACGGGGCAACAGAAACGAGCTACGCACAACAAGGAACGATCGCCGCAGCGATCGATCCGGACGAGATCGAACCGTTCGAGGAGGCACTACAGCGAATCGACGATCGGAACCTCGACACGATCGAAGAGATCGATCCCAGCGAGGCTGTCGAACGGTTTCCGGCACTGGCTGAGCCAAAGCGCGTGTTCTATTATCCGGAAGCCGGCCGAGTCGATGGTCGTGCATTCGCGGAAGCGTTACAGACTGCGGGGCGATCACACGGCCTCGAAACCCTCGCGGACGAGGTCACGTCGATTCGGACCGAAAGCGGAGCGATTTCAGGAGTTGAAGCGGCTAGTTCAGGCCGTATTAACGCAGAAAGCGTCGTCGTCGCTGGCGGAGCGTGGTCACCGACGCTGGGAGATCAACTCGGTGTCACGCTGCCGATCGACCCACAGCGCGGTCAAGTTGCCCACCTTTCGTTACCGGACACGAATACCGACTCGTGGCCGATCGTCAACAGCTTTCGGCATCACTATATCGTCCCCTGGCCGGACGGAAAGATCATCTTCGGCGCGACACGAGAGCCCGATATCGCGTTCGATCCTCGTTTGACCGCCGGCGGGGTCGATGAAGTCCTTTCAGAGGGACTTCGGGTCGCTCCCGGACTGCAGGATGCGACACTCGAAGAACTTCGGGTCGGTTTACGTCCGGTTTCGGAGGACAACATCCCGATTCTCGGTCCGATCGCTGATGTGAATGGCGCATACGCTGCAACGGGACACGGCGCGACGGGACTGATGCTCGGACCGTACAGCGGAAAAATCGTCGCGGAGTGCGTCACGGGAGAACGAGAGCACATCCCGGAGAGCTTTTCGGTAGCTCGGTTCGAGTGACCGAAGGTGGTATAGCTCGCGATCGAGCTGTACGTTATTCGATCTGTTGCGCTAGGTGAACGACGATCGGTACGTCGGCTTCTTCGACGAATCGGGCCAACTCGTCCCCCGTCTCGGCATCCTCGACGATTACGGTCGGGATATATTCGATACCGTACGCTTCCACAGCGGGGCCGATTTTCGAACCGTCATCGGCTTTTTCAACGGGATAGTGTTCGACGTTTTCGACACCGGCCGCTTCGAGTGCCGCGCCGAAATCCGGCAGTTGTGAACGGCAATCAACACACCAATCACCGCCCCAGACCTTAACGACGATCTCGTCGGCGACTGCTTCGAAGGTTTCGACCGCATCGTGATAGGAATCTTCGTCCCACACGGGGTTGGGTCGCATCGTTTCCAGCTCCATATCATCTGTATTCGGCGGCGGCTTCTTAAGCACCGCGCTCGGGTCATTCCCACCACCATTTATATATAACCGACGAAATTCGTCTGTGTGAACGTTTTCGAGACAATGCTCATCGTGACCACCGTCGCCGGGGCGGTAACGGGACTTGGCGCACTTCCAGTGTTTTTTCGTACAACGGTTACACACCGAATGTA
>LKMJ01006605.1_pt1 | contig 10931 bp, 9 predicted proteins | sample 643391 | NCBI WGS metagenome assembly LKMJ01 (sample SAMN04112250, study PRJNA286221) | soda lake metagenome | biome: soda lake; feature: Kulunda Steppe; material: water; isolation source: sample PL-Br10 brine of Picturesque Lake | place: Russia: Kulunda steppe | collected 2010-07
ACGTCGGCAGCCAGTACCGATCGATCATCCTCACCGAATCACCCGAACAGCGATCGATCGCGCAGGCGTACATCGACGCACTCGACGAGGAGTACGACGACGCGATCGTCACCGAACTCGAACCGCTAGAGACGTTCTACCGGGCCGAAGAGAAACATCAAGACTACTTCGAAAAGAACCCACAGGATGCCTACTGTCGAATGCATGCCGCCCCGAAGGTACAGAAGGTACGCGAGACGTTCGGTTCGAAAGTAACAAAACCGTAAACTCGTGGGCGTTCGCCTGTATTTCGTGTACGACACTTCCTACTGTTTCGTCTCCCAGGTCAACAACGCCCCATCGTCGAGGCGTTCGACTGTCGTCAGCTCCAGCAGTGGAAACTCTGCGACGAAGCCATCACCGTCGGCCAGTGTCGGCGCATCTCGCCCACCGATCACTGTCGGCCCGACGAACACACGGAGTTCGTCGACGAGTCCGACCTCGAACAACGAGAAAATGAGCTCACCGCCGCCTTCGACCATGAGCCGATCGAGTCCCTGTTCTTGTAACGCTGCAAACGCCCGCAACAGATCGACGCGGTCGTCGCCGGCGGTCACGAGCTCTGCGCTGGCTGCGAGGTCCATCCGCCGATCGATCGGTGCAGCCTCGCTCAGACAGATGTAGGTCGTCGCTGCGTCGTCGAGAATCGCCGCATCGAGTGGGGTTCGTCCCCTCGAATCGACGACTACCCGCGCAGGATTAGGGGTCTCGCCATCGCGCTGGCGGCGTTCGCGCCGATAGTCGTCTTTGACTGTCAGATGGGGATCGTCGGCAAGAACAGTGCCGACGCCGACGACAATGGCGTCGCTGTCAGCCCGGAGCTGGTCGACCCGATCGAAATCCGCCTCGCCACTGATGGCGAGCTGTTCGCGTTTGCGAGAGGAGAGCTTGCCATCCGCGCTCATCGCGGCGTTGACGACGACGTGCATATCTCCGCAGTAGCGGGGGAGCCTAAAGAAGCCACCGCGTCAGGGATATATCGGTTATCGTACAAAATGAACGTTCAGTGACCAGACCGGATTCGAAGCGATCGGTACGCGATGAGAACGCCGGTAGGAGTTGCGCACGTGTCGCCGATAGGAGTAGTCGATTCAGGTCAGCAATTTCGAGGCGGAGCCCCCGGCCTCAAGGAGCGAGGGCTTCCGACTGGTCGGAAGCATGACGCGAGTAGGCCGGGGAGGACAGCGAGGCGCGGAGCGCCTCGGGCCGTGCGAGCGGGCAAAGCCCGCGTGCAGAAGCCGACACAGAGTGACGCAAACAACGAGGCGGTAGCTGTCTGACTCCCGAATTATTAAGTACCGTCGGAATAACATCTGAAACATGGAGGTCAGACGCACCGCGCTGGTCAAACTCGTTGTTCCCGACGAGTATCATGACGACCTCCACGAAACTTCCGAGCAGTTCCTCTACTGCGCGAACGAGGCCAGTGGCTTCTGCTGGGACAACACTGACTACGAAGACTGTATCACCTCGAACGTGACAGCCAGAGACGCGCTGTACGACCGTCTCCGCGAGGAAACCGACCTGACAGCGAATCTCGTTCAAGAAGCCATCCGGCGTGCTGTCCACGCCGTCGATAGTGGTGTTAACCGCTGGAAGAAGGGGAAACGGACGAACAAGCCAGAATTTACCTCGTGGAGTATGGTCTACGACAAGCGCAGTGCCACCTTCTACCGGAACAAAATCTCGCTTTCAACGGTCAACGGACGAGTCGAGTGTGATTTTGAACTCCCAGCAGACAGTCCAACGCCATACGAGGAGTACGTCCTTTCGGAAGACTATGAATTTCGCACGAGTACACTCCAGTACGACCAAGCTACCGACGAGTTCTACTTCCACGTCAAAACACGGAAGATAGACGACGAAGGCGAGGCTGTCGAAGTTGAGGGTTCGGACGATACCGGGCACCAAACTGTCCTCGGAATCGACCTCGGCGTGAACAGCCTTGCTGTTTCGTCAACAGGCACGTTCTGGAGCGGTGACGAATACGACCACTGGATACAGGAGTTTGAGAAGCGCCGAGCCGAGATGCAACAGCGCGGGACACAAGCCGCTCACAACGCCTTGCTGCGGCTTGGAAAGCGAGAGCGAGCATGGCGCAAACAGTACATCCATACAGTCGCCAACGAGATCGTCGACGAAGCGGTTGACCATGACTGTGACGTGATCGTGTTTGAGGATTTGACCGACATTCGAGTGCGACTGCCCCACGCTGACTGGCATCACGTCTGGGCATTCCGTCGTCTTGTCGAGTACGTCGAGTACAAAGCGCCAGAACGCGGTGTCGCGGTTGAACAGGTCGAACCAGACCATACGAGCCAGCGGTGTTCGCATACTGATTGTGGCTTCACCCACGAAGATAACCGCCACGGCGAGCAGTTCCGGTGTCTCAAATGTGGGTATGAAATCAACGCTGACTACAACGGCGCGAAAAACGTCGGCCTGCGGTATATGCGGAAGCGACAACACAAACTGCGTTCCTCGCCCACGTCAGGGAGCGCAGACGCACCAGTAGACGTGCGTATAAATGGTGGGACGTTGAACGGCGACGGCTATCGGCCAACCGCCGGCAGTTGATCGCCGGGAGTCCACATCAAAGCCCCTCCCTCAACGAGCGAACCGCGTATGCGGTGAGCGAAGTAGGGTGGGGTAGTTTACCCCGCCCAGACAAGCGCGTAGAGGAACGTAAACATAAAATAGCTCAGAAAAACGGTTACGGCCGCTTTCACGTGGAACGTGAACAGTTCGAACTCTTCGTCGTCACGGATCTCCTCGTAGGCTGCTTGTTCCGTCTCGGAACACGCCTCAGAATGGACGGTTCCGATGTGGACGGTTGCGTACCGGTCCGATCGAAACGGCCGATCACAGTACGGACAGACGTGGGATGGCGTCTCCGACTCGGGAACGTCGTACTCGATGTCGGTGAGCTGTTCGACGGGCGGTACCGACTGGACCGGGAGCCGATCGGTGCTCATCTCGGTCAGCGATAGGTGGGTCAAACGCAAAGGAATGTCGATCGAGTTACTCCGGGATGTACGGCGGCTCCATCGTGGGCAGTGAGACGAGATAGAGACTCACCATCGTAAAGAAGATCATCACGATAATAAACGGATACTGGCTGCGGATCGCCTGCAGTTTCCCGGGAAAGATCTCAAAGGCAACGGTGTGGGCGACCCAGACGGCGAGGACGTGTCCGATCAGAATGCCGGCGATCTCGACGTAGCCAAACCACGGCACGAGCACGTACTGTGTGGGGTTTGCTGGCGGGTTCAGTGGCGCGGCAAGCGTTTCGATCAGCGACGGCCACAGCGTAATGCTGAAGCCGACGTAGTGGGCGACGTGATAGCCAGCCGCGATCGCCAGCAGCGGTGGGGCAAAGCGGATCGCGAGATACCGTGTCGAAACGTACGTGTTCGCGCGTTTTCGCGTGCGAGCGGCTGCGAGCCAGTAGATCTTCCAGAACAGCCAGAAGCCACCGAGCAACAATCCGAGATAGACGATCGCGGGCGGGATGCCGATGCCGACGAGAAACTCGATCGTGGTGACGCCGGGTGCAGTGACGATGAAGCCGCTGTAGGTCAGCTCCCAGACGAGGACGAGAATAAACGCGATCGCCGAGATGTCGGTGATCACGTCGTCGTCGCTGAGACGGGCTCCGGGAAAGCGAACGCTGAGGCCGTCGTCGGTTCGCTGGATCGGGGCAACAGCGCCGTAGAGGCGAAACCACACCGAGAGCGGATCGCCACGCTCGAACCACGAATCAGGCGAGAACGCAACGGCACCGGCGATCGTGAACACGGAGTACGCGAGGACGACGATCAACAGGACACCGGGTATTGACGAGAGTGGGGCGACGAGTTCGAGCCAGATGAGAAAGAGAAGCGCACCCACGGCGGGCCAGAGCCCAAGCCGGGAAGGGTACTCTTCGGCGACGAACCCGTGTGGGAGGACGTCAGCGATGCGTCGCCACGGGTTCAACGCGGGCCAGGGGTTGCCAACGCTGTAGGCGATGACCGTAAGCAGGGCGCGCACGCCGACGAACGTTATCAGGACGGCTACGCTGGCAAAGCCAGCGATCGTGGGATTGATCGCGGCGGTGACGATCACGAGCACGAGCGCGAAGACGCCGATCGTTCCGGCGATGAGCGAGCCAGCAGCCAGCAGCCGATCGATCGGGAGGTCGACGGCGCGGTCATGGTAGCCGGTAATCGTCGCCGAGTCGGTAACGAGCATCGTCATGAGTGCGGAGGCACCGATGACGCCGCCGCCGGTCGCGAGATACAGCCACGTCGGAACGGCGACATCACCGCTTTCTTCGGTGAGTCCAACGGCAACGTTGCTTGCGGCCACGACGCCGGCAGCCGCCGCGAGCGTCGCGAGTCCGATTATCGCCCCGATCGCAACCTGTTGGCCGACCCGTCTGTTCATCAGGAGGATGTTAGCGCCGATCCGTATTTGCGTGTCGTTTTGCGACGCGAGCTGGCGGACAACGCTGCCCTCGCTGCACCAAACGACGACGTATACACACCGCTGCTCCACACCGGTATCAGGAAGGTATAAGTGCCCCACAGACTCAGTGAGAACCAATGGGCGAGATTCGCAAGTACACGATCATCTACGTCGTGTTGCTGGTACTGGGTACGAGCAAGTTCCTCTTTTTCGAACTGGACCAGTTCTTTACTGAGCAGATGGCAATCGGGGGAACGGTTATCCTCGCAGTGATCAAATCCGTGCTGATCGCTGCCTACTATCAGCACCTGGTTGATGAGCCACGATCGATCACCTACATGATGCTCATCGCCGTCTTCATGGTGTTCCTGCTGACGATCGCTGCGGGCTACTCGATCCAGTAGTCGACGACGGAATCGGCTTTGGGACGGTTTTTTCTTGTCGACCCATACCTAGACCACCGTCTACAGAGACCAAGGTAGTTCACAGCCCGCATATCACTGTGGCACCGTACTGCGGCAGGTTGATACTGATCGGGCGTTGGTCTGCAGATAGATGACTCTCACCTCTCGTTCCGTCGGCATGCTGGTCGACGACACACACTCGCCAGAGCAGCGATCGGCACTGGAGTGGTGTGTCGACCGCGGCATCGACGCACAGCCGGTGTCGATCGACGACATCGCCGCTGGCGTCGAGTCGCTGGATGCTTACAGCGTTTGCTGGTGGCACCGGACGGAACCGATCGACGCTGTTGACACGCTGGCGGCGTGTCGCGAGCCGATCGAGGCGTATCTCCGTGGCGGTGGCGGGCTCTTGCTATCGTTGCGTGCCGTTTCGGCCGTCGAGACACTTGGCATTGATCCAGTCGCACCTGACGTGTCGATCGTCGAGGAGCCAGCGACGGCCACGGGGCTGCTCGTAAACGCACTCACTGGCGACCAGCCGGTGTTCGACGGCCACGAGGGACTACGACTGTCGACTCGGCCGGCCGGTGGCAGGCTGCCAGTTGCGCGGTACGAATCCATCCTGCCCGAGCGCGGGACGGTGCTTGCGAGTACGCTGCGTGAAGACCACGAGGCACCCGGTGAGATCGCTCTCGTCGGCTGGCAGGTCGGCGCTGGTGACGTGGCTGGGCTCGGGACTGGGGTCCAGTTCGACGGGCCGACGACCGAGGAGACGGCAGCCAACCGGACGCGGCTGATCGAAAACCTGCTTTCCGTCCTCGGCAGTGACGATCGGGTTACCGAGGGGCGGCCAAAAGACGTCCCAGCACTGTCGCGGGCGCGACGCGAGCTCGCAGCCGACCACCACCGACCACAGTATCATCTCTCGCCACCGGGTAACTGGCTCAACGATCCAAACGGGTTGATCCAGTGGAACGGGCGGTATCACGCCTTCTACCAGTACAATCCAGCGGGCCCCTACCACGGCACGATCCACTGGGGCCACGCCGTCAGCGACGACCTCGTCACGTGGGAGGACCGACCCGTCGCGCTAACACCCTCGCCTGATGGCCCCGATCGGGACGGCTGCTGGTCTGGCTGTGCGGTCGATGTCGACGGAACGGCACAGATCTGCTACACCGGTGGGCGTGGGGACCTGCAACTGCCCTGTCTCGGTCGAGCGATCGACGACGAGCTGTCGGGCTGGGAGAAGGCAGCCGACAATCCCATCATCGAACTTCCCGAGGAGCCACCGTTGCGATCGACCGACCACTGGCGTGCGGAGTTTCGCGACCACAACGTCTGGCAGGCTGACGACGGCACATGGCACCACCTGATCGGCTCCGGCATCGCCGACGGCGGTGGGACGGTGTTGCTCTATACGAGCGATGACGATGATTTTACCGACTGGGAGTACCGAGGGCCGATCCTCGTCGGCGAACCAGAGCGCGACGGCGAGATGTGGGAGTGTCCGGAGCTGCTCGATTTCGGTTCCGAACAGCTGCTCCACATCTCGAACTACGAGGAGGTACGGTACTATCTCGGCTCGTACGACGCGAGCGCAGGACAGTTCGATGTCGATCGAACTGGGTTGCTCGACCACGGCCTGTTCTATGCACCCCAGTCACTGCGCGAGGAGTCGGGGCGGTGGCTCATGTGGGGCTGGGTGAAACCCGATCGGACCGTCGCCGCCCAGTGGGATGCCGGGTGGTCTGGGACGCTCTCCGTGCCCCGCGTGCTCGATGTCGATGAGACGGGGCGGCTGCGACAGCGACCGCCGGCCGAACTGACCGCACTCCGAGAGCGCCACTGCTATGGGGAGACGACGACACTCACCGACGAGCACCGATCGCTTCCCGTCTCAGAGCACGCGTTCGAACTCCGCGCCGAGGTGCGACTCGACGACGCAGACGAGTTTGGGCTGGTCGTCCGTGAGTCACCAGACGGCGAGGAGGAAACACTGCTCAGATACACTGCAGCGAACACGCTCACCGTCGATCGATCAGGGTCGAGTCTCGACCCGCGTGCGTCGGACAACCCGGTGTCGATGCCCGTTACGCCGATCGACGCGCCGCTCTCGCTTCGTCTCTTTGTCGACGGCTCGGTCCTCGAATGCTTTGTCAACGATCGGCACTGTCTGACGACGCGACTCTATCCGACCCGCGAAGACAGCGACGGTGTGTCAGTCTACGTGGCCGGCGGGGCCGCAATCGTTGACCAGCTCGATGTCTGGGCGCTGGGTTCTGCGTGGGATGAGCACTGATCGCCGTAATCACGGGTCGTCAGCGCTGGTGTACCGCCGGACCGATCGGGTACCCGTCTCGACACGATCGATAAGCAGTGGGGGAAGTTCCTCGTCGGGTACGGGCAGGTGGCCGTGGTCGAGTGCGCCGAGGACGCGCGTGCGGTCTCCGTTGACGGCCAGTCGGAGCGTCGGTGCGAGCGTGCCGCCGAAGCGTCGCTGTTGGTCGTCCGGTGGGAGGTGAGCGACGTCATCGAGTGTGAGTCCACGCAGATCGTAGTAGTTGAAAAAACTGGTGACGAGTAGCTCCTTGCGGTGTGGGTAGACGAGCCACGAGTACGTCTGAAACGGTGCGCTCGCCGGATTCGTCACGACGAGCCCGGAGTCGTTCACCGGCGTGTACTCGCCGCGAAGCGAGTCCGCGACGAATCCATACAGCGCGTCATACCCCGTGAGTCCGGGTGCGAACGTGTGTTCATGACTCGAAATAAAGAGGTAGTAGCTGCCGTCGTGGACGACCACGTGCGGGCGTTCGAGCTCTTGGTTCGTCCCGACTCCTTCGAGAAGTGGTGCGTCCAGTTCCCACTCGGTTGGCTCTCCAGACGGTGAGACGGCGATGCCGACGCTGCCGTTGAAATCGAGTGCCTCGCGGTCGACATCGAACCGCTGTTCGTCGTCGGGCTCCGGAATCGGCGTGTTGGCTTCGAACAGCAGACACGTCTCGCCGGTTTCGGGGTCTTCGAAAAACCACGGATCGCGGAACGTGTAGATCATCCCTCGCGACTGGTCTTCTTGCTCGTAGTACTCGCCGTCGGGTTCGAGCAGGATCTCGTGTTCGAAGGGGCCGTCGATCGAGAGACCATCCTCGCTTGTGGTCACCGCACCGCCGTGGCCGACGGCGATGCGCTGGGTGTAGCTGAGTGCGGTCTCGTCGCGAACGCCAGCGGCGGTATAGAACAGAAAGAGGCGATCATCGTCGTACAGCGCCGAGCCGGCCCACTGACGGGAGCCAAAGGCTGCTCCGTCCGCGAAGACGGGGCCGCCACAGGTCCAGTTCCGGCCGTCCGGTGAGTAAAAATACCGGATCGTGGCTACGTCGTGGCGTTTGCCCGGAAGGAGGGCTGCGGGAGCAGTCAGCGAGAAAATGACGCGGTAGCCGTCGATCTCAGCGATCGAGCCGTCCCTGTTTCGGAGCAGCCACGTATCCCAGCAGTGGAGATCGGAGCCAATCTCCGCTGTGGGTGGGTAGACGATCGGTGCGACCGTCTCGTCGGTGCGTTCGATCTGCATGGCGGCCGACCGTCTCCACTGGGGGATCGACCGATCGGTGCTGCCCTCGTCGTGCATAGCTCGATATGTGCGTCTCGGCAAAAAGTCGTTGTGGTTTACAACACCGGTTGTATGTCCTATTCAGACGATCTCGATAATGCTCCCGTTTGCGGGTAGATGGAGGTCTCGACCGAGGGTATAGCCCTGATCGGAGGCGAGGTCGACATAGCCCGAAAAGCCGCTCATATCCTGATGGGCGGGGATGAGCTGCTCTGGCTGGAGGGCCTTGAGCATGGTGTAATGGCCCTCCCGGCACATGTGCCCGGAGACGTGGATGTCGGAGTAGACGCGTGCGCCCTGCATCCCGAGCAGTTTCTCAGCCTGGTAGCGCTGGCCCTCGTTAGTCGGTTCGGGAATCACCCGAGCGGAGAAGATGACCTTGTCGCCCTCGTCGATCTGGTAGGGCGTTTCGCCGCGGGCCATCCGCGTCAACATTGCTCTGGGTTCGCCCTGATGGCCCGTCACGACCGGCAGGAAGTTCTCCTTGCCCTCGTTCATCACTCGTTCCATCGTCTGGTCGATCGCCCGACGGTAGCCGACCATCTCGACATCGGGGAACTCGACGCCGATCCGTGTTGCCGTCCCGGAGTACTTTTCCATCGATCGGCCGAGCAGGAGTGGCGTGCGATCGATATCGCGGGCGAACTCGATGAGCGATTTGACCCGGGCGATGTGGCTCGCGAACGTGGTCGCGACGATGCCGCCGTCGTAGTGTTCCATACTATAAAGCGTATCCCGAAGATGCTCGCGAGCGACGCTCTCACTCGGCGTCCGGCCTTTTTTGTTGGCGTTCGTACAGTCTTCGATATAACAGAGCACACCCTCGCGGCCGATCTCGCGAAACCGCTCCATGTCGATCGGATCGCCGATGACGGGCGTGTGATCCATCCGCTTGTCGAGTCCGTAGACGATCGCCCCCTCCGGCGTATGCAAGACGGGATTGATCGCCTGGATGATCGAGTGGGTGACGTTGACGAACTCGAGTTCACAGCCATCCGACCCGATCGCCATCGTCTCGCCGGCGTTCATCGTCTGGAGGTCGTTATCGAAGCTGAACTTCTGTTCGCCCTCGATCTGTTCGCGAACCAGCTCGATCGTAAACGGCGTCCCCACGACGGGGGCGTCGTACCGGTGGGCCAGTTTGCTGATCGCACCGATGTGGTCCAGATGGCCGTGAGTCGGGACGATCGCCTGGACGTCGCCGTCGAGATCGCTCATGACCCGATCGTCCGGGATCGCACCCATATCGATCAGATCGAGACTGTGCATCCCTTCAGTTTGGATGTTGTCGTGAATCAGGACCTTCGAGAGGTTGAGTCCCATATCGAAGATCACAATATCGTCGCCAGCGCGGACAGCGGTCATCTGCCGGCCGACTTCCTCGTAGCCGCCTATCGTCGCAATATCTATTTCCATGAGTTAGATCCGATCAGCGCAGTCCGATGGCCAGTCAGTTACAGTCGATGGGATCGCTGACGCGCGATTGCGCCGTCGCAAGCCGCTCGATCGGTCCCAACTGGGTATCCGGATTGCTGTCTCCAGTACCGCCAATTATTGTCCGCAGATCGGCGGTAACTGACTCCAACAAACCCTATCACGGACTGCGCCTGTGTCGGTTACGTAAACAACAACCGTCCGGACGTAAGTACTCCCGGTTGTCCTGTCGAGATCAGTAGTCCACAGTCAGTGCAAACACGAGCCCGAGGACGGTACCGAACAGGAGGTGCCCGAGAAGGCTCTCGACAGCCGCTGCCGGGAACTCGGCGGCTGAACCACCGACTGCCTCGACCCAGACTGGAAGGACGAGCAGTGGCAAGACCGCCCAGATCGCGAGGCCAAAGACGAATCCGGCACCGGCGAGCCGGAGCCAGAGCCCAGTTTTCGAGATAACTTCCGTCTCGGGGTTCATTCGAACGGCTGCGCGGATCGGTTTGCGGGTTACGAGCAGTCCGAAGAGGATTCCGAGTGCAACGCCGTGGACGATATGGATCGCCCAGCCGGCCGCCGTGGTCGGATCGAGACCGTAGATCGCCGGAATCGCGACGGCGACGATATCGGGATCGAACACCCACGCGAGGACACCGAAGGCGGCAGCACCGATCGCCCCACCGAGGGCACCGCCGGTCGTCCACGCTACTGGGCTCTCAACGTCGAACGTTGTGTCGGTCTCGGTACCCATGATACGGCCAGTAGACGAACGGTCGGCAAAAGGATTGAGCCGGCATGTTCGCGGGTGTCGATCCTACAGATCGTCCGTCTCGGAGACGATCGGGATCTGATACGTGAGGACGCTCCCGCGCGGGGTGTTCGCCGCAAGGTCGACAGAGCCTCCCAGTGCCGTTATCGCCCAGTAGATCAGCCAGAGGCCGATCCCGCTCCCGTGAGAGAGTGGCGTTTCGTGGCCGTCGACGATCGACTTCCACTCTCCG
>LKMJ01006606.1_pt1 | contig 10928 bp, 7 predicted proteins | sample 643391 | NCBI WGS metagenome assembly LKMJ01 (sample SAMN04112250, study PRJNA286221) | soda lake metagenome | biome: soda lake; feature: Kulunda Steppe; material: water; isolation source: sample PL-Br10 brine of Picturesque Lake | place: Russia: Kulunda steppe | collected 2010-07
CTGTCGGAAAGAAGGCTTTAAGTCCGGGAACCAAGTAGCAGACGGTACCGGGTTGGTGGTCTAGCCAGGTTATGACGGCTCCTTCACACGGAGCAGGTCGGCAGTTCGAATCTGCCCCAACCCATTTTTCGGCGGCACAACTGCGACAAGCAGAGCGATAGAGACAGTCGAACTTACTGTTGAAGGAAACGACCAAACCTCGAAAGAGGCCTGCCCCAACCCACTCGTGTTTTGTCTTCTCGTGTGGGAAGATTCGATTCTTGCACCAGAAGTGAAAGGTACTGCCGGTACCTCGAATATGTATGAACACGGCGGTTCCACGTCGACGACTTCTCGGTGGCGTTGCCAGCGGAGTTGTAGTTGGCCTCGCCGGCTGTCTCGGCGAGGATGATCCAAGAGCACAGCCGAGCGAGACCAGCCAAGACTCCGGCACAAACAGTCCAGAGGCGGTCGGCAGCGACGGACTCGTCTACGCCTTCGCACCCGAGCAGATCGCCATTATCGACCCCGAAACCGGTGACATCGTCGACGCCATCACCGACGGGGTGAGCAACGCCGACTGGGGCGATACTCGAATCACGAGCGATCACACGCAGATTTTCGCTATCGAATCGACTCGCGAACAGGTGGTCGTCATCGACACTGAAACCCGAACCATCGCCGAGCAGGTGGGTGTCGGTACGGGAGGCAACCACCTCTATCATCCAACTGACGACGAGGTCTGGGTCCACGTCGACGACGAGGGTGCCTTCTACGTACTCGGCACCAACTCACGTACCGTCGAGACAATTGTCGACGTCGGCCTCGAAAACGAGGGCCACGGCAAGCTCTTGGCCCATCCGGACCTCGGCTCAAAAGCCTATGGTGCAAATGTCAACGATGCCGTCGTCCACGTTATCGATCTCGACAGCCACGAAGTAACAGACACGATCGAGCTCGATGGCGCTGCGGGAACCCACTACAAAGCCTACGCACCCGAGACAGGACTTGCCTACTTCGAGCGCTCCGGCGGGGCGGGCACGACAGCCGTCATCGACACAGAAACCGACACCGTCGTCGACGAACTCGGCGTTTCGGGTGGGATGTATCTCACACCCACAGCCGACCGGATTGGCGTCGTCCTCCTCAACGGCATCTCGGTTTTCGATGCAACCAGCGACGACAGCGAACCGCTTGGCGAAATCGATATTGCGGGCAACCCCAGCACGATCCGGTACTACGAGACCGACGAGGAACGGTATGGCTTTACCCCGAACGCCGACCCCTCGATTTCGGTGCTTGATCTCGACACGTACGAAGAAATCGACCGGATCGAAGTTGGCGAAACCAGCTCTCGCCGGCGGCCCGGTGTCGCCGGCGGCGAGTATTTCATCACCACCGCTGACGAAGCGGGGACTGTCACGATCGTCTCGATGGCCGCACGCGAACGCATTGCTGACGTTGCCATCGAACCGGGCGTTAGTACGGTGCAGTACGTCGGCGACTCAGGGGTCGGCTATACGGGTCAGTAAGGAATGCACAGCAATCAGCAACCCACCGCAGTGAGCCGAATATGAGCAGACAACGCCAGATCACAGTTCTTCGTCTCTGTCTGTTCATACTGCTTGTTGGACTGCTTCTTACCGCAGTTTCAACACCGGGGGTCGCTCACGCCTATCTCAGCGAGACCGATCCGGCAAACGGCGACCAGCGTACCGCCGCTCCAGACGAGCTCACACTGACATTTTCCGGCGACGGCGTGCAGGTTGCGACCGTCGTCGTCACCGGGCCGGACGGGACCGTCGTCGGCGATGACCCAGCGATTGATAGCGACGACAGACAGCAGGTTGAGGTTCCGATCGAGGATGGTGGCGACGGCATGTACACGGTTCGCTGGGAGATTCTTGCCGATGACGGCCATACCACGACCGGCTCGTTCTTTTTCAGCGTTGGCGACGAGCCGCTCGATCGCGATGCAGTCGTCGACACGTATGTTGAGGACGAAGACGAGGGACTTCCGCTAGAGGCCGGAGCCAAGGGGCTGTTGTTGCTTTCGCTGATTGGTCTCGGTGGCATTCCAGTAACAGCATGGGTCGCACTCTATCCGGTCTTCGGGCGCGACCCCGAGACACGTGACCGTATCGACCACCAAATAAGCCGACTGCTCGGGGCATTTGCCGCACTGCTCGTGGTCGCGGTTGTTGCCCTCGGGCTCGCCCGGAGTCTCTCGCTCGGAGGCCAGAGTACGAACAGTTTTGCACCGTTTCTCGGGACCTCACTGGGCACCGTCTGGCTGCTACAGCTGACGATTGCCGGAGCCATCGCGGTGAGCCTGTTGCCGGCGATTCGGCGGCGACAGCCGCGTGCTGTCTGGCTACTGGGGACGGTTCTTGCAGCGGTTGCACTACAGGTGACTGTGAGTTGGACGAGTCACTCGGCGACCGCCTTCGACCGCCTACAGGGAACAGCCGTCGATTTCGCTCACGTGGCGGGCGCAGGGCTATGGGTCGGTGGTCTGCTCGTGCTTGCGGTCTGTGTGCCACCATTACTTTCGAGGAGACCGGTGGCCAGCGAGCAAAACCAACTCGCGGCGGCAGTCATCCGACGCTATTCGATTGTTGCGCTAACGGGCGTTACACTCGCAGTGACGACCGGACTCGTCTTGGCTGCCTGGCACGCTCCGACAGCGTCGGCACTGAGCGAAACCTTGTACGGGACCGTGCTTTCGACAAAAACAGCGCTGGTGTTTCTTGCACTTGGGCTCGGCGGTGGCATCCGGTATCTGCTGCTCGGCTGGCTTGCTCGGCAGCCCGATGAACCGGCCAAACCAGGGGCCGTCTCACGAATACAGCGCCGAATCCAAGCACGACTCTTCGGGCGTCCAGATCACACGCCCCTTCGCGAAGACGGCGGATCCAAAACCGCCGACACGACACCGACGAACAACAGCAGCGTCTTTAGACGGGCTGTCCGGCTCGAAGTTACTCTGCTCGTCATTGTAATCGTCCTTTCGGGACTGCTTACCTCAGTTCCAACTGCGGCGGTCGCCAGTGGCGAGACAGACCAACGCCCAGAAATTGTTACTGAAGGAGCCGACCTCACGGTCACGTTGAAAGCACTGCCCGCCCACGAGTCGAGCGGGCGGCTCTTCATCGACGAGAACGAGCCAGTCGTGTTCGACGTGAGCTTCGAACGCAACGGCGAGCGGGTTGCATCGGAACGCCCCGTCTCGGTGATCGCCTACAACGAACGGAACGATGTCTCACTTGAATTCGAACTCGAACCGACTGAAGACGGCCAGTACAGCACGGTACAAGTGCTTCCAGAAACCGAGGGCTGGGAGCTCCGCATCGAGGGTGAACCGGATGGGCAGTACACCACTGAATGGTTCGACGCGTACGTCATTCCATACCATCCAGATCACGTTCATCATGATCACGGTGACGAAACCGGTGCGGTGACACCGTTCAGCAACGGACTACAGCTGAGTGCCCTCCTCGTTGGCATCCTTGGCTCACTGGCGGTCACCCGCGAAACAGTTCGGTTTGGTCGGCAAAACTAACGGCCAGTTTCAGGTACGCGGCTGCAACCGACTACTGATTAGCCTGCGATCTTGTTTCGGTGGGTTCGCCAGAACGCAGCTCCACGCTGGCCGGCGACGATCGCCGGGGGCACCAGAACAATCGAGGCGAGATACGCATAAAAGACGCCAAGAACAAGCAAGATCCCGAACTCTCGAATCAGCGGAATCAGTGCCGTCGCCAACATCCCGATGCCGAAGACCGTCGTCAACATACTTGCGGTGAGTGCCCCGCCCGTCCCAGCAATGGTGGCCGCGAGCGCCTCGAAGGTATCCCCTCCAGTCTCGAATTCGTCGACAAACCGATGAACGAAGTGAACCGTATAATCGACGCCCAGTCCGATTGCAATCGCCAGAATCGGGGCGTTGATCGGCGTCAGTGGAATCGCCAACGCTCGCATCGAGGCAAGCAGCAAGCCAACGGTCACCACGACCGGAAGCAGGTTCAACAGTCCATAGACTGCCCGACCTTCGAGAAGCCAGTAGCTCACCAACAAAAACACCGCTGTCAATACGAACGCAACAATGAGGCTCCGCAGTGCCGAATCAAGTGTTGCATCGATCACTGACTGTTGGACGATCTGGTCGCCGGTTGCGACCGCCGATAACGGACTCCGATCCGCCAGCTGTTGGGTATCCGAAACGACAGTCGCGGTCTCGGCGTCGGGATCAACCATGATGTCGACGCGAGCACTCTCGCGGTCGCCAGCGAGATACTGGCCGCTTTCATCGGGGCGTGCAGTCTCGAGTTCGTCGTAGACGACGCCGATATCACGGTCTGGGACGCCAGTTCCGAGTCGATCGCGCTGTCGAACCAGCTGGTCGAACTCGTCGTCTGTCGCCTGCTCGCGTTCGATGACCGTGAGGATACTCTCGGTGTCGGCTCGGCCGGGGGCCGACTGCTCAAACGAATCTGGCGGATTGCGACCCAGCCGGTCGATCCGTTCGAGCGAGTCAGCCCGTCTCACAGGCTGGTCGATATAGATCGTCACCGCACCCGCAAACGACTCCTCGAAATCGTCTTCGAGGATGTCAAGTGTATCAATGAACGTATATGTCGACGTCGAAAACGGCTCTGGAAGTCGGTCATAGCGGTCGATCCACTCCTCGTCGGGGAAAAACGCTTCCTCGGAAAACTCGGTGTCGACGCCGGTTCCGTACGCCCCAGCAACGCCGCCGAGAAGGACGACTGCAAGGACAAACACCACCGGAGCGGTCTTGGCAATACCGACGCCAACACCGAGACTGCGAGAAAACCGTGACCCCTCTCGAACAATCGGCGACTGTCCGAAGGCTGGAATCGGAAGTCGCTGACGGAGCCGGTCGGTTCCGACCTTTGCCGCCGGAAGATAGACGCCAAAAATGAGAAACGTAAACACCATGCCAACCGCAGCAACCGTGCCGAAATCCTGAAGCGAACCCAGCGGGCTGACGATATTGGCAGCAAAGCTAAAGACGGTCGTGACGGTGACGATGAGAAAGGCAATCCCCAGCTGATTCGTTGTCAACTGCATCGCCTCCTCGATGTCAGCACCCCCGATCCGAACCTCCCGGTACCGGTTGATCGAGTGGATCCCGAAATCGATGCCGACGGCCAACAGAAGTGGGAATACCGAAACAATCGCATCGGAAAACGGAATCCCCGCATAGCCCATGAATCCGAACGTCCAAACCAGTGTCAACACCAGCGCGGACAGCCCGATTCCGAGATCGATCGGGTCGCGGTAGGCGACCAACAAAAAGAGCAAAATAAAGCCGAGTGCGGCCGGGAAGACGACAATTGCCGTATCTGAGAGAAGCGCGGCTACTTCCGACTGCAAAATGCCCTCGCCAAAGAGATAGACCGTCGTTTCTGGCTCGTTGCCCGGAACCTGCTCGATCACCCCCAGGCTACGGTACTGAAGGGTTTCGAGGCGATCCGTGCTGGTTTCGTCGGGGACATCGTACTGGACGACCGCCTGTGCAGTCGACGCCCGCTGTGACCGTGGATTGTAGTCAGTCGAAAGCTGCCCCTCGAAACCGTCGCGTTCATCGACAGCCGAAATCGCTCCAGTCAGTTCGCTATCTGTCGATTGTTCGACTGCTCGCCGCCGATCCGCGGGCGTTTCCGCAGTGTCGTCAAGTTCAGTCGCAATAAGATCGGCGTGGCTCGTCGTCGTTTCGATCCGGAGTGTCTCGTGGGATTCGAGGCGCTCTTGGGTTTCGAGCGTCCGGAGAAGTGCGGGCCGAGAGAGCACATTGTCATCGATGATGAACAGTTGGGCGGCGGTATCGGCCTCGTCACCCGGCTCGTCGAACTCGTCTTCGATTTCCTCCATCGCCTCCATCGCGGGGACTTCCTCGGTGAACTGGTCGGTGCCAGCCTCCTGTTCGACAAGTCCGACGCCGCCGGCGAAGACGACCGTCGCCAGCAAAAACACCACCACCACAAGCGCCGGATTGGTGACCGTCAGCGCCGAAAGTCGTTCGACGGCCCGATTCGGGTCGAATCGGTCTCGAAAATCGGTGTTTGCGGCCGTTTGATCGTCGTGCTGAGCGCCTTGGTCGGTGGACTGAGCGCCTTGGTCGTCGGGCTGAGCGCCGTGGTCGGCGGGCTCGTCGGCATCAGTCATCGTTGCGTCGCCACCAGACGAACCCACCGAGACCGACGAGGCCACCGAAGCTGACGAGGATCACCGCCCAGCCGGGAGTGGCGGTGAAAAACGGGAGCCAGCTTCCATCGCCTGCGGTCTCGGTCACCTCGACGGGAAGCTGATAGACCTCGGAAATCTGGTCATCGTCACGTTCGTCATCATACCGGAAATCGACCTCCAGCGGGTAGGATCGCGGTTGGGCATCACCATCAGCGGTGACCTCGACGGTCACCGTCTCGGTTTCACCGGGATCGAGCTCGGGAATAAATGCCTCATCGTCGCCGACAGCAAGCGAGTCCGGTGGATACAGAAAGACGTTGATATCCGAGAGTGGTTCCGGGCGAGTGTTGGTCACGTTGATCGTCACCTGCGCAGTCGAGTCGGCAGCAACCGTTGCATCAGGTGCAGTTAGCTCGAACTCCGAGGTCTGAGTTTCGACCGCAACCCTGCGGACGAACGGGTCGCTCTCCTGTCGACTCCCATCAGGTCCGTATTCGACGGTGAACGTTACCTGTCGGTCCCCTGGATCGGCCTGTCCGCTGACATCGGCATCGAAGAGCACCGCCGTTGAGTCGTCTTCATCGAGTTCATCGAGTGCAACCTGCGATTCGGTTATTTCGATACTGTCGGAGCCAGATGTTGCGCGGACGACCGGATTGTCGAGGTCTTCGGGACCGGTGTTTTCGAGTTCGACGCCAAAGGTTCCGCTGTAGCCGACTTCGAGGCTGCTGTCGACGGCACTGAGTTCGAACAATTGAGCACTTGTTGGCTCGACAGCCGCAGCGAGCGTTGTCGACTCGCGGAGAATGCCGTCCTCGTCCTCGTAGGTGACCGTTAGCTCAATCAGATAGGTTTCGATCTCAAGACCGCTGTCGATCCGTGAATCGAAGACAACCGTTTCAGTATCACCGCTGTCAAGTTCGCCGATGAAGGCTGCCGAACTGTCAGCCGTGCCGCCAGCGTTATCACCGTTTTCGGTATTGGTTCCGGGCCCATTCGCTCCGGTATCGTCGTCAGTGCCCTCGGTGGAGGTCTCCGGCTCAGGGCCGTTGTTCGCGTCCTCACCCGTGCCGATTGTTACCCCGCTGGTTGGCGACTGTGCTGATACCCGAGCAACGTCGGCATCCTCGTCACCAATGTTTTCGATATCGACCTCGACGAGACCGTCGCTCCCGACCTGGGCGTCGGTGTCGACATCGTCGACTGTAAATCGTGGCCGATCGCCGACCTCGATGTCGACATCGAACGAATCGGACTCCGTCTCATCGCTCGCCTCACCATCATCGATCTCAGTGTAGGTGTATTCGAGTTCGATATCGAGCTCGCCGCTGTCACCGTCGGCATCTGTTGGGGCGGTGACCGTCAGTGGAACCGTCACGGCCTCACCGGGAGGAATCGACCCAATACCGGAGTCGCCGGTCGAAATCGACACCGGGGCGTCGTCGTCATCGATGTCGATGCTCACGCCGCGAGCGGTCGCGGTTTCTTGATCAAGCATCGCGCCACGCTCGACCGCACCCGTGTTGACAATCGTTAGCTCGATCGTCGTTTCGGTGCCAGGCTCGACAACTCGCTCGGCGAGGAAGACATCGAGATCAGGTTCGCCGACGGTGTCTGACGGATCGTCGCCAATGCGGGCTTCGAGATCACCGGTAGCCTCGTCGAGAGTATTGCTCACGAGCAGTGATTCCTCACCTGATGAACCAACATCGTTGGCAGCCAAACCGGCGGCAACACCAGCACAAAGACAGATAACCATAAGCACGACAAGCAACCCCATCCTGCGGGAGTAACGACAGAACTTACCAGCCATCGTCGCCAACCCTGATGCCGCTTTGTCTTCCTCGATACCGACATTTGAATCCCGTTCGACCCGTTATGAGAGCCATTTATCGTAACTACTCAATCACCACATAAGTGATTTATTCACAACAACTTGAACGTGTATAAAGAGAGTTTCTCACCCAACTCACGACTGAATTGCGAAAATGGAGAATCCGGATTGCCGACTATGGCCAGGTTCGCTGACCGATGACGTTAGAGCTGCCGCCTGATGGGTTGCTCCAGATGATGCGGACGACTTCTCCGCCTTCGATTGTTGTCCCGTTAGCCTCCAAGTTCAGTGAGCTTCCACTTCTTACAGTATCACCCCAATTCTCATTCACTATCCAATTTGTCCCATTGGTTCCATCTGCGTATGCATCATCCCCGTCAACAGTCACAGTAAGTGTCGACACCGGAATGTTGTCACCGCCGCCGTGCGTGATGGTTACATCGTTTGTACTGTTAAAATTGAACTCAAAACTCGCCGACGGTGCGTTGTTCGAGACCTGATCGCCAAGTCCCAACACGAATGCACCGATGACCGCAGCGAGAATCACTGTGATTGCCACCATGAGGATGACACCGATCACTGGCGAGACGGCCCAATCCTCCGTGAATATGGTTGTAAGATTCATAATCTGTGTTACACATCTGTGGTGTGAGAGCCGATCCGTGTCACAATCCCCGTCATCTCAAACCCCCAGCACAACCCGGATACGGCGTCTCTCACCCAAATGTGACTACCGGCCTCTGTCGCTCATAGAATATAAAGAATCCTGTCATTCTATCAATGTTGAGATTTGTGTTTGCAGGATACAACCCAAGTGCCAGACAGAGGAGCCACTGGCTGGTATAGAATGACAGTTTGTTGATGCCGTGTGTCGATATTTGTGTACTAAAGCAGTCAATTGAGCCCCACTGTACGGCCGAGTGCTAACATTCAGGGCTACTGTCTGGTTTGCCATACAGTCAGCGAGAGACGACCGGTCGAATCCTGTGTTGATTTTCGTTGCAATCGTTGCAATCGCCCGACGAGAGCGGCATAAACAGTTCAGCATTGCTTACTAACACCAGTAACTGAACGAACATGGTATCCATACCACGGTTCGAACGGTAACTTACTCCATCCCGTTTTCAGCAGCAACTAACAATGATGATACACGGTGATCGTCCATATGGATGACCCGTATGTTTGAACTGACCGGCTTCCAGCGAGACCTGCTGTACGTAATCGCAGGCCTCGGCCGCCCCTCCGGTCAAATGGTCCGCCGCGAAATTGAAAAGCACGTTGACAATGTGAACCACGGCCGCCTCTATCCGAACCTCGATACACTCGTCGATTATGGACTCGTCGAGAAAGGTCGGCACGATCAGCGAACCAACTACTACGAACTCGCCCCCGAGGGCCGAGAGCTGATCCAGCAGCGCCGCGGCTGGGAAGACGAATACGTCTCGGTTCCCGCCGAGTAGCCGGTCGGCCTGTCACACTCCTTGTATTATTTTTTGTCGACGTGAGCAACAGCTGTCATGAGACACCAGGTGACCACTGGATGTCCCTACCGAACGCAACGATACTGTGTGTTTACTAACATTCTCCGTGTCGAAACGTTAAACACTGTTACCTCCAACTACAGAAATATGACACGCGAATTCAGTCTCGACCGACGAAGCTACCTGAAAGCCGTCGGTACAGCAGGCGCGACGACCGCGGTTGCAGGCTGTCTCGATGACGACGAAAACGTGATCAACCCCGGCACTGCCTCGGGATTCCCGCCATTCGAATTCACCCAGGGCGGCGAACTCGTTGGCTTCGACATTGACCTCGCAGAAGCAGTCATCGAGCGTGCCGGCTACGAGGTCGGCGAGTGGACTGATATCGAATTCGACTCGCTGATCCCCTCGCTGGTTGAGGGCAACATCGACATGGCGGCCGCCGCGATGACGATTACCGAAGAACGCCAGGGAACCATCGCCTTTTCGAGCCCCTACTACGAAGCCGACCAGGCAGTGCTCATCAGGGATGACAGCGACTTCGATCTCGACAGCGTCGAAGACCTCGGTGGACTCGTTGTTGGCGCTCAGTCGGGAACAACCGGCGAAGGTGAGCTTGAGGACCTGATTGACGATGGCATCGTCGACGAAGATGACTCACGGCAGTACGAAAACTACACCCTTGGTGTGCAGGACCTCGAAAACGGAAACGTTGATGCACTGATCCTCGATGTGCCGGTCGCCGAAACCTTCGCAGACAGCCGTTCGGTAGTCGTTGCATTTACCATCGAAACCGGTGAGGAGTACGGCTTTGGGCTCCGCCAGGACGACGACCGGATTGACGACCTGAATGCGGCACTCGAAGAGATCCAAGAAGACGGAACCTACGACGACCTCGTCACCGAGTGGTTTGAGTAACGCTGCGCATATTTGAATTAGAGATATGGAACCTGTCCTCCTGCAGCTAACCGACTGGCAGTTCGTATTCAGTAACTGGCAGTTCCTGCTGCTGGGGACTGTTGTGACCGTTCTATTGACACTGTCGAGCCTCTCGCTCGGCTTTTTGCTTGGGTTTCCGGCCGGCGCAATCGAGGCATACGGCGGGGGCTGGCTCAAATCATTCGTCACGACAGCCGGCGTTGTGCTCCGCGGAACACCGATTGTCGTTCTCATTGTGCTCTTCTTTTTCGGCCTCCCAATTCCTCGGATGGGAAGCGTTCCCGTCATCGATATGGAAATGAATGCGTTCATCGCGGCGACGCTTGCACTTGGACTGCGCAGTGCTGCGTATCAAGGGCAGGTGTTTCGCGGTGCGATCCAATCGATTGCTAGCGGACAGATGGAAGCCGCACGGTCTATCGGAATGAGCAAAATGGAGGCGGTTAGACACGTGATCTTCCCGCAGGCAGTCCGGCGGTCGC
>LKMJ01006607.1_pt1 | contig 10928 bp, 12 predicted proteins | sample 643391 | NCBI WGS metagenome assembly LKMJ01 (sample SAMN04112250, study PRJNA286221) | soda lake metagenome | biome: soda lake; feature: Kulunda Steppe; material: water; isolation source: sample PL-Br10 brine of Picturesque Lake | place: Russia: Kulunda steppe | collected 2010-07
ATCCACAGCGCTCCGGTCCCCACTGTACAGTCTGGATCACACTGCGTTCGGGCGATCACTGCGCGGTCCGGATCACGCTTCGTTCACTGCGCGGTCCGGATCACGCCTGCCACTCCCCCGCGTGTGCGAGGTTGAGCTCGATGACGTTCGCCGTCTGTCCGAGCACGTCGGTGTACTGGCTCTCCGACCGGTCGGCGGTCAGCCGGCTGATCGGGGTCATGATGCTGATCGCGGCGTTGCGCCTGTCGCCGGTGTCGATCGGCGCCGCGACACAGCCGAGGCCGCCGACCCGTTCTTCCCTGTTGAACGCGAACCCCTCCTCGCGTATCTCCTCGAGCTCCGCGAACAGCTCCTCGCGGTCGGTGATCGTCGCCTCCGTCTCCGCGGGGAGGCCGTGTTCGTCGACGATCTCCGTCACCCGGTCGTCGGGGAGACTCGAGAGCAACGCCTTCCCGAGGGCCGTCGTGTGGAGGTAGACGCGTTGGCCGAGTCTCGTGTCGACGTCGATCGCCCGCTCGCCGCGGGCCGTGTACACGTAGGTGCCGAGCCCGCCCTCCTCGAACATGAGGTTCGCGAGCTCGCCGGTTTCGTCCGCCATCTTTCGCACCTCCGGACGTGCGATTTCGTAGACGCCGTCGTACCGACGGGCGATCCCCCCGAGGTTCAGACACCGCAGACCGAGCCGGTAGCCGTCGTCGCCGGCGACGACGACCCCGGCCGTCTCGAGCGTGAGGAGGTGTTTGTACACCGTGCTCTTGGCTAACTCCAGCTCGCCGGCGAGCTCGGTGATCGTCGCCGTGCCGCCACGCTCTTCGATGGCCGAGACGATCCGGAGGGAGGTCTTCGTCGCCTGAACCCCGGTCGTTTTCGGCTCGTGCATCGTCGGAAATAGCCCGACGAGAGTGATAAACGTTGTGCTCCACGAAGTCGGCCGAACGGCCAGGTCGACGCCGTCTCCCGATCGTCGATCGACCTGTCGACACACAGGCTGGTTTCGTCTGGGGAAATCCATCAGGAACGATGGTCGGGTTTCCAGAAGAGGTGATCGAAGCGATGACCTGGCGATCGACTGGTGGTGACGAACGGAGTGATCGTCCTGGACCATTAATATTTGCTATTTTTTACTATAGTAGATTTATTCATCAGCTGTTGTTTTTCGATCGTTCCCTCGGATACTCTGTAGATATATCTCTCGGTCTTGATGCTCTGTACGCCAAAAAAAGCCCTTTTCAGATTCGGTTCTACTGATGGTCCGACGTCTACGGAATAATACCAAATAAGTTTACAATGTTCCAAGTAACCATTTGTGGCCCGATCGGTGAGCGCCCGGATCGGACGTCCGAGGGTCAGCCACGTCGGCCCGCCCAATTCCAGATTCACTTGCCTTATCGAAACCACAATTGTCTTGTTGCACACGCGTGTCTAGATGATCACTACGACCCGATCGACGGGCTCGGTGAACAGCGTCCGACGGTCGGGTCGAGCACCCAATCATGACCGACGAAACAGTTTCGGACGGAACCGATCCGGCCGAACGCACGCCCGGCGAGGGACGGACGCCCGAACCCAGAGGGATCGAGCCACGCGCCCCGGAGGAGTTCGGCCTGACGCAGGTCTGGTGGGGCGACGGCAAGGGCAAGACCACCGCGGCTTTCGGAATGGGCGTTCGCGCGGCCGGCCACGGCTACCGCGTCCACCTGCTCCAGTTCATGAAAGGCGGCGCCGCGAGCGTCGACCCCGTACGGGGAGAGTACGACGCGATCGAGGCGCTCCCCGGGATGAGCTACGAGAACACCGGCAACTACGGCTGGCACGGCTTCCTCGACGGCACCGAGGACGACGAGCACGCGGCGAAAGCACGCGCCGCCCTCTCCCGGGCCGAGGAGCTCACGGCGGCCGCCGAGGACGCCGAGCTAACCGAGCCGATTCCGCCCGAGGCCGACCCCGAGGAGGGGGTACACATGCTGATCCTCGACGAGGTGCTCTACGCCGCGAACCGCGAGCTGATCGATCCCGACGCGTTGGTCGCGCTCGTCCGCGGGAAACCCGACGCCCTCGAACTCGTGCTCACCGGCGGACACACGGAGCCGACGTACGTGCTCGAGGACGCCGATCTCGTCACGAACGTCCGGAAGGTGAAACATCCGATCGACGCGGGCCAGCGGGCCCGAAAGGGGACCGAGTACTGACCGCTCAGCCGTCGACCAGCCCGTCGACCATCCCCGAGACGAACTCGAGCTCGTCCTCGTTGACCCCGTGGCCCATCCCGGGGTAGAGACGCTCGGTCACGTCCGCACCGAGGGACTCGAAGACGGCCACCGACTCGTGGACCCGTTCGGCGGGGATGTGTGGGTCGACGTCGCTACAGCCGAAGAAGGCGGGCGTCCCCTCCAGATCACCCGCGTAGTCGGCGGGGTCGATCGACTCGCCGATGAGCCCACCGGAGAGCGCCGCGAGCCCCCCGTAGCGGGTCGGGTTGCGCGCGAGGAACTCGCTCGCGAGACAGGCCCCCTGGGAGAACCCGAGGACGAGCACCCGTTCTCTCGGGATGCCGGCCTCGCCGGCTTCCCCGATCGCGTCGGCGATCGCTCCCAGCCCGGAGCTCCGTCCGGGCTCGTTCGCCTCGACGGGTGCGAGAAACGACCGTGGGTACCAGGTGTTGCCCGCCGCCTGCGGGGCGAGCGCGGCGACCCCCTCGACGTCGAACTCCGCCGCCATCCCGACGATGCTCCGGGCGGTGGCGCCACGGCCGTGAACGAGGACGATCGCGGCCTCCGCGTCGGCCAGTGGCGTCCCCGCGGTCACGAGCGGCTGGTCCCCGTGTGGATCGTCCCCCCGGTGGCCACTCACGTCGGCTCACCCTCCGTGGCGTCGGCCGATCCGATCGTCGGCAGCCGGTTCTCGATCCGCTCGCGGTCGTCCTCGAGCCACGGGGGCAGCTTCAGCGACGAGCCCAGCTCCGGGACGGACTCGTCGCGGTCGAACCCCGGTCCGTCGGTGGCGATCTCGAAGAGGATCCCGCCGGGCTCGCGGAGGTAGACCGACTCGAAGTACCGGCGGTCCTTCCGGGGGGTCACCCGGTGGCCGGCCTCCCGAAGCCGCTCGCGCCAGCGCTCTTGCTGGTCGGCGTCGGCCGCCCGAACCGCGACGTGGTGGACGGTACCGATCCCCTCCTCCCCGCGGGGGGCGTCCGGCCGATCGAGCACGTCGACGACCGCCGCGACGTCCCCGTCGGATCCGTCCGAGTCCGCGGCCGCCCGGTAGCGGCTCCGATCGCCGTCCTCGGCGACCGCCTCGTAGCCGAGCGTCTCGAGGACGTCGCCGGTGGCGGCCGGATCGAGCGAGTCGAGGGTGACGCCGTGGAAGCCACGGACGGCGTGTTCCGTGGGGACGGGGCCGTCCGCCCACGGCTCGATCGTCCCGCCGGTCCGGCCCGCCACGAGTTCGAGGGGTTGGCCGTCGCCGTCGCGAAATGGCAGGACCCGTTCGCCGAACCGGTCGACTGGATCGTCGACGTCGACTCCCCTTTCGGCGAGGCGTTCCCGCCAGTACGCCAGCGACCCCTCGGGAACGGCGAACGCGGTCGCACTCGTCTGACCCCGGCCCACGCGCCCCGACCGACCGTCCACGAACGGGAAGAACGTGAGGATGGTCCCGGGCGAGCCGACCTCGTCGCCGTAGTAGAGGTGGTACGTCGAGGGATCGTCGAAGTTGACGGTTCGCTTTACGAGCCGCAAGCCGAGAACGTCGGTGTAAAACCGGACGTTCTCCGCCGGATCGCCGGCGATCGCGGTCACGTGGTGGAGCCCCGAAGTCGCGTCGTTCACGGTCGCTCGCCCCCGTGACGCGGCCGTCGATCTCGTCGTCCGGACGGTGCCAGTATCATCACGTTACCTCGTTCGCTCCGGAGCGTACAAATACTCCCCCTAACCGTCGGGCCACCCGGTGACAACCGCGTCACCGGTCTGTCGCCGTGTTCGATCGGCGAACGTCCCGGACGGTTCGAGCGTGTCCCCCTTCCGGAGGACGACGATCCCGTCACCGCGGGGACGGACGAACGCGCACCGACACCCGGTCGCCGACGGCCGGCGTCCGGTCGGGACAGATCAGCTTCACCCCGAAGCCGGCGTCCCGGGCGAGGAAAAGCGAGAGGCCGGTGATCGCCTCGCCGTCGACGACCACGGCGACGTCGTCCCACGCGACCGTCCGACCCGTCGCGACGCCGATCCGATCCCCGTTCAGCGAGACGGCCGCGGGCGATTCGCGATCGACGCCGAGCAGCCCGCCGCCGTCGTAGTGGGTGAGTCCCCCGTCGAGGACGCCCCCGTCGTCGGCGGCGATGCCGGCGAACTCCCGGCCGGGGGCCGGATGTTCCGGCGCGTCGAGGACGGCGAACGTCTCGCCGGTTTCGACCACGACGCCTTCGCCGTCCCAGGGGATCGGTCGAACCGGGAGAGCGAGGTCGATCGGGAGCGAGCCCGACGCCCGGTGGAGCGGTTGGTCGGATCGGCGAAAGCCGACGTGGAGGTGGTTGTCGACCCAGGGGGCGAAAAAGCCCGCACGGACGAGCGAGCCGAGCTCCTCGCCGCGTGCGACGCGCTCGCCCGGCGAGACGGTCGGATCGACGTGGAGGACCCGGGCGACCAGGCCCGCCACGCCCGGGGGATCCTCACAGTCGATCAGGAGCAGGTGATCCTCCTCGTCCGCGTACGGTCTGGGTGGCCCACGGACCGTCCGAACCTCCCGGACGGTTCCGGAGACGGGACTGGGCGCCCGTTTCGCCCGTCGTCCCGGCGTGGCGTCGGGATAGAGGTCGATCGCCCGCCCCTCGTCGTGGGCCGGATACGGCGAGTTGTAAAGCGAGAACCGATCGCAGTACGCGAGAAACTCGGCGCCGAGCGTGACGGCCATCGGTACCGTCTCGGGAGCGAGGCGAGTTAGGGACGTCGACTCCCGACGTCGTCCGTTCTCTCCCGTATCGTCCCCAGGCGGGCACGACCGACGCCACGGCCACCACAGTGACGCCACAGCCGCTCCGGCACCACTACGGCCACATCCTCACGGTCTCCCCGACGACGTCACGGCCACTCCGTCGACACCACGACCGTCCCGCCGACGTCACGTTCTTTTGCCGTCGTGCCGAAGGTCAGCCATGGCGACCCTCGAGGATCCGATCGAGGTCGGGGGGCTGACCGTTCCGAACCGGCTCTACCGGGCGCCGCTGCTGGAGTGTGCGGGCAACGGACCCGACGCCGTCGACACCCTGATCAGCGACCTCGAGCCGGCCGCCGCCTCGGGGGTCGGGCTGATCTTCCAGGGTGCGGTGATCGTCCGCGAGGAGGGTGGCTGTGCGGCGCCGGGGATGACCCACGTCGCCGACCCCGAGTTCGTCGCCCGGCTCGGGGCGGTGGCCGACCGGATCCACGACCACGGCGGGCGGCTCTTCGCCCAGCTCGAACACGGCGGTCTGCGGAGCATGGAGACCTGGCACGCCGGCTTTCGCGAGCGGAATCCGGGGCTCTACCAGCTCGCAGTCTCCCGACCGCCGTGGCCGCTTCGCGCACTCGACCGGCTCGGCTTTCTCCAGTACGATCCCCGCGTGCTCTCGACGGCGGAGGTGTACGAGCTCGCCGCCGACTTCGGCCGGGCAGCGGCCCGGCTCGCCGACGCCGGCTACGACGGGATCCACCTCTCGGGGGCGAACATGGGAATCCTCCAGCAGTTCCTCTCGCCGTTTTACAACCGCCGGACCGACGAGTTCGGCGGCTCCCCGGAGGCCCGCCTCGAGTTTCTCGCGCTCGTCCACGAGGAGGTGCGAGCCCGGGCCGGGGACGTCCCGCTGACGACGAAGGTGCCGGCGGAGAGCCCCGCACCGCCCGTGATCCGCCGACGGCTCTCGCTCGCCGACGGGGTCGAGATTGCCCGCCGGCTCGAGCGGATCGGCTACGACGCGGTGGTGCCGGTGAAGACCTCGGTGACCTGGGACATGAGTATCGTCCGCGGGGAGTACCCCGACCGTGCCTGGAGCCAGGAGGGGTTCCGGGAGGGGTACGACGCCGCCTTCGGGGGACCGTGGCGCCGGCGGCTCGTGGCGGCCGGCAACCGGCTCCAGTCGCTCCAGTATCCGACCGAATCCGCCTGGAACGAGGAGTTCTGCCGGCGGGTGCGGGAGGTCGTCTCGATCCCCGTCCTCGCGGAGGGCGGGATCCGCGAGCGTGCGGAGATGGACCGGCTGCTGGGCGGGCCCGGGCCGGCGTGTGACATGGTGGGGATGGCCCGGCCGTTCTACGCCGAGCCCGAACTCGGCGCGCGGCTGCTCGAAACGGAGACGGGTCGGGTCCTCTGTGAGAGCTGTAACAACTGCACGATTCCACAGGTCACCGGCGCACCGGGGATGTGTCGGACGCCGTCGGTGCTCCGCGAACGGGGACGGCTCGAACGGGCCGGCGCCTACGACCGCGAGTAGCGGCCCCGAACGGGCCACCGGCCGTCACTCGTAGTAGTCCAGTCGCTCGATTACGTCGGCGAACGCCACGTTCTCTCTGACCTGACTGATCTCGATCCGCGCCCGCTCACCTTTCTCCGTGCCCGGCACGATGACGACGTAGCCGCGTTCGACGCGCGTGATGCCGTCACCCTGCTCGCCGATGTCCTCGATCTCGACCGTGCGGGTCTCACCTTCCTCGACGGGCGGCTCCGGCGTGTCGCGCGTCCGCTCGACGTCGTCGGTCTCGCGTTTCGCCGTCGTCTCCGACTTCGCGTCCGTCGAGAGCAACGCGACCCGGTAGACCTCACCCTCGGACAGGTCGCCGACCTCGAGTTCGCGTTCCGGAACCTCGAGGACGTACGAGCCGTCCTGCGTCTCGATCCGACCGGAGAACAGACAGAGCAATCGTTCGGAAATCTCCATTTGGTATGCCTCGTCTCGGTGGATGTGACCATACCGGCTTGAGTGTACCGGTCGGTCACGGCGAGGACTGGCTTCGGCTCGGACGATCCCGTCTCCACGTGGATCGAACGACATCGGTTCCGTGTTGGTCAGGCGGCCCCGATTTCACCTGGGCCAGACGACCTCGGTTCCGTGTGGGTCAGACGACCTCGGTTCCGTGTGAGTCAGACGACCTCGATCTCGCCACGCATCGTCGACTCGTGGGGTTCACAGACGTAGTAGACCATCCCCTCCTCGACTTCGAACTCGAGGCTCTGGTCGGCGCCTTGCTCTTCGATGATCTCGGTCTGGTAGTCCCCGACGACCTCGTCGTCGCCGTCCCTGATCTCGATGTTGTGCCGGCCACCGTCCTCGTTGGTCCAGGTGAACGTGTACGTCTCGCCCTCCTGGAGGGCGATCGTCGGGTTCTGTTCGCCGGCGACCGCGTCGGGCTCGACGCCCTCCCAGCCGGCCGTCCAGCCTTCGAATACCATCTCGCCGGGCTCGATCTCGGCGGCATCGTCCGGGTCGTCGTCCTCGTCGTCCGCCGGCTCGTCTTCCGGGTCGTCGTCCGCACAGCCAGCGATCGAGACGAGGGTGGCGGCACCGACCGCTCCGAGCACTCGTCGTCGGCCGACCGGGTGTTCCAGTGTCATTCGGGCGAACGGACGGGCTCCAGACGGATGAGTCGGCGACCGGCAGCTGCCTGTCGTTGATACCACGGTGGCGATCGGGCCCTCGACGGACGACCACGCGAGAGGAGGGGAACCTCCGACGGACGACCACGCGAGAGGAGGGGAACCTCCGACGGACGACCGGAGGGCCGACGTCGTAAACCCCCTCACTTTTCACCGTCGACCGCCTCCCGGCGAGTGATGAGTCTCAGTCTCTCCGCGGCGGCGTCGCCGGCCCCGGCCGAGGCGACCGACGGCGTCTGGCTCGAGTGTATCGAGTGTGGCGAAACGTACGCGCCGTTCGAGGAGGTCCGGTACACCTGCGGGGAATGCGATGGCTTACTCGAGGTTCGGTACGCCGAGCCGCCGACGTTCGCGGAGTTCTCCGGCGAGGGGGTCTGGCGGTACGCCGAGACGCTGCCCCTCGATGCCGGCGTCTCGATCCAGGAGGGGGCGACGCCGCTGTACGAGGTCCCTCGTCTCGAGGAGTCGGTCGGCCTCGAGGCGTTGCGGATCAAACACGAGGGGATGAACCCGACCGGTTCGTTCAAGGACCGCGGGATGACCGTCGGCGTGGCCGTCGCCCGGGAGCTGGGCGTCGGCCGGCTGGCGTGTGCCTCGACGGGGAACACGAGCGCCGCGCTGGCGGCCTACGGGGCACGGGCCGGGATGGAGACGCTCGTCCTCCTGCCGGCCGGCAAGGTCGCCGCCGGCAAGGTCGGCCAGGCGGCCCTCCACGACGCGCGTATCCTCGAGGTCGACGGCAACTTCGACGCCTGTCTCGACGTGGTCCGGGAGCTGGCCGACCGCGGGGAGGTCTACCTGCTGAACTCGCTGAACCCGTTTCGCCTCGAGGGCCAGAAGACCATCGGCCTCGAGATCCTGGAGGGGTTTCGCGACGAGTACGGCGCCTGGCCCGACCGGATCGTCCTCCCGGTCGGCAACGCCGGCAACACCTCCGCGCTGTACAAGGCCTTTCGCGAGCTCGTCCAGGCGGGCGCACTCGAGCCGGACGAGGTGCCGAAGCTCACCGGTGCCCAGGCCGCCGGGGCGGCCCCGATGGTCGAGGCCGTCGAGAACGGGAGCGAGGAGATCCGTCGCTGGGAGGACGTCGAGACCCGCGCGACCGCGATCCGGATCGGCAACCCGGTCAACGCGCCGAAGGCCCTCCCGGGCATCCGCGAGACCGGCGGCACCGCGGTCGCCGTCACCGACGCGGAGATCACGACGGCCCAGCGCGAACTCGCCAGGGAAGGGATCGGCGTCGAACCCGCCTCGGCGGCGTCGCTCGCGGGGCTCCGGAAGCTGCGCGAGGACGGCGTCGTCTCCGCCGACGAGCGCGTCGCCTGTCTCACCACGGGCCACCTCCTGAAAGATCCCGACGCGGCCGCGGCCGCGGGCAACGATCCCGAACCCGTCCCCGCGGACACCGACGGGGTGCTCGCCCACCTCGCGGGCGACTGACCTCCACCGTCAGCAGGACGGCAACTTCCCACGCGGAGCCGGCTGGGCGGCACACCTCCCACGCGGAGCCGACCGGGCGGCACACCTCCCACGCGGAGCCGGCCGGGCGGCACACCTCCCACGCGGTGCCAGCTGGACGACACCCCCTGGAAGTCCGGCGGCGTTCACGCCAGCCGACGGACGCCCGTCCGACCGGCGTCGTCCGCGTCTGACAGCCGGCTGACTGAAGTTTTTGGTGCGTCGCGTGCTACCGCATCTCCCGATGTCGACCCACCACCGAACCGTCGATCACGCCACCGAATCAACACCGTCGGGGAACGTGCCCGAATCGCCCCTCGGCCCCAGTCGCCCGGACACCATCCCCGGGGGGACGACGACGCTGCCCGACCGGATCGAGCGCGCCCGACTCCGGGCGCGAATCGCCGCCCTCGAGCGCTCGCTGGCAGAGCACGAACGCCGCCACCGGACGGTCATCGAGGGGTACGAACGGGTACTCGAAGAGCGCCAGGAGTGCCAACGATCCGGCGGGGAGTCGGGGGAAACACGGGGATCGGAAGAGGGGGTTCTCGCACGGCTGGCCGCCCGTCTTCCGATTCGGGGTCGCTGACGTCATCCCAGTCCCGGCTCGTCGAATCGCCCCACGTCCCGGCTCGTCGAATCGCCCCACGTCCCGACTCGTCGAACCATACCCGTCCGGACGCGACCGAACCGTCACTCCCCGGCCCGGATCTCCTCGCCGGCCATCATCTCGAGGACCTGCATCACGCCGGAGTTGCAGTCCCGGCCCATCCCGTTTTCGACCATCGTCTTGTACAGCTCGTGGGCGACGGCGGTGCCGGGTAAGGGTGCGCCGTACTCCTCGCCGGCCTCCGTGACGATCCGGAGGTCCTTGTACTGGTACTCGGCGAAGAAGCCGGGGTCGAACTCCCCGTGGATCATGTTCGGCGCGCGGTTGTCGAGGGTCCAACAGCCCGCGGCGCCGCCGCTGATCGCGTCGACGACGGCCTCGAGGTCCGCGCCGGCCTTGCCGGCGAAGACGAGCGCCTCGCTGACCGCGACCATCTGGGCGGCACAGACGATCTGGTTGCAGGCCTTGGTCGTCTGACCGGCGCCGTTCGGTCCACAGTGGGTGATCGTCTCGCCGGTCACCTCGAGTACGTCACGGTGGTCCTCGAGGACGTCCTCGTCGCCGCCGACCATGATCGAGAGCGTCCCCGCGATGGCACCCTCGTCGCCGCCGGAGATCGGCGCGTCGAGCAGGTCGACCCCCCGCTCCGACAGGCGATCGGCCAGCTCCTCGGTGACCGTCGGCGAGATCGTCGAGTGATCGATCACCGTCATCCCCGCCTCGAGCCCGTCGACGACGGGGTCGTCCTCGCCGGCCGCCCCGAAGAGGACGTCCTCGACGTCCGGAGAGTCGGGCAGACACAGGAGGACGACGTCGCTCGCCTCGGCGACGCCCGCCGGCGAGCCACCCGCCTCCCCGCCGGCGGCGACGAGCTCCTCGACGGGTTCTACAGAGCGGTTGTGGCCGACCACGGGGTAGCCCGCCTCTAAGAGGTTCTTCGCCATCGGCAGTCCCATGATTCCGAGTCCGACGAATCCGACCGTTTTGGCTGACATGTCGTTCCCATCTCCGGGCGAGAGCGATAAAAATGGTCACGCTCCGATCCGAGGACAACCCTTATCCTGTCGGTTTCGGAATGGACGGCTATGGCCGACGAGTCCGCCGACGGTCCGCCCGCTCCAGCATCCGGAACGCGGGGACCCGACGCGACGGAGGAGGGCGACGACCCGTCCACCGAAGCCGAATCGGACGGAGCGTCCACCGAAACACGGTCGGACGAACCGAGCACCGAAGC
>LKMJ01006608.1_pt1 | contig 10928 bp, 12 predicted proteins | sample 643391 | NCBI WGS metagenome assembly LKMJ01 (sample SAMN04112250, study PRJNA286221) | soda lake metagenome | biome: soda lake; feature: Kulunda Steppe; material: water; isolation source: sample PL-Br10 brine of Picturesque Lake | place: Russia: Kulunda steppe | collected 2010-07
GAGAGAGAGAGAGAGAGCGCGCGCGCGCTTGTATACGTACCGCAGCTGTCTTTCTTGGGCTTCGCCTAGGCGGTGCATTAGGCCTCCTGAAGTATGAGTCAATCGTCTTCATGGTATGCGGTACTCCAAATTTAAATGTACAGGCCTAATGTGGCTGTCATCGACAGATGATCGTACTTGCTCAATGGACTCGTTGTTTTCAGAAACAGTGATTCAGTTTTAAAATTGTTTATACATCAGAGAAATCATAGCTCATCCAAAGAGCCACCGCGGTTCACTTGAACATGCTTAGCGTAGGAGAAGCTGGAAATGTGAGATTTGTTGTCTAATTATTCAAGGGAGGGCCTGCAGATCCGTACCAAGGCAGCTAGCCATGCCCGGGCCTACCAAAAACCTGCCGACCTGTTGGTGAAAAAAAGCACAAGGGACAATTTTTGGTCTCTGCATTTAGAAGGCTATTCCTTTGAATTCGTTCGCTTTCAATGCAAGATTCGCTTTTGTTCGGGCAATATACAAAGCTTGAGCTATGTATCTTATGTATCTCTTTAGAGAGTGCAGGGCAGAGAGTGCACCCAAATCTAATCCTCAAAATCTAACTTGAAGTTCCTTGGTAGGTTCTTAACTCTGAAACCCTTCTCTTCAATGTCCTTCCCAAAATTTTTTGAGATGAAAACCAAAACCATTGAAAGAAGACAAAATAGGACTAGTTCTCCAAGTACAGATAAAGTACTTCTCCAATCATAAAGTATTTCAAAAACCATCTTCAAAGCGGGTAACAAGAACTTGCTTAGATCTTGGTGACCCATAACAGCAAGCATGATCTAAGGCAACTTAAACATCAGTTGTGCAAACGCTTGTTGCTCTTGACACGCTTGTTGCTCGTGACACGCTTGTTGCTCGTGACACCAACAAGTACGCTGCTAAAGAAGATGTGATGCAGCAACACTTACATACGTACAGCTTTTTTCCAACAATTATAAGCCTACCAGCATATCCCAGCTAGTGGATCGAGGAACGCCAAAGATTACGTAAGGAGGAAGTGTGAAAATTGAGGATGCATGCGGCAACTTTGCATCATACAGAGCAAGCTTGTTTTGTTCTAGCTTGTCCAGAGAAATCTCAAGGTATACCTTAATGTCAACACACCTGGTAATTTTGAGCGTTACCCAGCAGCCTGATCGTTGAGAGGTACATTGCAACGCAATTGTAATAAAAGGAATTGGACTGGAATCCAAGCCCTTTGCAGCCTGCTCTGTCAATGCTCTATCAACAGCATTTGTTCAGCAACTCTCATTGCAGCTGGCCAAGCCAAAACGCAGCCCAATACCAAGCTTTTAGTCAATCGCAAGTGCTTCAATCCCTGCCTGTACTTGCACCTGCACGGGCAAGCAATTGTGTTAAGGTCCATAACTTATGGAGTGTGAATGCCATGGAGTGGGTGTAACTGTTCGCGTGCTCAGTGTATGGGTATCTGTGCATACTTCTGCAGATGTGCCTTGCATGTGTGCATTATTTTGCATGTAGGTGTTTGCTCATATAAACTGAAATTTTTCTAAGCACGCGGAACGAATTCTGTGCTATCTGTCTTGGCAAAATGTCTGACTATTACCAATACCCGGTAGTTGATCAATGCAAAGGCACCAAATCAGAACTCGTTAATTGTGCTGTGTTTACTGGCAATGTATGCCTGACCCAGAAGCATGCAAAAGCTTCAAGTTCACCTGAATCTGCAAGCATATACATTTTGCGAAGCACGGCCTTGTTTTGGGTGGAAGGCATCAGTTGTTACAGTTCTCCTCCTGACATTGTTTTTGGGCTAAGTCAAAGCTTGGAGCACACTGACAAAAGTGTGTTTGGTCTGCTCGGCTCATTTTTTGCACGAACATGTTGCAGGTGCTGCTTCTGTAGCCTATTACTTTTCAGGCTGCCCTACTGGTGGGTTTCTGCACAGCATGGATGCACACAGCTGCACCATCACAGCCAAGTGCAAGAGCAATTTGGCAGACAGCTCAGGAGACTTGAGCGTCTGACTTTGACTTCCAGTCACCCACCAGGGAGTGTGAGCAAAGGTGCGAACCTCCTCAACCCTCCTGTCCAAATGAAACATGTTGGGTGTGTGTGAATGCACACAATTGCACATAAGCACAAGGGCGCACGCACACTCGAACATACACACACACTCTCTCTCTCTCACTCACTCACTCACACAACAGGGCACGCGTCTCAACATACCAGGTCCTTGGGCGCCCTATGTGCAGGCGCTGGGACATCAGGAGGGCGCGGCCGCCGATTGCTCCCGTACGCAGCAACTTGACCATGTTGCGGCGCAGGGGCAGACAAGTGGCCCTGGTGTCCTCCTGCGACAGGTAGCTGGCTCTGGCACACAGCCTGCGGAGGGCTGCCATGCCGGGCATGGCCGGAGTCCCGGGCCTGGACTAGAGGGGGAAGGGGTGCCTGGGGCAGGCTGGCATTGCGGGGTTGGGCGGGTGGGGTGCTGGGCTGTCCACTGAGGACAGACAGGAGCTTTAGGGGTGGGCCACGGGTGCTGTGCGCAGAGCTGCTGGGGGGTGGGCACAACTGCTGGGGGGGCGTGAGCACCCGCATGGGGCTGGCGGGGATGGCGGGCCGGCTGCTGTGCAAGGGCGCCTCCATCAGCGAGGGCAGCTGCAGGAGGCGGCCGTTTGGCGGGGTGGGCTCTCTGGGGCACAAGCAAGTGCCTGGCGGGCTCAGGAGCTGCAGGGGCTGGCTTGCTGTGGAGCTGCCTGAGGTGCTGCCTGCACGCATGCACGCATGCACAGAGCGCAGCATTTTCCCGCCAGCACGTAGGGGCAGGGGAGAATGTGGGCTCCTTCAGGCGCACATGAATTCTGGGGAAGGCGTGTCTGTCATGGCAATCACGGCGGCTCATGCCTGCGTAGGCTGTGTGGACAGCACCCTCAGCTATCAGGCACCCTCTGCTGTCAGGCACCCAATACTTTCTGGTTCTGTTCCTGGCGGAGTGTGCGCTCCTTGCACGGAGCATACCTGTGTTCAGTTGAGTATGTCTTGGTGTTCAGAGGGTGCGTGGGTAGCGCAGCAGCATGAGCTTTGTGCCAGGTCCTGCCCTCAAAGCTGAGGCCCTGGAGTGCACTCAGCAGGGTGCCGCTGATGCATTAGCATCACGCGCGTCCTGAGCATCCTGGCGCTGACTCACCCTCAGATCTGCCTGTGCAGCATGCGCGTCCTGAGCATCCTGGCGCTGACTCACCCTCAGATCTGCCTGTGCAGCACGCGCGTCCTGAGCATCCTGACGCTGACTCACCCTCAGATCAGCCTGTGCAGCACCCACGTCCTGAGCATCCTGGCGCTGACTCACCCTCAGATCAGCCTGTGCAGCACGCACGTCCTGAGCATCCTGGCGCTGACTCACCCTGAGATCTGCCTGTGGCTTGCACGGGCGTGGCCAAAGGAAGCGCCGATCCACCATGGCTTGACAAGTGACAGGGTGCGCCGCTGCCACCACAGGCACCCCCTGAATCAGAAGGCTGCAGGAGGTGGGAACGTGCAAGAAGGACATGGCTGGTGCCAGTCATTCGGAGATAAATACCTGTGTTCAGAAGATGTGCAGCATGCATCGTTTTGGCATTCATCATGGCAAGGTCCCTCACAATGTCGGGCTTGTGGGAAAAACACACGCAAAGAGAGTGCAGAAGGGGGGGCTGGGGGTGTGTGCCCGTGGCAGATGGGAGGCAGGCAGACCTTTTGAGCACACAGCCCTTCGCTCACCTGCTGCTGACCATCCTCACAGCCTGGGCCATGCGAAATGAGGAGAGCACTCAGCCCCTCAGACATGATGAGCACACAGCCCCTTGCTTACCTGCTGCTGACCGTCCTCACAGCCTGGGCCATGCGGACTGAGGAGAGCACTCAGCCCGGGCCTCTGGCTGTGAGGCCCCTCCTGTCCCTGGACGGCAGGTGCTCGCTTGAGTGGAGGCAAGCTGGACGAGCACGGTTGGCTGTTGGTGTTTGGTAGGCTCTTTGTGCGCGCAGCTGCAGACGCTGAGCTGGCATGGGGCCTCTGGCTCATGGTGGGGCGGCCATGGGAGCACGGCAGGCTCCGGGTGCGCGCATCGGCGTTGGGCTTGCTGCCCCCCTCAGCCCCTCTGCCGTGTTTGGAGGGGTGGCTCCTGATGGGATGTGCTGCACCATCAGAAGTGCCCGTTTGCCCGACCGGCAGAGGCACGCTGCACGAGGCAAGGCGGGCTAGGACAGAGGCTGTCCTGGAAGCATGATGGTGAATGCCGTTACTCACGCTTCCGTGTGCAGGCCTGGAATGGATGGTGGCAGGTGCAACACGGAGGTGGGTGGGTCAGGTGCAGGATCGGGAAAGGGAGGGACGGCCAGCAAGAGCAGCTTGGCTGCGCTGTGCTGGTGGTGCTCGTGTTACGGATGACACAGCGGGGAGACGTCTGGGCCAACACGCCCATCTCACAGGATACTTGCTTGCAGGGCGGCATGTACTGTGCGCAAGCCAAGCCCATGCATGGCCTGGGACTGGCAAGGATTTTCCTCCTTTCTCTCTCCAACACTGGCCGGGGTAGGGGAACACATGCAGCAGCCATCCTGCAGGCTGCGGTGCTGCTGCTGATGCATGCTCCCAGCTGCAAACCAGGCCCACGTCTTGCGCACGATAGCTGTTGTGGCCCTGCTCTGTGCATAAGCCAGCTGCTTACGCGGACAAACCCTTGCACAGACTGCTTTCACAGACACACCCTTGCACAGAAAGACCCTTGCACAGACAGACCCTTGCACAGACAGGCCCTTGCACAGACAGCTTGCACAGACAGACCCTTGCACAGACACACCCTTGCACAGACAGCTTGCACAGACAGACCCTGCTTGCACAGACAGGCCCTTGCACAGACTGCTTTCACAGACACACCCTTGCACAGACTGCTTGCACAGACACACCCTTGCTTAGACTGCTTGCACAGACAGACCCTGCATGCACAGACAGACCCTGCGGGTTGTGATCCCTCCCTCGCTGCCTTGCCTGGCAGAGCATGGACCCTTGCTTGCCTCTTTGGCCACTCACACCACAGCTAGTGCCCCGCACACCCTCCCTCTGTGTGCTGCCGCATCCTCTGAGGTGTCCTGTCCAAGCGTGGCTGCAGCGCCACCAGGCGCACAAGCAAGGGCAGAGCTTCTGGGGGCTCCATGGTGCGGGGCTCCATGGTGGGGGGCTCCATGGTGCGGGGCTCCATGGTGGGGGACAGGCATTGTGCACAGCATATGCGTGCGGCAACAATTGCTAGGGCACTCACTGGAATCCTGCTTCCACGCACGCACCAAGCACGTCCCCTGCCCAGCCTTCTGAGGAAGTGCACGCAAGCCGTACTTCTAGTGATGGTGTGTTTGGTCTTCTCACAGGGCCATGGCAACCCAGACAATGCAAGCATGCTCGGCGCTTGCAAGAGGCTGTCTGCGGGGCGCCCACGCACCTCTTGTGGGCACACTGCTTTGGAGCACCAGCATGGGCCAGCATGAGATGCTCCCTGAGGCTTTGGTTCTCCTTCAGCAGGGCCTCATTCTCCGCGACCACTGATGTGCATCGAGTCAGCACCGCCTGCACAGGCACAGGCACAGGCGCATGTGGGTGCACGCTTGTGGCCCCAGGCACAACCCTGCCTGCGTGCGTGCACATGCGTGATCGCTTGCGTGAAAGGTGGGGTGGGGCTCTACTTTGTGCAGTCCACTTTGCACTGAGAAGGCTGTTCAAGTGAAACTTGTCAGTTAAGTGGGGAGATGGATGGGAGGTTGACCTGTGCACATGATCTGTTAAAGTTGAACCTATCTTTGGGCGGCTGCAAGGCTGCAGCGGAGGTGGTTATGCAAATGTGAACCGTCACCTGATGCACACACTTGCCCGCCCATGACAGCCGCGACCAACAATTGCAATAGGCCAATGCAACCACGGCATGGTCTCACGCAAGTAAAAAGCCCCTCAGCTCAGGCTTGAGCTCCCATATGGGCACAGGGTGCCCTTACAGCTGCAAAGTCGTGCAGCTTCCTGTAACGCGCATTGCAAATGTGCTCCCATGCCAGATCAAAGGCTTCTCTCCTGGAGGATCGCTTAGGAGATCAAGAGGGCTGGGCCCGAGCCTTGATCCCTTTGAGGAACGCACCGCACCCTCGCTCCTCCACGCAAGCCTGCTGTCAAAAGCTCCCGCAGAGCATGTGAGCCAGGGCTGCCACATTGAGGGCGCGCACATGCGTGGTTCTGACCCATGAAGTAGCTGTGGCCCAGGTGCACATGTCCAGCCGCTCATGTCCCACTTGCGCATGGCCCCATCTCACTGTCACACAGGTCTCGCTCCCCTCGGCGCACCTGCATCTGCGCCATGGCCTCTCTGCTCTCCTTGGCAAACTGCTGGCTGCTGTCTCGGCGCATTGCCTCTGAGCGCACCAGCCGATACTTGAGCATCATCAGTTCCGCCTCGATGGGCGTGCGTGCAACACGGGCATTGTACTCCTGGCCGAGCTGTGTTGAGCACACAACACACAGAGCGAGCAAGCAGATGGCTCGTGTTCCTCAAGGCATGGCACTCTCTCATGGCAGTCCTGCCAGTGTTTCATGAGGTTTGCCTTTTGTAAGGGCCGTGAACAGCTTTGGCCCAAGCCTTTGGGAACCCCTACATCAATGGCTTGCTACACAATGTGGCAAAGGCCGCTGCTGCATGTAACAAAACCTATCACAAAGCTTTGATGATGCAGGAGACACAAACATATACCTCACACACACACACAAATACTCTCTCCCATTTTTGACCTTAGGACTTACCTGCAGACATCAAGACTTGAAACCTTCTGTGACAGTGCTGGAGGGTTGGCTGTTGGCACCTGGTGTGGACCCTGCCCACGGGGAGCAGGTTGTGCTTCTAGCTGGTGTGTGAACACCTTTTGGCACCGCACGCGCGACCCTTGAGGCGCAGAGGATTAAGGAGTGCCTGCCTAGCGCGCACGCGTGTTTGTATGCATGCATGCGCACCTCATTAGGGACGGTGTCATGCTTGAGGGCAGTGTCCCTGTGGAGCTGCGTCCGTGCCATGATAGCGGGAGGCACTGGGCGCGCATCAAAGCCGGTCATGTCCTTGGCTTGTAAGCTGCAGACGGTGCAGAGCACAGCACAAGGTGCAGGGGCATCCCGTGGTGCACGGTTCCGTGTCATGCTGGTGTCATGCTGGTGTCATGCTGGTGTCATGCTGGTGTCATGCTGGTGTCATGCTGGTGTCATGCTGGTGTAATGCTTGTGTCATGCTGGTGTCATGCTGGTGTCATGCTGGTGTGACACGGCAACATGCCTGCATGCACATTGCTAACTGTGGGCATTGTAGTCCCCTTGTAAACCCTAACTGTGGGCATCGTAGGCCCCTTGAAAACCCTAACTGTGGGCATGTAGGTCCCTTGTAAACCCTAAATGTGGGCATCGATGGCCCCTTGTAAACCCCTAACTGTGGGCATCCATTGTGAACATGGTAAGAAGCCCATCCTGCAACCTTTCTGCAGGCCAACCAGATGCTACCTGTCGTCAAAGGACCAAGTCTGCTTCATGACCAAAACGTCTGCTTCATTGTTGGCACCATCTGCATTTTTTGGGTGCTCCCACTCTCTAAGATTCAAATGAATCCAAAGCTGCTGCACTCAAGCTACATGTAAGGCTGCGAGCTTGGCTGGAGCCCTGTTCCTGCTGCGTGCCAGTGTGCCACAACCATTGCCAAGTTACAATTTGCCCACCATTGCAGCCAAGATGATGAGCCGAGGCGCATCCAGCGCCTGAACTCTGCATATCAACGGCAACTGTCAGGATGAGCAAACATTTACTTTTTCAGAAGGGCAAGGGTGTCTGAGCGTCCTGATTGCTGGATTGGCTTAATGGCGGAATGCATGCCGCGACCCCAAAATTAAGGGGGTTGTCGCCGCTGCCTCTGTTGGGTATGCAAACTTGTGCTCATTGTCCAGATTTGCCAAGAGTGCCCCAGTGAGCCATAATGCCTCCCCTTTTTGGTTCTCTTTTCCTCCTCCCTAACCACTCTTTTGGGGCACGCGCCTGTCGCTCCGGCTTTCCTCAGGGGCCCCACTTTGACTTTTGGTCCTGCTGGTGTGGTTTTCAGCTCCTTGCCACTTGTTGAGCTGCTTGGTTTGTGGAGCTTGAAAGTACAGATCTCCACCCATGCCTACTGGCAAGCCCTGGCATGGGGTAGCAAGGATCCCATTGTCCTGCAAGCATGAGCACAATTCCAAATTTCTTTGTGCTTGTGTGTGCTTGCCGTGAGCAATCTCTCTTTGGTGCTGGACGTGTACTAAGTCTTCCAGCTAAGAAAAACAACAACGCATACCATGGATAAGTTTACCATATCTGTTGCCCATCTTTGGTTTCAATGGTACAGTGAGCATGCGTGCATTATATAGGTGCGCTGCAAACACAAGCAAACTGTCTGCTTTTGACTAACGCTGTTTGTGCTTCCTTTGCTTAAGGACCTTCTTAATAGTGCTCAATCCGCAGGAGCACCCGGAGTAACTGTGCTGACGCTCTGTGCTGCTGGATTGATGATGCCATGAGCACAAACTGTGAGCCTTGAAAGGCACAAGCTGAGGCCTGTGTGCCTGCTGAGCCCCTGTATGCCTGCTGAACCCCTGTGTGCCTGTGTGCCTGAGGCCTGCGTGCCTGCTGAACCCCACCTGCAGCCTCAAGTGCCAGTCATGCCCAAGGTAGTTCAATGCCTCAGGCCAGTCATGGGGGAGCGATCTGCATCGGAGCCACAGCAGAGCTTGGACACAGTGTTAAAATAGGCAGCACTATCTGATGCAGCGCCAACATTGCACCCTTCTTGTGCAGTTCTTGAATGCTGCGTACGGAATCCAGAATTGTGGTGCGTGTTTGAACAAATCAGCATAAGGCCACAGGCCTGCCATGCTGCCTCTAAGCGCTGTGTACGCAAGCAAGCAGGCCGGAACAGAGGTGCCCTGACTTGATCAAGACTGATGGTGCAGCCTCGTGCTGTGCATAACTCATGCCGCATGAGTCATGCCCCAGGGAGCGCCCTTTATAACAAAATTCAGAAACAATACGCACACAGCCAGGTCCATGGGGAGGGCTGGCAGGGCACTCAGGGACGACTGGAAGGCTGCTCACTCCAGGTCATAGCTCCTAAAGATGGCTTGTAGCAACGCACCTGAGCCTTGAGCGCAGGATGGGCCACAGGCTCGAAGGGAGGTGGCAACAGAGCTTGAGTGCGGCCGGGGACATTGTGCTCAGAGCCTGAAATGCCATGAAGTGTCAGGTGAAGGTGAGGGGGCCTGTGAGTCTTTGGGGACAGGTCAAGCCTGTGCTGTGCCTTGACGCAAGATAAAGTCTACCCTCCGCACAAGCAGCACTCGGTGCGTGAGCGGTGCATAAAGAGCAGCAATGAGCACCTCCACAGGCATCAGGGCTTTGAGCAACCAACTGAGAGGCCCCTGTGGTCTGGCTGCACAAGGGGTGGTTGTGTTCATGCGCAACAGGGGTTGAAGCTCACGATGAAGCACGTGAGGAAGCCGGCAGGCATGGCAGCAAGCTCACCAGGGTAGACTCAGAATGCACGGCATTCCTGTTCAGACTCATTAGGACAGACTCAGAATGTTCAGACCCCCCAGGATGGATGGATTTACAATGTGTGGCAAGCCTGTTCAGGCTCATCAGGACAGAAACAGAATGTGCAGCATTCCTGTTCAAACTCATCAGGATAGAATGTTCAGACCCACCAGGATAGACTCAGAATGTGCGGCAAGCCTGTTCAGAAGCTTGGCCGGGAGGGCAGTCAGGAGTGTCAGTGTGCTGGGGTGTAAAGTGGACAGTTGCCTCATTGCACTACTGCTCAGGCTGGATAGCGCCTGTGCGAGTGATTACGTTTGTGTGAGTGTATGTGAGTGTGTGGATTAATGATTAAACATGTGTGATCGTGTTTGTGTATCTGCTCAGACTGGACAGCGCCTGTGCGTGTAATTATGTGTGTGTGAGCGTGTGTGTGAGTGTGTGTGTAAGTGATTGAACATGTGCAATCATGTGTGTATCTACTCAGGCTGGACAGCACCTGTGCGTGGACAAGCAAGCCAGTGAGCAACAGTTAAAGAGCCATGGGAGCCTGCACCTCCTACTTATACCTGGTGACAAACACATGCCAATCTGCCCCACACACAGCTCTGAAACATGACTTGAAGCATTACACGATACTTTTAATTGCACATACACTCACCTTCCAGACTCTTGGATGGATGTCTGTAAGGTATTTGAAATGATCTTCTGGCAAAGCAAACAGGTGCTGCAGCACAGATGATGACACAGTGCCAAGAAGTTGCAGCTTGTCCGCAGGCAGCGAAGTCAATAGATAAAAATTGACAAAGTCAGCCTGCAAGTGCTCTGGTGATATTAGAGCCAGCACCTGAAAGGACGCAGAGGGCAAAGCTGCCAGGGCAAGCAGCTGCTCAGGAGAGAAGGTTGAGAACGCCTGGCAGACATCAGCTGGTAAGGAAGCTAACAGCTGCAGCTGCTCAGGTGAAAGGGGCGCCAGTGCCTGCAGAGAAGCAGCGGGCATGCCCGCTAGGGCGTGCAGCTGATCAGGGGTGTAGGTGGAGAGGGCCTGGCAGACATCAGCTGGTAAGGAAGCTAACAGCTGCAGCTGCTCAGGTGAAAGGGGCGCCAATGCCTGCAGAGAAGCAGCGGGCATGCCCGCTAGGGCGTGCAGCTGATCAGGGGTGTAGGTGGAGAGGGCCTTGCAGACATCAGCTGGTAAGGAAGCTAACAGCTGCAGCTGCTCAGGTGAAAGGGGCGCCAGTGCCTGCAAAGAAGCAGCGGGCATGCCTGCTAGGGCGTGCAGCTGCTCAGGGGTGTAGGTGGAGAGGGCCTGGCGGAC
>LKMJ01006609.1_pt1 | contig 10927 bp, 15 predicted proteins | sample 643391 | NCBI WGS metagenome assembly LKMJ01 (sample SAMN04112250, study PRJNA286221) | soda lake metagenome | biome: soda lake; feature: Kulunda Steppe; material: water; isolation source: sample PL-Br10 brine of Picturesque Lake | place: Russia: Kulunda steppe | collected 2010-07
ACACCTGACACCTGACACCTGACACCTGACACCTGACACCTGACGCCGCACCCAGCGTCCGCGGCGCGCACATGGACACGCAGGTACAGATGGGGTCAGATGTAATCATAATCGGGGACCATCAGCGATGCATATGCATACGCCGCATGTACACGCGGACCGGAGCGGCACCCCAGCCAAGCGCGAAGCAGCAGCCTGAGCATGCAGGCTCACTGCCCGTGTGTGCTCAGAGCCACAGCGCATCCTCGGCACGCAGGCTCACTGCACGTGTGTGCTCAGAGCCACAGCGCATCCTCAGCACGCAGGCTCACTGCACGTGCGTGCTCAGAGCCACAGCGCAGCCTCAGCACGCAGGCTCACTGCACGTGTGTGCTCAGAGCCACAGCGCAGCCTCAGCGCCACCCGGCAGGCGGCATGTAGGCCTCCACCACCAAAGCAAGGGCAGCTACAACGCCTCCCCCCCCCCCCCCCCCCAAAAACCCACGCACCACAAATGCAGAAGAGGTGACGGGGTGGGCGCCGACCTGCGCGCCTGCCGAGCCTGGCGGCTTGCGCGCAGTGGCCATGCTGACGCGCACAGGCCTAGTGGAAATGTACACGCCGTTCATCTCGGTCAGCGCGCGGTCGCGGTCTGCCTGCGGGGGGAGGCGCAGGGGAGAGCGTGTGCGCATCCGCGTGCGGCCTGCCTGGGCAGCTGCTGCAAGAGCCTCGTGCACGGGCATGCATGCGCCCTGCATGATGCGCATGTGGTTGTGCGTGTGGATGTGTGCGTGTGTGCCAATGTGTGTATGTGTGCGCGAGTGTGTATGATGCGCACACGCGGTTGTGTGTGCGTGTGTGTGCGTGCGTGCGTGTGTGTGTGTGTGTGTGTGTGCATGTGTGTGCACAATTGTACATGTGCGTGTGTGCATGTGTTTCTGTGTGTGTGAATATGCATGTGCATGAAAGTGTGGACGTGTGTAGATGTGCTCGGGGTGGTGAATGTGTGTGGGTGTGTGCATGCGCGCATGCCACACACGTATGTCCCCAGCATATCCTCCCTCCATCATGCCTCACTGATTCCAGAGCTCATTTCCTGGTGCGGTCTAGCATCCACTGCGCACATACGCCATGTGTGAAGGTGAGCTGCAGTAACGGCTACCCTGCGTCAGGATATCCAAGAGGCGGCCCACCTTCCACACCGCACCACTGCTCCGGGCACCTCAGGCTCACCTGCTCCCGCGCGTTGCTGCATGCTACAGCTAGTGGACACGTGCACTGCAACATGCTTAGAAATCAACTCAAGGCGGTTGATCAGGTGATCAACGCCTGACCCATAACATATGCAGACACACACGCACAGGCACACGCGCACACACACCTCCGTGGCAAAGCGCACAAAGCCATACCCTCTACTCCGCTGGGTGACCGGATCCAGCATAACCTGTGAAGAAAACGTGCTACAGTGTGTGCGTGCGTGCGTGCGTGCGTGCGTGTGTGCTTGTGCGTGTGCATTGTTGCATGTGTTTAAATGTGCGCGCGCGTGCGCATGTGAGTGCACGCTATTGCTCGTGTATGCCTCTGAATGTGCGAGTGTATAGGTGTGAGCTATGTTGCAAATGCATTTGAACTCATCAGCATTGTACTTAAGAATGCACGCACGCAAGGAGACGGTGCCAGCAAATGGTTGAGGCTAGATGGGCAAGTGTCATGCAACATGAGGCTCAACCATGTCTGTCAGAAAGGTCACATGCATCAGACCACAAGCCGTTTACTTGAGCATGCGCCTGCCCATGGTGGCCCTCTCCTAGTTCTGATCACCGTTGCATGGTCATGAACTCACACGTCCTCCTTGTTCCTGGATTACTTGAAGCATGACGGACCCACTGGACCTGCCTTTGCATTTTTGGTGCTGGTGTAGTAAGTCCTAAATGTGGTCTCAAGGAGCGCATCGTCCACATCGGGTGACAAGTCCCCAACGAACACCGAGAAGTCTGAAGGACAACGATGCAGCAGAGAGAGATGCAACAAATTGAGCAGCCTTTGGGGGTGTTGCACAGGAGATCAAACAATAAGCTTGAAGGCAGTGGGCCTGCCTTGATGGGACTTGCCCTGGCAGAAGGGCACGGCAAGTTAGGCCAGGGCCAACGTCTTTGCATGCACGCCCTACCCAATGTGCACATTCATGCACATGCATGTTCACTGCACTGCAGGACCATTCCTGCAACACACCTGTCTCCATTCCTCCTGCTTGTTCCCGCGCTCAGCGAGTGTTTTCTCTTGTCAATGACTGACTGACTCACGTCATGCGGCAGGAACGATGAATGCTATTTAAAAAACAGTGTGTTTCAAATTGTTCAAAAATTTATTTGTGGCCGGGTACAACTTTGCTAGTTGCAGTTGGAGTTGGCTCAGTGTTGTCTCTAGCGTAGAGGATGAAGATGTATTAGGAGGGAGGGCTACAGTGGAACTCTACTTTCTGCCACTGATGCTGGCCCTTCTCATTTGCTGCGCTATTGTGAGTGAATTTTGAGGGCACGAGAGCAGCCTGGGCGGGAGCTGTTTCTGTATGAAGTGATCAGCTTCTCTGATTCATTGTTCTCCATGTCTCACCCCAGGCTGGAGCAACTGCGCTTCTCGTGCAGAAGTTGCTGCAGTTCGCATCCGCTCTGCAAGATGATTTGGACAAGGATAACCTGACCGTTTTGGAGGACCCATCTTCCGTTGAGCCAGTGAGTTCATGAGGTGTCGAAGGATCCTGGTCGGGCCTCCGCAATGATCGCTCTTTGTGCAGGCATTGCTAACCTGTTTTGGCGCTGACAGCTGCTGTTTGTTTAAGCTTTTCTCCGTGCGTATGCCACCTCCTAACTTGAGCACGCACTTACTTTTTAACGCGCACACGCGGAATTCTGAACCATATAGACCCTGGCCATATAACGGGGAATCCCTGACATGTGAATAGAGACACGAGACGCTGAGCTTCGCAACACTGGTGTGCTTGAATCGGAGCTCAATGTGCCCCTGTGCCACGTGCATAGTGCTTGTACATCCGTGCTGGCCCCCCTTGCTGGCACTCCAGTCCATGTCCATCTGAGCAATGCGCTCCTCATGCCCATTCAGAGTGAGTGTCATCACGGTCAAAAATGGCCTGTTTGGTCCATTTATGGTCTGAATGCTCTTGCCGCAGGTCGTCAGCCCCTCTATCTTTAGCCCAGCCACCAAGGCCCTGTCCATTGTTGTGCCTGCCTACAATGAAGAATCACGGCTTGGGGCGACATTGGACGAGGTCATCAGGTCGGTTCAGAACACGCCGCTGCACGCATTTTTGTGTGTAAGCCATAATTGGAGCAAGGCACGAGTGCACGCATCCCGTGCTCGAGAGAAGGTAATACACCTTGAGAGTGAGATACAGCATCGATGCAAGCCTGGCATGCTGAGTCTTGGCATTGTCTGGAGGAAGCAGCATCAGGAGCAAGAAGTGTAATTTCTGCACACTGCAAATCTGTTGCCTGTGATGCTTGCAGCATAGGCCCTCCATCCACTGAGCATGAGGCCATCGGGTGCACCAACACATGCTGTATCATTGGCACTTGCATAAGCAGCGGCTCCTGCAGCTGCTTCGCTGTCACGGACACGGCCATGTTGGTAATGCGCACGAGGCAAAGCAGGGGATGAGCACACCAAGTGTGCGTATGCCATAACAAAGTGTGCGTATGCCATTTCAGTGTATAACAGACTGTTATTAACAGTTCATATGCCATAACAAAGTACATATGCCATAACTGTGGCTAGCTATGGCTACCTGGCTGGCTGGCTGGCCGAGAGCTCGCTTGCACCAACGTGCCTTTCGCGTCATGCACATGGTTGTCCAACACCCACAAACTGCTGGAAAATCAGTGACAAAGACAGAGCTCGTGCAGTCCTGGCAATGCTCAAGCATCTGCATTCTGTAGGCGGGTGTCAGGCACATGCGTGCTCGAGGCGGCAGTCTCGCCCTTTTGTACCCTGCCCATCCAAGTCTTGCTCCCCCTGCTTTGTTTGCAGCTACCTGCAGCGGCGTCGGAACAGGCAGGGACCGCACTTCACATATGAGGTCATAGTGGTTGATGATGGGAGCAGGGATGCAACTGCGAGGTAAAGCTTGGATGCCTATCTCATGCTAGCACGGGTAAGGGACCCCGCACGACTCATCCCACCAATGCGATCATTATCTTGCCCGATCTCTGCCGATGCTCACCCTTGCACCTATACCCGCCCTTGCACGCGTGCACCTGAATGGAAGACCCGAGCTGTCATGTGCGATGACTTGTTACGGCATCAATGCGTAAAAGCTGAATGAGGGATGCGCTTGGGCAGAGGAGGGTGACCGCATGCTGTGCGCTTGGGCAGAGGAGGTTGACCGCATGCTGTGCGCTTGGGCAGAGGAGGGTGACCGCATGCTGTGCGCTTGGGCATGCTGTGCGCTTGGGCAGAGAAGGGTGACCGCATATGCTGTGTAGCAGGCACTCGCTGGATTGGCATGAGGGGATCGTTGCCCAGCGCAGACACCATCATGCTGAACAGACTCATGACCGCATGCTGGCTCATGACTGCATGCTGTCGCATATGTCTCCATACATGTTGCTCTGAACAAAACAAGCTCCAATTGACTGGGTCTGCCGGTCTTCCCTCAAACAGGGTAGCATACGATTACGTGGGCCAGCACGGATTTGACACCGTGCGCCTTCTACGAGTAAAAAGGAACCAGGGGAAGGTGAGAGCAGCAATTCCAATGTCTCGCCATTGCTATGCTGCAGCTTGGGAATTGTGCTAATGCAACAAGAGTAAGATGGAGCAGATTGGCTGGCTCTGTTGGACCACAATTTGGTTGAGCTGTAGCAACATGTCTGCCAGATCATGGAAGCCCTGAGCACAACCATCAAACACATGGCCTCCAGGCGCAGCAAAAAAGCACCACCCGCTTTTGCTGCTGACCTGCTTATTTTTGTAATTTGCCCGCTTCGTGTCCACAGAATGTGTCCACAGAATGTGTCCCACAGAGTGTGTCCCACAGAGTGTGTCCCACAGAGTGTGTCCCACTGAGTGTGTCCCACAGAGTGTGTCCCACAGAGTGTGTCCACAGAGTGTGTCCCACAGAGTGTGTCCATGGAGCGTGTCCATAGAGTGTGCCCACAGAGTCCACCTTCCTCATTATTTCTCTGCTTCGTCATACATGCAGCAAGTGCCTCGCAAGCTGCCGCCCTGGGACCAGCCAAGCCCTTTACCCTCTTCCAACTTGCCTCGTCCTGTTTGGCTGTTCTTGCAAGTAGCTTGTGCTTTGTCAGCCTTGTAACCCAATCAACTTTTGAAGTCACTTGCTTCCTTGCACACACCATTCTTGCTCCAATCTAGTACGCTTTCTGTCCCAACTCCCTAGCCTTGCGTAATCCCAGCTCCTTTCCTTCCCCTCCCAGTTATGCTGCCTTATATTTGGGCTCATCTGGATTTATGTGTTCATCCAAATCATGTCTGCATTTGTTGTATGTATGCGTGCATTCAATGTTGAGCAGAGATGCCGCCTCGTGTCTGGATTATCCCTAACTTTGTGCAGAGATGCGTCCGAACACCCATGCATGCATGTACCAATGCCCCCCTTGTGATCCCCATAAGAGGGTTCTGCTGCTGTCTGCTGCCTTTGTCACCATGTTGTGCACAGACGTATGCCATGCACATGTGCGCACAGGCTCATGCTGTGTGCCGCCTTGCTTGCATCTGCTTGCAGGGCCACGCCGTCCGCCAGGGGATGCGCATGGCGCGTGGGGATTACTGCCTATTCATGGACGCAGACGGGGCCACGCGATTCACAGACCTGGAGAAGCTGGAGGCGCAGCTGAGCAGGTGTACGCTGTTCTGTGGTGGCAGTTGTAGGTACAGTGTAACCCTAGCAGGTGGTGCGGGGTGCTGGTGCAGGCGGCATGCCGTAGCAGTTACAGGCTTTCGGCCAAAAAAACCTTGCAGATGGTCCAGTCGGCAGGTGCAGGCGGTGTGTTTGCGGCAGCTGCAGCTGGGCAAGTGGGTGCGCTGCACCTCTGCCACATACTATGTGGGCCGGGCTCTGGAGATGGAGGCTGTGACAGATTGAGGAAATACTGTGGTTGTGTTGTTTGCCGGGGTGAAGAAATCGTCACAATTACAGCGGGCTGTCCGTGGTCGAAGGCCCTGGGTCTTGGGGGTGCCTATGGTCAGCTTGCCACCTCTGTGAAGGTGATGCCACATTAGTAACGGCAAAGGTGCAGTCGAGGCAGGGCCCTGGTCATGGTAGTGCCTATGGCCGACTCAGTGCCATGGCGAACACAGCACCATGGACCGAAAGTATATGCCATGGTCGCTGTGATGGTTGCAGGAGCCCGTCCTGACCAGATCTGTACCAGGGTTCGCTCCTATGGTGTGCCCATTTGTTGCTCCCGGCCCGACTATGCCTCTGTGTTGCTCGGTCCTAGCCCATCAACACCTGTGTTGCTCGGTCTTAGCCCATCAACACCTGTGTTGCTCAATCCCAGACCAACGAGGCATGTGTTGCGGAGCTCATGTGTTGCTCCTGGCTCGTCGAGACCAGTGTTGCGCAGTGGTCTGGGCAAGCATCCGTGTGTTAGGAGCGTGCGAGGCAGGGCAGTGTGCACTTGAATTGATGCCCGCATGCCTCAGGCCCTTCAAATCCTCGAACAAAGTAACGACTCTTGCTCACTCAAGCGCTAACAATGGAAAGGCCTAGGCCTTTGTACGCACACATACACACAGCGCTTGAGGCAAGGCCTTACTTGCATAGAAAACTGTACCTTGCGGGCATCCATATGATCATGTATACACGCACCTCTGCTCGCATGCTTCGAGTGCGCGCATGCATCCCGGGTGTGGGCGCGCTTGCCCGGCACTGTTGCAGGTGCATGACGCCGTCAAGCAAGGGGAGTTTAGCCGATGGCCCTGCAGGCGCGGCCTTGGGGTCACGGGCACACTTACAGAGGGCGGCCATGTCAAAGCGCAGCCCTTTACGCAACTTCTTAATGAAGGTGTGTGCACTAGGGGGGTTGACCAGGCTTTTGGGGTAAAGGGGGTGGGGGGAGGGCAGGGTGCACAACACCTCGGGAGTCGTGTCTGCGCGGAACGGTGGAGGAGCTCCCTCTGCATTGCCAGGTATACGGGAGCAGCAGACACAGCATGGGGGTGTGCTTGGACTTCCTGCTTGACGCAGTGCATGGCACTGTCGACACATCAGCCATGGGCATTTACCTTACACACGTGCATGTCCCATCTGTGCAGCGCTCCACAGCCAACTGTTGATGATGTGCTCTTCAGGTTGAACTCTGCGCCTCAGTGTGGGCAGTTCGCTGCTTGGCACATGAATCCTTGGGCCGAGGGATCGGTGTTTTTTTGCCGTGATTATTGCTCTCACATGCTGTGCTCGATCTCCTGGCGCTCTGTCCTGTCACGTGCCCGTCCTTGATGTTCAGTGCATGCACAAATTGGCCCAAAGCCCACCAGCTCGTATCAGGCCGGCCTCCCTTCCACGCTATGATCGCACGCACCTCTCCCACTCCTCATGCCTTTGCCAGCTTTGCTTACCCCCCTGCTGCGCTGAAGGCTGCAGGCACTCTTGCGCAAAATGCGCCTCATGTCAGCAGCTGTTCTATTGTCAATTGTCCTCTCGCCACCGCACCCCCTGTGGATCCATTGCTCCCTCAGGGCTTCCACTTCCTGGTGACCTTTGTGGCAGGCAGCAGGGTCAGGGACACCCAATGCGGCTTCAAGGTGCGTGCCTGGCAAGCAGCAGGGTCAGGGACACCCAATGCAGCTTCAAGGTGCGTGCCTGGCAAGCAGCAGGGTCAGGGACACCCAATGTGGCTTCAAGGTGCGTGCCTGGCAAGCAGCAGGGTCAGGGACACCCAATGTGGCTTCAAGGTGTGTGCCTGGCAAGTAGCAGGGTCAGGGACACCCAATGCGGCTTCAAGGTGCTTGCCTGGCAAGCAGCAGGACGCACAGTACGTGGTGTAGTTACCCAGGTGCGCACGCGGGACGTAGCGGCCCTGGCGCAAGGGTGTGTGTGTGTGACAGCGGCCCAGGTGCGCCTGTGGTGGCAGGCGACTCAGGTGTATTTCTTTGTGGGGGCTGCCCGCCTCCATGGCTGGTCTGCGTAGTGTTTGCATGGTAGAGTAGCATGGCATAGAAGTCTGCTCGGCGCTCAGTAGCTCCAGAAGTGCCTGACCTTGTGGAAATTTGCAGCACGCACCTTGGGGTTGTATGTGCTAGTTTATCACTCTTGCCGAACGCATGCCTTTAACATGCTGACAACTCCCGTTTGCCAGTGTGCCTATGAGTTTTGTCATGAACTTATGCAGATTACCTTCTGAGATGCAGATTACCTTCTGAGCTCCAGCGCAACTGTTCCCCAGCCCTTGTCTTAACGGGGTGCCTGAGCGTTCAAGGATGGCAATCCCATGTAGGAAGTTCAGATCATTACGTACATGAAAAAAGTTCATTTTATTACAAACCTGAACAGGAGACCAAGAAGTAATAACTTAACCTAGATGCTGAGTCAGGGTATCATTGCTTGGGAACTGGATCAAGCAGCTGTGCATCTTTGAGTCTGCATGTGTGAGCGTGTTTGTGTGCTCATGTGTATGCATGCCTATGGTGCAAGCAGGTGTGTTGGGGACAAACAGGTGCAAGTCTAGGCGTTAAGGTGGCAATCTGAAGGTGGCAATGTGAAGGTGCAGATGCTATGTGAGGGTGGCATTGTCAAGGTGGCAATGTACTGGTGCAGATGCTGTGTAAAGGTGGAAATGTGGAGGTGCAGACGTGTGCTCGCAGGTGGGAGGAGGAAGACAGTAAGTATGTGGATGTACAAACACGTCATGCGCTTAATCATTCAGCATACAATACAGCACTTCCTGTGTGGGCATATGCGAAGTGAGACTCAGCACCATGTAGTGCTTTCAGCAAAGTTGCTTGAAATTCCTCTCTCTGGCTTCCTAGCACCTGCCAAATAAGCGTGCCTTCCTTGCTATCCTTGTCTTCCTTGCCTGTCCCCAATCACTTCTTGCCTTGCTTGCCCTCCACTCCTGCTCTACACAGCTCTTCACAAGGCGGGCGGCGGCTCTCTTGTTTGCCAACCAGCGTCTGCAGCGCTGGTGCTTTGACGTGGAGCTGGTGTACTTGGCTGACCAGCTGCAGGTCCCAGTGGCTGAGGTGCGGCAAGGCTGTGATAGGGCTATGCGCACTCTAAGTGTGCCTATGCAGCCTTGCATTTGATTTTTTAGTAAATATTTTCTATGAGAAGTTTCCCTACAAGGAATGAATTAAAAACTATGATTGCCTAGCTTACTGCATGCCAGCTGCAGTGCAAGCAGGAGCGTGCCATACATAGAGCCATCAGCTTGAAGGGTCAAACCATCCCCTCTGGCTGAACACATGCGGGTGTCGTGCTGGGAGCTGCCGTGACATGTGAATCCTGCAGGCACAAGGTTAGGGTGTTCTGCGCTAGAGTGCTTTTGTTTATGTTTTTAGTGCATATGGCTCCCCAGGCCTCATCCAAAGTTTGGGGCATCCTTGTTTGGAATTTATCTGCTCCTTGCACATGCATCATGTCTTGAAAGGCTCTATAATTGCCTATTTGGTACGCACCTACCTGCAAGCTCCAACACAATCTCTCTACTGCACTCGCCTTAGAGCCTATGTACAGTCTTGTACGTCGGAGAATCGCCATTTTGTGGCCACTTTGCGTTGTTGCTCATCCCAGAGCAAGTGTGCTGCTCTTAGATGTGCTTTCTCCTCCTTTTTGATGTGCCCACAGACCCACATGGGGGGCCCTTGGGGTTGGAACTGCCAGTAAAGCACACACCAGGCAGCTCCCTCGCCATGTACTCAGGGTTGAGGGCTTACATCAGGTCGGATTTCAAACCCTTTGATCCCAGTGAAGCCCACTCTGAGATGCTCCTCCCCCAGAAAAAGGGCGGGCTTCCCCGCAGGTTTACGATTTTTACAATTTTAGGCCAAATTGCCTGAACGCTAGGCTGATTGGTTTGTGGCTGGTCATCCCAGCCAAAAAAGTAACCCATGATATCAGAGATAAAATGGCAAATTTTGTTTTGCAGCTGAGAAAGGAATAAATGACAATATGATTAGGCAAGGCATGCAAAAGATAAGGGGCCCCCACATAAATAGCCTGGCAAAATGGAAGAAGGAACAAGTACTTCTTTCTGAGAGAGCACATGCAAACAAAATCTGCTCACATTCCTCGCAGCATGCTCGAGAAGGTCAAAATACAAATAACGAGGTGGCACCTGGTGTCCACCCCCATTCCACACGTGCGTACATGATCCAGATCTTAAAAAAGATCTACTTGAGGCAGTAGATGGTCGTCCCCACCACTGGGTCACCCCTTTCTTAGGCAAACGTGGCCAAATAGGCCTCTCAAGGCATAACTTTGCATCCACCGTACCGTTTCCTGACCCGAGCACACCATTGGATAGCTTATATTTTTCCGGTTCTCATGGTGGTCTTGGGGTCGAAATTGGTGTGGTAAGTGGAAGGCAATTTCGGAAAAATGGTATGTAAGGTTGGAAGAGTGCACACTGTTTCCCACTCCCAGCCCCAAACTCCGAGCTTGAGATGACTACAGATGTGTAAGATTGGCCCGCACATCCTGTGTGGATTTGGGCGTGGGAAGCTCTCCCGTTGAGCTGTGCACTCAAAAGAGGCAAATGTTACGCAACGTTTTGGCCCGCCGCTTTTCACCCACACCCTCGATCGGCTCCATTTGAAATTTCCTAGATTTGATTTGATTGCCCGCAACCCTCAGACTTGGTCTGGCTTGAAAGCATGCATGTGTTGCGGATATATCGCATTTCCTGTGTTTGGACCCTTATCGCGACAGGGTCACCCGCAGAACACACCTTCCCTACCGCCTCCCCCT
>LKMJ01006610.1_pt1 | contig 10926 bp, 10 predicted proteins | sample 643391 | NCBI WGS metagenome assembly LKMJ01 (sample SAMN04112250, study PRJNA286221) | soda lake metagenome | biome: soda lake; feature: Kulunda Steppe; material: water; isolation source: sample PL-Br10 brine of Picturesque Lake | place: Russia: Kulunda steppe | collected 2010-07
CAACCAGTCACTCGACGGGCGCCTGAAACGAGCGAATCAGCAGGGCACCATTTTGGCATGTTATATTTCACAAAATCTATAGCGCTATATAGCGCTATGTAGCGCTATACGCTATATAGCGCTATAGCCCAACGCCGACCCCTATAAACCGCTGTGAACGGCCATCCCCTGGATCTGCTTGCACATGTGCACTCCTTGGTGCATTTCTTGTGTGAAGCTGCAGTTGGCACATCTCTACGTGCCGACGCTTTCTGGCAGATGTGCCGAGCCTTGCTTGCAGCAGGGCTGGGCTGCCTTGGCAGCGCCTGGGCCGCGCGCAGCAGCTGAGCTGCAGGGCCCACTGTGTGCCGTGCTGTGCTGCGCTGCACTATGGGCACAGGGGCAGCACGAACCAACTGCACGAGGTGCTCTCCAAGCCCACCGCGCGTGAGAAGGCCACGCTGGAGTACTTCAAGAGCGAGCGGCCCGGGGAGAGCATCAAGGAGCACTGCCCGCACCTGACGCGCGAGGAGTGCAACAAGAAGTGGGACCAGGGCGCGTCCGCGGGCTTGCTTGCTGCTTGTGCCTCTGGGCGGGGTGTTTGGCTTGTCCTGCCTTGGGGCAGCGCGTGGGTGCCTGAGAGATGGCGCAAGAGCGAGGGCTGATGCTTGTAGCCAGTGCAAAGAACGCGCGCTCAGAGCCCACAGTGCCCACAGTGCCAGAGGCCCATGCCTCATGCTTCCGCATGGCTGTGTGGCCAACAAGGCGGGTCCTTTTTGCTTGAGCTAAGCGTCAGTGGGCGCGGCTGCATTCAATGCACAGAAAGTGTGCTTCCACAGGGAGGGGCGGGGGTTGACCCTCTTCCTCCTTGTTGCCTTGTTCCACTCGGCAGGCAGACGAGCCAGCCAAGAGTGGAGTGCCTGCAGTACTGCACCTTTCGAGTATGGCCTGTCCATGCCGCTAGCAGGCCTGTTGGTGCTTCCAGCTCTCTTGCTCCCCCAGCCCATGCACCGGCACGGGTGGCTACACCCCTGCTCATCTGCTGCCGCGCACTGCATGCGTGCACTTGTGGCCCGCAGGCACATGGGGCCTGAGCCGTGCAGGAAGCTGCACTTCCGCAAGATCATCCACCCATGGACGGACGAGCGCCTGGGCAACTGCTCCTACCTCAACACCTGCCGCAATATCCGGAACTGCAAGTGCGTGCGCTTGCGTGCACGCGTCGAGGCTCTGGCGCACTGGGCGGCAGGGGTGTGCATGATGGAGTTGGTGCACATGCACGAAGGCATGGTCTGCATGCCGTTCTGCCTACTCTGCAAGCAGCGCTGCCAACTGCGCCTTACTACAACAATTAAATTGGTCGACAGAAGGCTGTGGGTAGACTGCCATGGTGTGGCATGGCCTTGGTCACCCAGGTTCACTGGCAAGCCCGATCCTTCCTTGCACGCTTGTAACACGCCTGTAGCATTCATTTGGGACAGCGGCAGCGATGGACCACGCCCTCTGGCGCCTTCCTTGTGCGTGGGGTGCCCCATTTGCTGTGCATTGGCGCTGCTTTTGCTGGGCTGACCACCTACCAAGCGCCTGTGCCCTGAATTTCAGTGCAGGTGAATGCACTTCAAGGTCGGCCTCCCAAGAAACAAGCCTTTAGCCCTCAATCAGACCCTAAACCCTAAGCCATGGACTGACCTCTGAGCGCAAGGCGTCCTGGAACCTTGTGCAGGTACATCCACTATGAGGTTGACCCAGATGATGACATGATGATGATGATGGGCGGTCTGCCCCCCGGCATGATGGGACCCTCCAAGACCCCCCCGGTGCCCAAGTAAGTGGGCAGGCCTGCGTTTATGGGCATGCCGTACTGTCTGGGGCGTGGCATGGGGCAGGCCTGTGCGCATGCTTGCTCTGGAAAAGCGCGTGCATTGACTGCACGGGTTTGAGGATTGCTGCAGTGTTGTGCTCACCTGGGCAAACTGGGCAAACCTGGGCACCAACACTCGTAAAAGGAGTGGACACCGAAAGCAAGGCCTTCAGGCTGCTACTGCACCTTGCCTGCCTGCAAGCCTAGCCATGGCACCAGCCTGCACATTGCTCTTTTGCCATCTTGCCCATCCACTCAACCCGTGCACATGTCATTAGGAGGCACTGCGTGCGCAGCCCTGTATTTGCCGCTTTACCTGATATGCCTCACTTTCCCTGCGTCAAGCAATTCACTTATAATTGACCGAGGTGGTGCCAATCACACCATGCCGGCATGCAGGTACCTGCAGGCGCTCCCCGAGCCTCAGTGGGTGCAGTGCGACATCCGCACACTGGACATGCAGGTGCTGGGCAAGTTTGGGGTCATCATGGCCGATCCTCCGTGGCAGGTGCGTACCTGCGGATGTGCTCGCTTGTGCAACTCCTCCTTGCAAGCGTGCTGGAAAGGGGTGCGTATGTGCGCATGTGCCTGCGTGTTTGTGCTTGTGTGCTTGTCTAGTATGTCAATAAGCATACACGCGTATCTGCTTGTGAGGTACGTTCTCTACTCCTGCCTCTGGCACGTGCTCCTCCTCCTCCTGTTGCATCCAAGGAAGTGTGGCTGTCACACTGTTGCGCCCTCAGAGTTTTGCTCTGAAGATTTCTAGAGGTTGTCTGAAGGAAGCGCCACAGGCATGCACCACGCAGTGCCTGTCGCACAGGCACGCACCACGCAGTGCCTGTTGCCGCTGCCAACCCGCAGATTCACCAAGACTTGCCGTACGGCACCATGGAGGATGATGAGATGCGCAACATGAACATTGGGTGCTTGCAAGATCACGGGGTCATCTTTCTGTGGGTCACAGGTGGGAGGTGCGAGGCAGGCAGGGCAGGCGTACTTGCTCAGCAGCGAGCAGGCACCTCCGCAGCAGCGCTGCACGGCCAAACTAGTTCCAGATGCTGTAATGGGATAGAGGGTGGGGCTGGCCAAAGAATGATTGGATGATGTGATGGGTTGGAGGGTGGATGCATTAATGGGTTAGAGGGTGGGGCTCATGGGTGCCATGCATCCATTTGCGCAGACGTGGAAATGAGTGCACTAGCAGCCTGTAGCAGCTGCGGGCGAGCAGCTGCAGGTGGAGGTGCACAACAAAACAAGGTGCAGGCAGGCGCAGGCGTGGGCCTTTGTGTGCTTGCGCGCGCGTGCATGCGTGCGCTGTGTATACACACGCTTCTGTCAGTAGCATGCAGTATGATGGCTATGATTTGCTTAAGAGCCCAGGGATCAGAGTTTAGCCACTGGCTGCCTTCCCCTGTGCCCTTGACAGTGACTTCTTTGCTGCACTGCGAGCTTTGTGTACTGAAAAAGTAGGAGGCATGGCATATGCCCCACAATGCCCCATGCTGCCAGGCCCGGCACACCGCCGCACACGCCTCTCCCTCACAGGTCGTGCCATGGAGCTGGCGCGTGAGTGCCTGAAAATCTGGGGCTATGACCGCGTGGACGAGCTGATCTGGGTTAAGACAAACCAGGTGGAGCAACTAATCCGCACCGGCAGGACAGGCCACTGGCTTAACCACTCCAAGGAGCACTGCCTCATTGGCGTGAAGGGCAAGCCAGCGCTCAACAGGTGCGCGGGGCTCTGGTGTCTGGCGAGCGCGGGGTATGTGTGCGTATGAGCACATGCTGCTGTGCATACAAGCGCGCAATTACTAGCTCTTGTATGGAATCGACCTCACTCTCAGGTTTGTTGAAGGGTCGTCCTCTTCAGCCACATGTACACGGCGCACCCCTGCATCATCTTCCCTGCATCTCTTGGTCATGTAACATCCTCAGGCTCTCCTGCCTCGAAGTGTGCCATTGCTTGCAGCGTGTGCACTGCATGTGTGCCGGCTGCTATTCAAGATCAGCGCACAGCAGCAGTGGCACTGGAGTTGCTCACCAGCCCCTAATGCCTGTGCACCTCAGCCACTTCCTCTTCCTCCTCCCGGCCCGCACACGATCGCATTGGTCCCCCGCATGCGATCCGCAGATATGTTGACTGCGACGTGATGGTGTCCCCGGTGCGCGAGACATCACGCAAGCCCGACGAAATGTACTCGCTGTTGGAGCGCCTGAGCCCGGGCACGCGCAAGCTGGAGGTGGGATGAACTCTCCTTCTGCTCTTATTGCTGCTGCTGCTGGTGCTGCTGCTGCTGCTGCAGCGCAGTGTACTTGGTAGTGCTTCTGCCGGATGGCTTAGAAACCCACCATGGGCCCATCATGGGTGCTACAATGCACGGGAGAGTGCCTGTTGTACATTCTGCACGGCCCATATCCATGAGGGAAGCAAGCGAAGAGCTATGATTGCTGCCTATGCTGCCACAGCCTCCCGACACTAGCAACTGGGCATGCGCCTCATAAAGGGCATTTCCTGTCCCTTGTCCAGCTAGGCGCTCGCTCAGCTGGGAAGCCAAGTGCACTGACATTGCTATGTCACGTTTACCAAAGCATGCAAGAGTATGCGCACACACACATACAGAGAAGCATAAAATACATGGAAACAGAGCACGCTAAGGCACACAGCTGCACACACACACACACGCACTCATGCACATGCACACACACACACACACACACACATGTGCACATTCGCTTGCGCATCCCATGGTGTTTGGTGCAGATCTTTGCGCGCCGCCACAACCTAAAGCCCGGCTGGGTGGGCCTGGGCAACCAGCTAGACGGCGTGCAGATCTTGGAGCCGGAGATGCGGATGCGCTATGAGGCGCGGTACGGCAAAGCAGGGCCTGACGGCCACCTGCCACTCAACTTCTAGATTCAAGTTCGCGCCCGGCGCACAGAATGAGCAGGGCAGGATTCTCCTTAGGGCTGTAAGGCTCATAAACGGGAGCTCAGGACACCAGGTCCTGCTGTCTTTCGTCTGCATGCACTTGCCTGTCTGCTACAGCCTCTGTCCATTCATTGATGCATCATCATTGATGCATGGTGTTTTGTGTAGCATAGACTACTTTGAGCAGCTGCACATTGCAAACATTGTTTTTATAACACCTCGTTCGTTTCATCACACCTTGTAGATCCATTTCATCTCCTAGACCTCAAAGATCCATTTCATCACCTGGATTTCCTGTTCTTAAACACACCATTTTTTTGTCACTGAAGGCAGTGAGAACACTCCTTTAATTAAGGGAAAGGGGTCACCTTGGGCGTAAGCAATGCGTGACCCCTTCACCAGTCACTGTTATTCCATGTCTTTAATCATTAATGTCCTGAAAGGATGTCTAAATGTAAAGTTTTGAGATGGAACAAGCATTAAATACAAGTGCAAGAGGATTGTCCCAGAATGACTCATGTTGAACCCCCTTATTGTCTCTGAATTGGTGCTTGAACCGGACTATTCCTCTCCTGAAGAACGACAAGGAAATTCATGATGGCATGCCACTTCTTTTCAAGGCAGCTAGGGCTACAACCTTACCTAACGTGAACTTAAACATTTATGGGAAATTTCCCATAGACTTTGGAAATTTCCTATTGACTTTGGGGCACAGTATTAGCTTTATGATAGATGATTAAGACCCTTGTTAACACATGTGATGAGTGAGGCACACATCTGCATAAGATGCAAGCATTAGTGCTGTTCATTTAAAGGTTACAACGGGTTTAGACCTTCAGCCAGATGGGGTCACTGCTGGGCTTGCTGGACACTGCCAGCTAGACAAAAATATCCACAGACTCAGAGGAAAAAAAGGAATGATTTGTGCGTCTGCTTCAAGAGAAACTTTAACATCCTCAGCTCTGATGTTGTCACAGTAAAAAGCGCCTGTGTCTCCAATGCAAGTCCTACCAGTAACATCAGCGAATTGTTGTGCGAATCTCCTTCTCAAACAGCACATTTTTAAGCAAGGGCACAAAAAAGGACATGCTTTTTGTCCTGGACATTATGCAAGCTCATTTAAACACATACAGAGTTGTGTGCATATAAATGTTGGTGTGGATTGTGCAAAGTAGCATGCATAAGAGCTTGTCATGCCAGATCACTGTTATTGATGGATCACCAATTTGACATACACACACTAAGTATTGAGTAAGTATTGAAGACATGAATCATGTCACATGATATAGCGTAAGGAGTGATGCAGCTCATGGTCTATGCAGTCGCGTGCCCTCTGTCGCATGGCTTATGCGCTTTGGGCGAGCTGGGGAAGGTAAGCCCCACGCTCAACCCCGTTTCTCAATAACTGGCCCTCCAATACTCCAGGCTCAGCAAAGTATCTCCAACCAACAACTGTCTGATCTCAAACACACAGTCTCAGACACCAATTCGGCAAAGACACAATATGGCGTGACAAGCTTCTCGTTGAAGCATTAAACGTCAATTCAATTCCTGTAGCCTCATATAGAATATCCGTGGGCCACAACCTGATCTATAAGGTGTGCAAGTAGACCACCTTTTGAGTGCATGCTGCACAGTTCACATACACAAGCAGACTTCCCATATGCACAATGCGCATTGAATATACATCATTAGTTGCAACTGAGCACATACGCACTTGCATGTGTGCACTTAAAATTGTGTGGGTGTGTTGTATGTGTGTTATTCGTGTATATGTTTATGTCATGTCCTTAATTTGTGCATGTGTGCGTGAGAATGTTTATATGCGTGCATGCATGTGAGTGTGAGTGTGTGTGTGTGTGCGTGTATTCATGTGTGTGTGTGTGTTTGTGAGTGTGTGTGTGCGAGTGTGTGTGTGTGTGTGTGTGTGTGTGTGTGTGTGTGTGCGTGTGCTTGTGTTGGGTGTATACACGTGCCAAAATATAACATGTGAAATACCTTTTTGATAGGAAAAATAATAAATTTGCGGTGCGTTTGGGTCCCTAGCTCCTCCACCTCGCAATTCTCCCCCTTGCGAGCTTAGGAAAGATGATATTCTAATTTGCGTGGTGTCCCATCCGCGCAAAATTTGGGGAAGTCCACCCCCTTACTGCAACATGGCTGCATTGTGCACACCTACCGACATAGAGAGGAGTGAAGTTAGGATTCGAATCACCGGCCTGCTGCTCCGGACGTGCCTGGAGTGAGGTTGGGAGACCTTGGGACAGCTGGCGAGTGCTCTGTTTCCTCCACGCCTGCTTCCCCTTCCCATCCCTCCCAACACAAGCACCGGGTGAGGCGCATTTGACCCTTGTGTCCACCTTGCCCATCAGAGCAATCTATCTGCCTGACTGTGTGGTGTTCCTGTCCACAGTTGGTGGCATCGTGGCATTCCTATCTGTCATTCAACTGAGCTGTTGCTGTCGCTGCCTGTTCCCAGCTGAAGCAGCCTGGAGCTGGCTATCGCGGCCCTTGGGTGCTGTATTCCTGCCAACAGCCACAACACCATCGGTCCAAAGAGCAGCGTGCGGTTCAGGAGCGATGGGCTCAGAGGAGCGCCTCTGCACAGTCTTGCGCAAGTTCTATGCCGCTTACCACAAGCTCGGGCGAGACTGGGAGGTACATATTCACTGGTCAAATGCATGCTCCTGCCCAACATTGATGTCTGTTCAGACCCTCGGGCCGAGTGAAAGGGTCCACATGGACCAAGGGAGGGTTACAGTTGCTCAGTGTGTGAGAGGGGGATACACAGACATGCAAGCTGGCGGGCATGCAAAGCACATGCATGTGGCATGCATGTGCAATAAGGAGCAAACATTAATGCTCTGCTGTCATAGAGGGCATCAGGGATGAGTGTAGTTTGCAGGCCTCACATGCGTGTGTGCGTGCATGCTTCAGGCATGGCTTGCCGTCTCAAGCACTCATACCCAATGAACTGAAGGTTACAACATGAGCGCTGCAGATACAACCCAAAAATGGGTTTACATGCTGTTGTGTAATCATGTATTCACGCACTTGAAAGGGTAAACAAATATGCAAGAGAACACAACTGCTCTCCAAGAACACGTGTTCACATGCACGCACATGTGCTCAATCATGCATGCACATGTGCTCACTCATGCACGCATACTTGCACACTCATATACACAATAGAGACGCATACAGGATTATCCCATTTACGCGCGTGCACATGCACACACGCACATGCACAACACAGACACACAGACACACGCTCGCACGCACGCACGCACGCACATGAGCAAGGGGCAGATCATGCATGCGCGCTTTTGCACCTGCACGCTCCCACCTTCCTCCTCCCTGTCCCCCCTGCCCCTCCACACCCCTCCAGGCCGTGAGCCATGCCGCGGACGATGTGGGCCCTGAGCGCTGTGAGGCCCTGTACTGCGCCAACCAGGCCTTCCTGCAGCTGCCCTTCCAGCCGCTGCTCGCGGACGCATTTGTGGCGATGGTCAAGGACCACTGCCACAACCTGCTGGACGCACTTGAGGGTGGCGCCACAGGCGCGACCGGCGGGGACGGCTCCAATTCGGAGGGCGCGCCCCCGCGCCGGCCGCCCTCGCGCGGCCAGGGTGGGAGCAGGGGCAACAATGGCGGCAGCGGCGTGCCGGGCGCCGCGCACACGGAGGAGCACGGGAGCGGGCGGTCATCGCAGGGGCAGGGTGCGGGCCCTGCCGGCAGCGACAAGAGCCTGCAGGCTGCCAAGCCGCAGGACCCCCAGCTGGGCACGCTGAGCCGGGAGGGCGCATGTACCGGGTCTCCGCGCAAGGGCGGGCTGCTGGGCGCCGCGTCCGGGACGGGCGCCACATGCTCCACATCCGAGAGCCCGCGTGCGTCGCGTGGCCGGCGGCCGGCGGCGGGCGACAACATCGGCGCCGCACATGAGGGTGGCGGCGCGGGTGTGGAGGCCAGCAACACGCCGCGCAAAGGGCTGCGGTCCCCTGGCCCGAGCTCGCCCCGGCCCCCGCGCCAGAACAAGACGCAGAAAAAAGAGATGGAGCAGGGCGTGGACGCGCTGCTGCAGCTGGCGCGCCACGCGTCCAACTTGGAGCCCGGCCACAGCCACAACGCCGCTGCCGCCCCCGCCGCCGACGCGGCCAACAACATCAGCGCGCAAAATCACACGGGGGCCAGCCAAAACCACGCGGGTGCGGGCACGCACCCAGGGGATGCGGCCAGTGTGTGGGCCCCACGCGGGGGGGGGGCTGGAAAAGGTGGCGGGTCGGGCTCGGAGGGGGGCCAGCAGGGCGGCAAGGGGGGTCAACAGAGCGAGGACGCAGCAGGTGATGCATGCCACACGCCCAGCCGTGCAGGCAAGCGCAAGACCAGGCCGCCCTCGCGTCTGGACTACCAGGTGGGTATGTGTGGGGGGTGCAAAGGAGGGGAGAGGGGGGAGGGGAGTCTGGCTGGGCAGTTGTGCACAGGCCATGGGCTGCTTGGCAGTAAGCTTTGATGCAGGTGTATGTGCCTGTGCGAGCACTTGCTTGTGGGAGTGTTGGGCGTGCGTGCAAGCAGGCTGCGCTGGTGTTGAGGATCTCATAGGCTGCCACGAGTGCGCGTTGGCCTTTGAGTGAGCGCTCATGCATACGCCACGCAGCAGATGCGGAGTGCGCCCCTTTTTGGGCAGGGCAGCCTTGCGCAAGATTATATGTGGTCTGCAATATGCAGGTTGCCTCCTGCTCAGACAGGCCTGACTAGCGGCTGTCTCCTGGGCAACCTTCGGTCACTCAAGCATGCGAGTAGACACCATGTGCGCATACCCACACCCACACACACGCAGAAACGTACGCACACATGCACTTACACACTCGCATGCAGGCAAGCGAGAACGCGCGCACGCGCACGCACACTCACATAAAAGCACGCCTCCTCATGCACATGCGCATATGACGCATGCATGCTTGCATGCGTATTGTTGCTCCTGCTGCCGCACTGCCTGTGCGCCATCCGCGCCCTGAGAGCGCTTCTCCAACCTCGCCCCATCACGTGTTTGCGTCCCCCTCCTCCCTGCCATTGATTCCCCGCACCCCGCCCGCTGCTCTGCTCCATGTGCTTGCCCAGGTGGGGGAGCAGCCGCTCTCTCCACGAATCCTGGGCTCCTCCCCCAAGCGCGGCCGCGTGTCTGCCAACCCCAACAGCGCGCTCGCACCCGCTTTCCCAGCTGCCCCAGCCGCTGTGAAGAGCCCTGCCAAGTCGCCCCGCGCGCAGGTACGACCTGGGGAGGGAGGGTTTTATGGTATGGCGCGGGGCCATGTAGGGCTGCAGTCACGCGCGACACAGCGATGCAGCGCTCTGTGTGGATGTGTGTGCTTGGATGTGTGTGCGTGCGGGTGTGTGTGTATGGATGTAAGCGGGTGTGTATGTGGGCGGGGGGGTTGGGGGGGGGCATGTGTTTTTGCAGTTTTTTGGGGGGGCGGCGTGTGTGCGTGTGTGTGTGTGCATCTGTGTGTGCCTGCATGCTTTCGTCTATATGTGTGGGTGTGTATGAATGTGTGCGCGCGTGTGTGAGAGCGCGTGTGCACATGTGTGTACATTTGTGTGCCTGTAATGGGTTTTGATGGCCATCATGTCAGCACTGTGCACAGGCCCCGCCGCTGCAGTGTCCCTGATGCAGCAGAGCTACATTGTACTTCCATGCACGTGCGCCTGATGTTCTGGGCTTCCACCAAGAGGGAACTGGAAACCGTCCGGGAATCCAACATCCAGGACTGTTCATTCTTCGAAGCAGCGGCATGCCGTCGTCCCAACCATGGCAGCCCTAGCTGCGCACGCGCCCTCCCAGCATATGCACTCCCATGCGCAAACCGTGCGTCAACACTTGTGTGCTTGCAGGCTATGGCCGCCAACCTTCGGGGTAAGGGCGTGGGCCCTAGCCGGCGGCAGCTGAAGCTTGAAGACGATGGCGGTCTGCAGGGGCAGCCGCTGTCGCAGCCGGCATCACAGCAGCAACAGGCCGAGCCTATGGCTGATGACGGCAGCACCGCAGGCCTCATAGGTAGGTGCCTAGCGCTTTGGGGGCGCTGTGGATGTGCGCACTTCCTCTGCGCACTTGTGCGTGTGTGTGCGTGTGTGCACGTGTGTGCCTATGTATGTGTGTGTG
>LKMJ01006611.1_pt1 | contig 10926 bp, 13 predicted proteins | sample 643391 | NCBI WGS metagenome assembly LKMJ01 (sample SAMN04112250, study PRJNA286221) | soda lake metagenome | biome: soda lake; feature: Kulunda Steppe; material: water; isolation source: sample PL-Br10 brine of Picturesque Lake | place: Russia: Kulunda steppe | collected 2010-07
AGCCCCATACGAGCAAGGCAGCCCCATACGAGCAAGGCAGCCCCATACGAGCAAGGCAGCCCCATACGAGCAAGGCAGCCCCATACGAGCAAGGCAGCCCCATACGAGCAAGACAGTCACATACGAGCAAGACAGTCACAACCCACCATCTCCGCCTCCCGCGCTGCCCCTTCCCTGGCAGACTGCTCTGCGGCCGCCAGCTCCGCTGCCTGCTCGGCCGCCGTCGCCTCCGCTGCCTGAAGGAGGCCCATCAACTCCGCGCGCTCCTGTGCCACAGCCAGCTCCAGCGCGGCAGCACGCGCGCGCTGCTGAGCAGCCTCCTCTTTCTCTGCTGCCAGCTCACGCCCAGCCTCCCTGAGCTTGCGCTCCTCTAGCTGCGCCCGCTGCTGCGCCGCCGCCTCCGCGGCGGCTACCTGCGCCCGCTGCTCCGCCAGCGCTTGCTGCATCGTCGCCATCCGCTGCTGCTGCTCCTGTGCCTGCAGCTTCATGGCCTGCATGCGCTCTTCTAGCTGCGCCCGCTGCTGCTGCGCCGCCTGCTGTGCAGCTGCTACCAGCCCAGTCTGCTCTGCAGCCGCAGCTTCTGCCGCAAGCGCGCGCTCCTCCAGCTGCGTGCGCAACTTCTGTACAGCAGCCTCTGCCGCCTCCACTTGACCTGCCTGCTTGGCCACGTCCCGCTCCGCGGCCTCTGCCTTGGCAGCCAGCTGGGCCGCTTCCTCGGCAGCAGCCGCCTCCACCGCGTCCAGTTGCGCAGCTGCCTCTGCTGCCTGGCGATGCGCCGCCTCCATCTCTGCAGCCAGCCTCTGCGCTGCTGCCTCCATTGCCTCCACCTTGGCTGCCTCCGCAGCCGCCGCCTGGTTGGCCATCTGCAGCTGGGCCACCAGTTCCGACACCCGCTCCATCGCAGCCCGCTTCAGGCCCGTTAATGACGCAAGGTCTGGCATGTCCTGCTCACCATCCTGCCCTACACGTGCCACCCCTGCCTGGTCAACTTCTAATGGGTTCTCAGGCGCCCTGCCACCCGTGCTGCCAGCGCGTGCGTTGGCCGCCGCTGCCGCTGCTGCCGCCGCTTCCACCGCCTCCAGCTGCGCGGCCAGATCGGCTGCCTGCGCGCGTGCATCATCCAGGGCCTTCCGCAGCCCAGACGCCTCACGCGCGGCCTGCACGTTGCTCTGGCGCGCCGACTCAATGGCTGCCTGCTCAGCAGCAGCATCAGCAGCATCAGCAGCATCAGCAGCAGCAGCAGCAGTGGCATCGTCATCAGTGGTGGCATAAGTGGGAGCACTAGCAGCATTGGTGGCAGCATCAGCAGCATTAGTGGCAGCACGAGCATCAGCAGCGCACAAAGATAATGCACCTGTTTTCCATCTGCTAGCAAGACCCAGCCTTGTGCACCTGCAAGAAAAACCTGCAACCACACACATGCACACACGCACGTACGCACGCGCACACACACACACGCACACACACACAACACACACACACACACACAAACCTGCAGAACACTGCCCTGTGTCCCTTTGCGTACACCTAGCAGCGCGCACTCACCTGCAGGTCCCTTGTCTCTTCCTGCGCATCAGCCAGCTCTGCACGCAGCCCCTTCTCCGCTTCACTTGCCTGCTAGGATGCAATGGCAACAGCCGCACAGCAGCACAGGCCCTCAGCGTCTGCAGCCAATGGGCTGCATCCCCTCCACGATTATAGATGATAATTTAGAAAAATGGTGCGAGAAGTATCAAGCCGATGGAGAGTCTGTCAGGCAGAGGGGCTTCCGTGAATTGGGTGAGGCGCTGCGAGGGCGATGAGCTGCAGGAATGGCGGGGATGCAGGTGCGGGAGGCATGAGAGAGGTACAAAGCGGGCAGCAAACATAGCCCACTTGCGCTCCCAAATCCACCACTTGCCTGCTGCGCAGCTTGTTCAGCTCTTTGGACACGCTGCTCAATCAAGCCCTGATCCCTCTCGCGCTCCCGCCCAAGCTCCTCCGCCGCTGCCAGCTCCTGCTGTAGGCGCAGCACCTGCAGCAGGCAGCAAGCGCAGCAAGGGGTTTGCGGTCCTGGCAACACCGTTGGGTGCCCTCATCCTCGGCTTGCACCCACCCGGGCCCTGCCTGGCGCAGTGCACAGTTTTCAGCTTCTAACGCGCTTCGGCTCCTTGCCGGCTGTGTGCGCAGCGCAGCATGGACGGAGTGCTCCACACCATGCGCTGACCTAGCTCCCCAGAAGCTGCCTACTACCGAGCAGCCACTGTGCGCACCACATGCTGCAACAAGCCGCACCTGCACCGAGCCACACTGCAACAAGCCACGCTGCACCAAGCCACACTGCACAAACCTGCTCCCGCGCTTGTTGCAGCTCCACCTCGGTGCGCGCCACCGCCTCCTGTGCCGCCGCCTGCACCTCAATGCCGTTTGCAGGCTGGTCTAGGGGCAGCAATAGCTGCTGTTGCTGCTGCGCAGCCTCAACTGCCGCGGCAGCGCTCCGCAGCTCGTTTCGCACCTGCGCACACACAGGGTCGCATGGGCAAGTGAGGCATGGACTGAGTGGCTTCCTTGCTCTCTCTCACACCACTTGCCTGCACTCTTCTCTCCTCTCCTTTTTGCCCCCCCGCTCTCTCCTTGTTCAATGGCACCTCTGTGTCCTTTTTCCCACTGCCTGTGCTGGGCTTGTCAAAAGAAAATGCAGCTAGTGCGGATCAAGCAGGGCTGGAGCGGGAGCAGAGGGCAGGAGCTGGTGCTTGAACAATGAAGAGCAACGAGCAAAGCAGGTACTTAAAGAATGATGAGCAACAAGCAAAGCTGGAGGAGCGAGGAGTCCTGCGGGGCCACGAAGCTGTACTTAAAGAATGATTGCTGATACTTAAAGAATGATTGCTGATACTTAACGAATGATTGCTGTACTTAAAGAATGATGAGCAACAAGCAAAGCTGGAGGGGCGAGGAGTCCTGCGGGGCCACGAAGCTGCGGCCGCAGCGCGCGCACAAAGGAGCAGACGCCTGGTGCCAGTGCTGGTGCCACCACTGCTGCTTTGCAACACGTGGGTTCTTGTGCATAGAAGCGTGTGTGCGTAGCTTGCCTGCTCCAGTTGCCGGCTGAGCTCTTGCACCCGTTGCGCGGCCTCCTTGGCCTCCGCCTCCGCCCGCTCGGCTGACTCTGCAGCCTGCAGGCATAGAGGATGGAAAGAGCACAGGCGCGTGTTGGGATTCATGTAAATGCGCTTTGATTGCAGAGGATGAAAGGAGCACAGGCGCGTGTTGGGATTCATGTAAATGCGCTTTGATTGCAGAGGATGAAAGGAGCATGTACGCGGATTGGCTGTAGAAGCAGAGGGTGCGTAGCAAGGGAGACGCGGTCAGCTAGCTGAGGAAGAGCGCCCTCAACGGCGAGGGAAGCTGAGGCGGAGGACGGCAAGGGCAGCTGTAAGTTAGAAGACGGCAAGGGCAACTGTTAGACAACAGCAAGGGCAGCCCAGGCAGGAAGTAAGACCCCCTGGGACAAGAGAGGGGGACTGGCAGATGGGCAGCAGCAGCGGCCAGCGCACAATCTTGTCTTAAGCTCATGCCGCGGAGCAACCGCAGCCTGACTGTGAAAGTGCACCGTGTTGATCCTCATGGTCGCGTGCGGTGTGCACGGCTCTACCATGCCTTGTGCTCCCGGGCTATCCAGAGTGTGTTCGCGTGCGTATGCGTGTCTGGCAGGCAGAGGTAACTTTTGGCATTGGAGGTGACTACCCCCACCTTCTGCCCCTCTTTCACTCCATCCAATTAAGTTAGAGGCGATTACCTCTGCTGGGTACAGGAGGCGCTCTCTTGGCTCAGTCAAAAGGGCCCGCCAGCCAGCCTGGCATGCTCTGTGTGTGGCTAAGCCCTTGGCGTAGCACAAGCGTGCGCACAGCAGGCGCAGGTCAGGTGCAGCTCACACAATGACCACAAGCTGCGTGGTCAGAAGCTGCGGCGGGCAGTGCAGCAGCGCGCACCCCAGCAGGCCCTCAGGAAACACCTGATGGCGTGTGCTCGCACGTTTGGACTTTGTGCCAAGACATTGCGCGTCAAGGACTCAAAAACACCAGAACTTGGGGACTATGTGGCGGACTCCTGCGCACTCCTGAGCCTTTGCGCCAGAACCAGCGGTCACTCACGGGTGCGTCCAGCACACATGGAAGCGGTGCTGGGCATGATGGAGGAGCCAACACTGCCATCATCAGAGCGCCTCTTCAAGCGCTTGGCATGCTTCGATCAGTCAAGGCACTCACAGGCGCGCCCAGGTGGCGCCAGCTTGCCACAACCGCGCAGCCAGGTCTGCCTTGAGCACGAATGCGGGAGCACGTGGCGCCCAGGGAATGCTGCAACCATTGGAACACAAGCCCGCACCTGGGCGGCAGCTGCCCGCTGCTGCTGCACAGCCAGGTCCGCCTCAAGCACGGACTGCGCCTGCACCGCCAGCGACGCCTCCTTGGCCTCCAGCTTCTCCGCCAGCACAGCAGCCTGTCATGGGCACGCACACAGGTGTGTGTGCGTGCTGCCTTAGGCATACACACAGTGTCTGTGCTGCCATAGGCATACACACAGTGTCTGTGCTGCCATAGGCACACACACAGCGTCTGTGCTGTCTTAGGCATGCACAGTGTCTGTGCTGCCATAGGCATGCACACAGTGTCTGTGCTGCCATAGGCATGCACGCAGGCGGCAAGACACACAGGCGTGTGTGTCTGTGCTGCGATGCACACCCTGCTCTTATTGCATTGGGCCGAGGCACCCGTTTCATAGGGGGGGTTGCACACGCCAACGCATGCTGCCCCTCTCAAACTGCAAACACCCAGCTTGCGCTGCATCCTCAAGGAAGGTGGGGTTGGGGGGGGACGAGGAGTGAGATGGAGGCAGAGCATATGGTGCGTGAGCATCTCCTGGGTCTGCATGTGCGTATCTCCTGAGTTGCATGCTTGTCAGCTTGTCTGCCTGCCTGCCTGCCTGCCTGCCTGCCTGCCTGCTTGCACACCTGCTGGCCCCCTTTCACATACTCATTCATGCAATATGCACCGTGCAGGAGAGGCGCCTTGTGCACCCTCTGCCCACCTGCACACGCAACTGCTCCACCTCCGCCTCTGCGGCCTTTGTGGCTTGCGCCTCCTTTGCAAGCGCCTCGTCTCGCACGGCAAGCTGGCTTTGTAGCTGGCTGACCTGCATGCGCAGCTCCTCAGCCTCCTGCTCCTTGCGCGCCATCTCCTCGGCTTGCCTTGCAAGGGCCTGTGCGTGCATTGTGTGGGTCGAGTGTGTTGAGTGTGTGCTGTATTGTTTGTCAGTGTATTGCGTGCGTGCGCATGTTGTGTGCAGACATGTTTGCTTAGGAACCTGCGCGCAACCAGTGAGAGTGATGGAGGACAAGTAAGATGCATAGGTAGGTGGGGCAAGGGAGTCCAACCGAGGAGACTGAATGATCTGTGAAAGGAAAGTTGCGCAGGCAGCTGATTGGAGCAGGCACATGCGCTTGAAGAATGCATGATAAGCAGGACGCCAGTCTGCTTAAGGGCTTAATGGTGGCATGTCGGGAAGGGAGTGGCGCGCTTGCGTGCAAGGCAGGCTCCCTCTTGATTTTTTCCACAACCGCCCACATGCTCACCGACCCTTCGTGTGAACCCTACAAATGCAGCATCCTCAACCCCTGCAAGGGCCACGGGCCTCCCCCTTCAAGAGTGCGCACACACAGGCCTTGAATTTGCGTCTGCACATGCCAGCCAAAAACTTTGGTGGCGTGCACTCAGAGGATAAAAGGCATATGCACAAAAAGGGGCGTACAATGAATGGGGGCTGACACGAGGAGGGGCGGACACAAAGAGGAATTGACATGCGCTGGGAGAAGCTCTCGCATGCGCGCACCTCATCCCGAGCAGACAGCTCCTGCTCCATCAGCGCCGCGCGCGTGCGCAGGCGCTCTGTCTCCGCTGCCGCCTCCGCTGCCGCCGCCGCCTCTGCGGCCAAAGCTTCATTGCGCGCTGCAAGCGTAGCGTGCAGCTGTGCAGCCTCCTCACGCAGCTGCTGCGTGTCTGCTGCCACACTTGCAGCAGCCTCGGCCTGAGTAGCCAGGGCCTGCGTATGTTTGCACGTTGTTGTCTGCATCTGTTTGCAAGTGTTTGCATCAATTTGCAAGTGCTTGCATCTGTTTCAAGCCACAGGCATGCATCTCTGTGCATGCAAACGTGAAAGCTTGTGTACATTTGTCTGAGTCTTTCCCCACTTCATGGGCTGTGAGGCGCCAACACCGCTGTCGACAACAATGCTGCCAAATTCATGCGCTGGGAGGATAACAGACAGCTGCCTTTATCAAGTTGCGCCAGAGCTTGGCCCTAAGGACCAGCCATTCCCAGTGACCAGATACCGCTATGGTACCTTCATGCTCCTTTACAGAGGAACAGGGGGACCTGCACCACCCCATCCTCAAGGCCTGCATCACACACTGTGCTAGTACAGAGCAGCTACTGTCACACCATGTTGCAGCCTGGGCAAGCTCCTGGAGCTGCCGCTGTGTGGAAGGACATTTGCCCGAAGAGCAGAGGACTGCCAGCAGGCAGGTACACACACGCCTGGCATCATCAGGCAGGTACATACAGGTACACACACGCCTGGCATCATCAGGCAGGTACATACAGGTACACACACGCCTGGCATCAGCAGGCAGGTACACACACGCCTGGCATCATCAGGTACACACACGCCTGGCATCAGGTACACACACGCCTGGCATCATCAGGTACACACACGCCTGGCATCAGGTACACACACGCCTGGCATCACAACGCTGTGCACCTCTGCACAACTTTCCACCTCGCGCTGCTCTACTCCAGCACGCTCTGCCTCGCCCAATTGTGAAGGGCGCTGTGTCTCCAGCTGTGCCGGAGCTCAGCTCAGCATTGGGCATCCCACCACACGTGCCATGCACAAGCTTCCCACGTGCAGTGCGACTGTTCAATGCAAAGCCCATGCCGACTCAGACAAGTGGCAGCGCATGGACAGCGCGACCAACGTACTTTCTCCCTCAGGGATGAAGCATCCTCACAGCCTCGGCTTCCCCAGGCCGTGCCTGTGGGTAGCACCTGCGCATACACCCATCCTCCCTGCCCTTTCCATCAATCCATTCACTCTCAATGCCCAATCCAAGGCCCACCTCATCCCTTGTGGCCACAAGCGCACTGAGCTCAGCTGCCTTGGCGCGCAGCTGCTCCATCTCGGCATCAATCCGCCCGTCCTTGGCCACCATCGCGCGATCGCGCTCTTCCAGCACAGCCGCTAGGTCCGTGGCCTGCGTGTGCATGCATGCCCACACATTCACACAGGCAGCCCACTCATTCACAGGAGCATCGTGTGCAGGTGTGCACTGTGCTCTGTGCACGTGCAGAGCAGCAAAGAGTTGACCCTGCTTGCGCATGCATGCATGGTGTGACGCACAAAAGCACACAGTCTCTCTGCTCTTTGCAGGGATCCAGTACCACAGACTGATACATATGGGCCTGCAGGGGGTGCACATGCAGGCGCACAAGCGGCACTGACCTTCACCAAAACACACGCACGCATACACACACGCACATGCACGCACATACGTGCATGCGTCCGCAAGCACCCACGGCATGCCCAGCACTCACCTGCGCGCGCATCTGCTCCGTCTCCGCCCTGCCTGAAGCCATTTCCTCCTCCAGGGTTGCCAGCTCCTGGTCGCGCGCCGCCAGGGACGTGCCAAGCTGCTCGGCCTTGGCACGGAGCAGCTCCACCTCTGTCGACTTTGACACCACCGTGGCCGCCTGCGCCGACAGCTCCTGCTCAGGCAAAGGGGGGGTCAGCACACACAGGAAATGTACGGCTATGGTCTCCTCCAGTGACGCCGCTGTGTGGGCAGGAGGCCCTCGGTGTTTTTCTGTGCTACAGGCCCTTGTGCTCTTATGTGCTAGAGGCCCTCGGTGTTTTTTTGTGCTACAGGCGCAAGTGAGGGGTGTGCGCACAAGGAAGGCAATGACAGAGGGCAGAGGGTTGCATATGCCCAACATTTGGCCTCTCCCCTCATGATCCCTTGATGCCACACCGGTAGGAAAGTGGCCAGCACCTGCCTGCAGCAGCATGTCCAGTGGCAGAAATGCAAGCTGCGCTGCGCGCCACTGAGTGTGGTGCCAACTGCCCTGACAGGGGGCTGCTTCTCTCGCCAACATTCGGAGCATTGTCAACCACTGCTGCTGGCACCGAGCCTCGTTACCATCCTGAGCAGCATCACCATCCACAGCCTCAACGGCACTAGCACACTTCACCCAAATAGAGGAGGCACCGCCACCGAAAATAACAGCAGAAGCAGCATCAGCACCGGGGCACTCTAACAAGTGGGCCGCGCCCCGGCAAGCTCGGGCTGCCCCCCGGCCTCCGCTGCCGCACCCCACCGCACCTCATCGCGCCGCGCCAGCAGGGCACTCAGTTGGGAGGTCTGCGCACGCAGCTGCTCCGTCTCTGCCTGCGCTGCCTCTACGCGTTGCGTCTGCAGTGCCAGCTCCTGCTCCCGCTCAGCCAGGGTGGCGCCCAGCTCCACAGCCCTGACACGCAGCATTTGCGTGCTCTTGGCTGCGCGCACGCATAGCAGTGGCAGGAACAGGGGCGCGCACGTGGGTACATGAGCTGGGACGGCCAGGCACGGAAGAACAAAAAGGAGGCACAGGCACGTATGCACATTGATGTGCAGCTGCTTACTACTTCACTCATCCTGTGCGGCTCCCCAGTGCGTGCACATGCGCGTGCGCGAACACGCACACAGACACACATACACACACAGCCAAGCTGGGTGCACGTAACGTGTATAGACTTACGAGCAGTCAGGCTCCACCTCCTAGACGACAATCCTTGGAAGCAACCCACCTCAGCAAACACACATGTGCACACACACGAATGCGCTTACACCACACATGCGCGCTTATGCACACGCATGCGCACATGCTCTTAGAGACACACACACATATGCACACACACAGCTTCTCAAGTGCGCGCAACAAGCCTCTATGGCGCGCACCTATGCGGTTTGTCTCCACCTCCTGGATGGCCAGCTGCTGGTCCCTGGCCGACTCCGCGGCCGACAGCTCCGCGCGCAGCTTGGCCATCTCCAGGCTGTCTGCTGCCAGTCCCACCTCCTGCTGCTGCTGCTGCTCCTGCTGATGCGGCAGCTGACCGGGGGCTGGGGTGGCCTGGGTGGCCTCCTGCACAGGCAGCGCACACACACACACGCACGCACACAGGCGGGGTGCGTGTTTGTGGTGCAGGAACACGTATGTGGGCCAAATGCGCCCGCACACACTTTTGAGCGGCTGGCAGACCGTAGAGGAGGGGCAGCGTGCCGGCGTCGAACCAAGTGTGGGATTCGAGGGGGCACACCGCGCGGCAGACTGCATCCAGGCGCGTGCGTTGGTGGAAGAAGGGCTCTGGGGTGCTTTGCGAGCCCAACATGCGGAGGCCGGTGTGGTGCAAGGCAGCAAGGGCAAGATGCGCAGTGACCGCTGGCCTTGACTGCTGGCCGTGACCGCTGGCGGTGACCTCTGGCCGTGACCGCTGGCGAATTGCGCGGTGACCGCTGGCCGTGACAGGCATCCCTCAAGATGGCAAACCGGGTCGTGTGCAGACGTGTGCTTGCCATTCACTGCCCAGCAAAGTGTGTGTGTGCATGTGTGTGCGTGCGTGCACCCTTCAGAGAAGCACACATGCCACCAGTCGCAGCACACTCAGGGAGTAGGCGCCAGTGCCAGCCAGGACGTGCCTCCCGCACCTTGCTTGATGGGCGCGGGCTGCGCTTGGCAGTGGGGCTCATCAGTGGTGGAGGGAAGACTGGCTGGCCCCTTTGCCGCGCAGCGGCCGCGGCCGCTGCCGCTGCAGCGGCTTGGCCCAGTGTGTCAATGCCAACCTGTGCGTGGGTGTGTGTGCATCCTTGTACATGTGTTAGGGCGAGGGAGTGTGCATGTGCGTGAATGCTGGGTCCGCCAGCGTACTGCCCAGGGTGCCGATGTTGACCTAAATTAGGCTGAGGCAGCATGAAGACTGGAGCAGGGAGGCAGAGGCGGCATGACGACAGGATCAAGGAGGGGGCAGGCAGCATGAAGGATGGAGCAGGGAGCAGGTGGCATGGAGGGGGAAGGGGGGCCTTCGGTGCCCATGCAGCAAAAAGCAGTGTGCGCCTCACAGCGAGCCTGGGCTTTGTACACACATGCGCTTCCCAACCACTTCCTTGTCTGCACTTGAGCCACGCACACTGCCAGAGGGAAGCGTGCATGCATGCATGCCTGCATGCATGTGTGGTGCGCAGTTTTGACGTGGGATGTGCACGCGTGTGCGCGTTTGTGCATGCGTGTGCATGTGCGTGTGGGTGTCAAGGCAAAGCACATGTGCACATGATGTCGTTCTGTGTTAGTTCATTTGTGTATGGATGAGGGTACGCACACATATGCATGCTTGCAAGTGCATATACATGCGTGCATGGCACGCACATGTGCAAATGCGCGCGCGCGCACACGCACACGCGCGCACACACACACACACACACACACACACACACACACACGCCGCAAGCACACTCACGCACGCACCTCCTGCGGCTCTGCCAAATTCAGATTCTGGCCGAACGCGCCCGGGGCCAGGATGCTGGGCACGGAAGGGCGTGGGATGAGCAGGATGGGTGCGCAAGGCGCACCCCACACGCATGTGATGTAGCCATCCACGTTCGGGCCTCCAGCTCCCTGTGGCAGCAAAAGGGCAGCATGAGCAAAGACATGCTGTGCAGCTCCCTGTGGCAGCATAAGGGCGGCATGAGCAAAGAAATGCTGTGCAGCTCCCTGTGGCAGCAAAAGGGCGGCATGAGCAAAGACATGCTGTGCAGCTCCCTGTGGCAGCAAAAGGGCGGCATGAGCAAAGAAATGCTGTGCA
>LKMJ01006612.1_pt1 | contig 10926 bp, 12 predicted proteins | sample 643391 | NCBI WGS metagenome assembly LKMJ01 (sample SAMN04112250, study PRJNA286221) | soda lake metagenome | biome: soda lake; feature: Kulunda Steppe; material: water; isolation source: sample PL-Br10 brine of Picturesque Lake | place: Russia: Kulunda steppe | collected 2010-07
AGCCATCGACGGTCCTCCGTGGTGAGCATCGCGTTCCGTCGCGTGGTCATCCGTCACCTTCCGATCGAGTCATCGATCGATCCGAAGGAATCTATAACTATATACTTTATCAATAATAGAAATCTATATGCCCCGGGCGGAAGAGACCGATCCATGAACCGGAGAGGCGGCACGGGGGCCCCGAAATGACCGAGGACGTCTCCGAGGATCCGAACGTCGAGTCGGGTTCACCGGCTGACGTCTCATCGTACCGTGGCGAGGCGACCCCCGAGACGCTCCGGGAGATCGCGCGCTACTTCATCTACATCGGGATCGTCGGCTTCGGCGGTCCGCTCGTCCACATCGCGATGATGGAGGACGATCTGGTCGCCGATCCCGACGATCCGGAGACGGACGGCTGGACGGACCAGTCGACGTTCATGGAGGGGCTCGCCATCTGCAACACGCTGCCGGGGCCGGCCTCCACGCAGCTCGGCATCTTCATGGGCTGGGTCCGCGGCGGCAACCTCGGCGCGCTCGTCGCCGGCGGCGCGTTCATGCTGCCGACGTTTCTGCTCGTCGTCCTCTTTTCGTGGATCTACTTCGCGTTTCAGGCGGTTCCGTCCGTCGAGGCGTTCTTCTACGGGATCAATCCGGTCGTGATCGGGCTCATCGTCGGCGCCGCGTGGTCGATGGGGCAGTCGGCGCTCGCGGAGGGACGGACCGACTTCGAGTTCGAGGTTCGCGGCGAGACGTGGCAGATCGACGCCCTGCTGGTCGTGCTGTTGGTCGCAACCGTCCTCGTCACCGTCGTCGTCAACCCCAATCCGGTCGTCGCCTTCGTCGCAGCCGGGCTGATCGCCGTCGCCCTCTACCGCTCCGCGTGGGTGCGTGCGAACCTCCGGGGCGTGAGCGTCGGCGTCGTCGTCGGCGGTGCCGCGGCCGTCGCGTATGCGTTTCGTGACCGAGTTCTCGATCTGCTCGGACCGGGTGCGCGTGCCGCGTTGGAGGCGTCGCCGATCTGGGGATTCCTCCTCCTCCTTTGGTCAAACGTGTGGGTACAGCTGTTCGCGTTCATGCTCTACACGGGCTCGTTCATCTACGGCGGCGGGCTCGTGCTCATTCCCTTCATCGAAAAGTACGTCGTGACCGAGTTCGCGTGGCTGACGGCTCGGGAGTTCGTCGACGGCGTCGCGATCGGGCAGCTCTCGCCCGGTCCGGTCGTGATGACGACCGCCTTCGTCGGCTACAAGGTCCTACTGGACGCCTCCGGCGGGATCCTCGCGATCGCCGTCCTCGGTGCGCTCGTCGCGACGATCGGCGCGTTCGGCCCCTCGTTCGTTTTCATCATGGGCTTTTTCCCGTATTTCGCACGGGTCCGCGAGAACGACGTGGTACGGACGGCGCTCACCGGCGTCAACGCCGCGGTCGTCGGGGCGATCCTCGGCGCGACCGTCACGCTCGCACGCGAGTCGTTCGTCGTCGACGGCGTTCTCGACCCGCTGACCGTCCTCCTGGCGGCGGCCACCTTCGTGCTGTTTTTAAGGGGTGTAGATGCGGTCTATCTCATCTTCGGCGGCGGCGGGATCGGGATCGCCGCGTTCTTTCTGCTGTAGACGGCGAGCGGGCCCATCCCCCCGCAAACTCATCATGAACGATCGGGATCGTTCGGGAGGCCGCTTATAAAGGACTGAACTATCCGGGGTCACGGCGGTCGGATTCTCCGGGGGAAAGAACGCGGAGGGGTTTATACGTGGGTTCGGGGCGTTCGTTCAGGTAGAGGGAGAAGACCGATGTCAACGCAAGCACGGAACGAGTTCGGCGGTCGGTTCGGGGGTATCGAGCTGTTTGGGAGGGCGCATTCGCTGTCGGCGCTGTTCATCGTGGCGTTGCGGGCGGCGATCGGCGGGATGATGCTGTTCGCGGGGCTGGGGAAGTTCGCGTTCGTGAGCGGCGAGGCGTTCGACGCGAGCGGCTACCTCGTGCACGGAGTGGACGCGGCGAGCCCGGTGAGCGGGCTGTACGCGGCGATGGGATCGACCGCGTGGTTCGTCGAGCTGGTGAACGTGATCATTCCCGTCACGCAGGTGCTGATCGGCGTCGCGCTCATCGCCGGCGCGTTCGTCCGGCTCGCCGCCCTGGGTGGAGCCATGCAGATGCTCATGTTCTACCTGGGCGGCTGGGAGGGCGAACTGCTCGCGCTGTTCGACTCGACGCTGATCTACGCGATCGTCTTCGCGACCGTCGCCGCCTTCGGCGCCGGCCGCATCCTCGGGCTCGACGCGTACCTCGAGACCGTCGAAATCGGCGGCCAACCCCTCCTCGAACGCTTCCCCGCCGCACGCTACCTCCTCGGCTGAACCGCCGGGACCCGGATCCCGTCCCGTCCCCGTTCCGTCGAGGAGTGAACGACCGTCCGGAACCGTTTCGGCTGCCGGTTTTTTGAAATACCGTCTCCCGAGAGTGGTCTCTCCAGGGCGGCATCTCGCACGTCGGCTTCGACGGCGTCTCGTCCGTTTCGCGATGACTGCTGGAAGGATCGACGTGGTGACGAATCTCGTGGTGCGAATCGATATATCGAAACCCGATTTATCCCTCTCGATCGTGCAAGCAGATTACTCGATGACTTTGGCCGATCGATCGTCGTCCATCAACGTGTCCCGAATGAGGGTATCGATGCCCCGTCGCAACCGTTCGGAGAGTGCCTGATGAGAGACGCCCAGATCCTCGGCGAGGTCGACGAGGTCGACCTCGCGCGGGACCGTATAGAATCCCTGTTCCCAGGCGGCGGTTAACGCCTCGAACTGCGCGTCAGTGAGTCCAGACCGGCCCGCCGGCTGGCCGCTCATCTCGCGGATCGCGATCATCTCCAGATCGATGTCGTGTTCCTTACAGTGGGTCATCGTCCGGCTCACGCCGTCGTGAGTCGGGAACATGAGCCGGACGATCCAGCGCTCGTCGTTCGTCGTCGCCGTGAGGATCGTCGCCTGATTCGTCACGAGCGTCTCGAGCAGGCCTTGGACGTTGTTGATCCATCTCATCCGATACAGCCACCGATCGGCGTGATCCGAGAGCAATTCGACCTCCTCCGTCGTGGGATCATCCGAGAGGGCCGTTTCGAGATGGTCATGATCGGCGGCGCTCGCCCAGATGAGCGGTATCACGCCGGTCTCGCACGTCTCAACCACTCCCTCGACCTCGAAGCTCGCGTTCGGAACCGAAGACAGCGTCTCCCCGAGAACGAACTTCCCATGGGGAAGAGCGGCTGATAATAGCGTGACCATAGCGCTCGCACACTTGTCCGAGCCACATATTAAAAGTAGAGTATAGTTCACAATTAACTCCAATTACATCTAAAATAACTCGGTGATGGAGGATCAGATGACCGCTCCGGTGCGTTTCTCCGGAACTCCCCGTGGATTACTGTGCAATTTCCATCCGACGGCACCCGGATGGCTCCATTCGTCCCACTCGTTACCATCACGGAATGGCGGTCGCCCGGTGCTTGGCACGCGGCACACACGTCTCACGGATCGCCATCCCGGGGCGTCTCGACCGCTCTCACGGTGCCATGGCATCCTACTACGTCGTTCGTGACGTGGTCCCTCACTGCAGGGTGAAGGGTCCCGCTCCGGCGGTTCGCTGGGCGACCGTTGCGAGCCGAAGCATGTACGCGGTGAACACGAGAAACGGAGCGAGCGCGACCGTGAACACGGTCGCGACGAAGCTCAGCAGGGGCGGGAGACCGAGGAGCCACGTTTCGGGCAGGACCTCCGAGTTGATCGCGAGGATGGCCGACGCGGTGAAGAGGATCGACGGCAGCGAGACGACGAGGAGCGTCTGGGACAGTCGGGAGATCTCCTGCGTGTAGTAGATCGTTTTGAAGTACTCCTTGCCGGTCGCGAACAGCTGGAACGCCTGGATGAGGTCGTCGAGCCGCTCGCCGAACGTCTCGGACAGCTCGCTCTCGTAGGAACTCCGTAGCATCCGCGAGCGGTCCATGAACGTCCCGTAGTCGGCCTCCAGACCGAGCCAGAGGATGCCGAACTCCGCGCCGGAGGTACCCCTGCCGTGGTCACCGAGCGGCTCGACCGTTTCGGTGACCTCGTCGACGTACTCCCGGATGTCCAGGGTGAGTTCCTCGTCGCTCCCCGTGGCGACCTCCTCGACGGCAGTCGCGCGGTCGTGAATGATCGACGCCATCACGGCGAGGAACGAGGTCGGATCCGAAGGGCTCTCGCCGGTTTCGGTCAGCTGGCCGATCTCCCGCCGGAACTTCATCACCCCCTGAATGCGACTCTCCTGTGCCTCCACGGAGGTGATGTCATGAGACAGGACGATCGAGTTGATCGACACCACGATCGAAACGAGCAGGATGATGCCGCTCAACAGCGCGCTCAGGATCGTCTGGACCGCGGGCGTCTCCGTGAGGACCTGTTGCATCTCGAAGGTCCAGACCCACCCGATGATCACGAGCGCAGAGAACACGAACGTCAGCAACGCGCCGGTGACCGCGAGCCGGTTGGCCTCCAACAGGACCCATCTGAGCACGTCGATCCGACCGTTCCTCCGCGGAACCGGGACCCAGTCGCGGAGGCCCCAGTACCGTTCGATGAGGTTCATGGCCCTCTGCTGGCGAACTCGGCGACGAGCAGGCTCATCAGGAACACGATCAGCGTCACGACGCTTGCCATGAATTTCAGGCGGCCCTTGAGGCTGATAAGACCGCGGCTTGCAGGCGCAACCCGCCATCGCGTGATCTCCGATCCCGTGATCCCAGCTCTCGTCCGGGCCCGGATCGCGGTCACATTCGGACTCGGGCTCGACCACTCCGCACGTGGACCGACTCGTGGCCACCGTCTCGCTGGTGTCCACCGTCTCGCCGGTCCTACGGCCGGACGTATCAACGTCTTGCAGGAGCAAGCCGACGGCACTTGCCTCGCTTTCACACATGGTGTGACGTGACCACTGACCCCGACGTCGCGTTCCCGCCGGACGCGGACTCCTCCGTCGTCCGCGTGCCGGCGATGGACGCCGAGACGGTCGTGATGCGCTACTCGCCGCTGCGGTCCCGCTCGGAGTTCGAGCCGGACGATTGGGTGCGAGCGGAGCTGCCGTCGACGGACGACGAGGGCTGGTACGAACTGGCCCTCCCCGACCTGGACCTACCCGACGGCCGCTACGAGTACGAGTTTCTCGTCGAGCGCGGCGAAGACGAGCCCGTCGTGGCTTCCGACCCGTTCGCCGAGGAGCTCACTCGGTTCCAAGGAGTCCGCGCCAGCTTCCGGATCCGGGACGGCGACCGCCACCGCCCACCGTTCTCTTGGGCCAACGAGCTCCCCGAAAACGGGCTGCCGGGAAACGACGAGCTGGTGCTGTACGAGTTCCCGCCCCGCTGGGCTGCGCCCGCGACGAGCGGCAACCGGCGCAACGTCGCCGACGGCGACTTACAGGACCTGCTGACCGACCACCTGGATGCGCTCTCGGATCTCGGTGTGAACGGGATCGAGCTGCTCCCGATCATGGACTCGCCGGACGACCGGGGGTGGGGGTACGGCACGCGGTTCTTCTTCGCGCCCGACAACGACCTCGGCGGGCAGATCGACACGAAGTTCCTGATCAAGGAGTGCCATCGACGCGGAATCCGGGTGTTCCTCGACGTGGTGGTGAACCACGCAACGGGGTGTCCACTGGAGCAGCTGGCGGACGGCTGGTTCTTCCTTCATCCGGACGAGGCACCGGAGCGGAGCGACTGGGGCGGGCGTCGATTCGACTTCGAGGCGACGCTCGACGGCTATCACCCGGCACAGGAGTTCCTCTGCCGGATGGGAGAGTACTGGGTCGAGGAGTATCACGTCGACGGCTTCCGGGTGGACGAGTTCAAGGGCGCCGACCATTGGGGATTCGTCCAGCGGTTCCGCGACCGCACCCACGCGGCCCACGACGAGTCGTTCCCCGACCGACCGTTCCTGGTCGTCGCCGAGGACTCCCACACCCGCGCACGGATCGTGCGCGACCACGAGGACAACCCCGACGGGCGATCCGTGGTCGACGCCATGTGGAACTTCGATTTCCAGGTCGAGGCCAGACGCGTCCTTCGGGACGGGATCGATCTCGACGAGGACGGACCCGCCCGAAGCGACCGGATCCGGGCGCTGATCGCCAACGACCGGTCGTACGACGGTCGAACCGGCGAGTTCGAGGAGGGATTCGACGACCTCTCACAGGCGGTCAACTACGTTACCTCCCACGACGTGGGCGCGGAGGGTGACCAGCGGCTGATGAACTTCCTGTTCGGTTCAATGGTCGCCGAGCGGGGCCTCGGCGACGGCTCGATCGAGAACGTGCAGTATCTGATCGACCGTCTCGTCACTGCCGGTGAGGGCGTACGGATCGATGCCCACACCGAGGCGATCGATCGAGTTCGGGGAGCGTTCGCGATACTCCTGACGTCGGTCGGGATCCCGATGATCCTGGCCGGCGAGGAGTTCGCCGAGATCCACGACCTCGATTACGAGAACTGGCAGCGCAAGATGGAGGATCCCGTCGACTGGTCGCGCCGGGAGCATCCCGGCCACGACGCGCTTCACGAGGCCGTCCGTGACCTTATCCACCTGCGGACGTCGACGGCGGCGCTCCAGCGGAACGAGGTGGAGTTCCTCCACGTTCACCCCGAGACGGACGACCCCGACGGTCCCACCGTGGTCGCCTACTGCCGGACGGGTGGCGAGCCGGTCGGAAGCGAGGGCCAAGTCGTCGTCGTCGCCAACCTCGGCCCGGAGTCGTTCGAGGCGTTCGAGATCCCCTGGACGTGGGGGCCGGATGTGACGGAGCGCGGCGCACCTCTGCGCGACGGGGACCTCGATCCATCGCCCGACGAGGAGCTGGCGCGGCTCGACCTGGCACCACACCAGGTGCGAGTCCTGCTGACGTAGGACTGAACCCTGCGCTACGTACACATATACCCCCGGCACGGGCAAGCAGAACCGTTAGCCTCGGACGTCTCGTTCGATCCGATCATCGTGGAAAACGAGATAGTACTGACGGAGGAGGATGAAGGCAAAAACGTCGTCGCTGCCGACGGCAACCCGGTCGGCCGCGTTCTCAGGGTGGAGGACGGCATGGCATACGTCGACGCCGATCAGGGACCGACGGACGGCGTTCGATCCAAACTGGGCTGGGGCGACACGGACGAAGACAACTACCAACTCGACGGCTCCAGCGTCGAGAGCGTCTCCGACGAGGAGATCCGCCTGAACAAGTAGTGCCGGCCGCCGAGTTTCATCGATCCGTCTCCCGCTGAACGCCCTTTCAGTGCGAGACCCGATACGCGGACGCACGATATAACAGATAAATAATGTATCAACGACGCCAACTCAGATGAACGTTCGCCCCGCAGAGTCGGACGACAGGGAGCGGATCAGAGCGATCGCGCGCGATTCGCTGCAGTCGTCGTACTCGCTCAGTCCGGAGGGGATCGAGACGATGCTCGAGGAGGAGTTCGACGACGCGGCGCTGTCCGACCTGCTCGACGATACGGATACGGCAGTGCTCGTCGTCGAAGAGGTGGTCGACGGCACGGACACCGTCCGCGGGTTCGTCACCGTCGAGATCGGCACGGAAGCGACGATCCGATGGCTCCACGTGGATCCGACGGCACGGGGTGGCGGCGTTGCCACGGCGCTGCTGGACCACGTTCGCGAACGGTTTGCCGAGAAGCCGATCGCGGCGTCCATTCTCGACGAGGCCGTCGAGGGCGGCGAGTTCCTCGAAGGGTTCGGCCTCAAGCAGGGCGGTCACGACCGGATCGTGATCGGCGGAGAGGAGTTCGCAGTTACCATGTTCACGGAAGGCCAATCGACGGAGACGCCGAACGAACCGACCGTCACGGTTCCGGAGTCCGTCACCGCCGACGGCAACGAGCGGTTCGTCGATCGGGACGATAGCATTCCCGGTAATCAGGCCCCGTTCTTCACCGTGTACAGTGCGGAAGACGAGGAGGACGCCTACGGGTACTTCTGTTCACAGTGCGGCAGTACGAACGTCTCCACCGACGCACTCGAGCGACTCGAGTGTGGAGACTGTGGCAACACTCACCTGGCCGACGAGTGGGACGATGCGTACCTCTGACGCGGGCGTGAGACATACACCATGCTATGAAATCTCAAAACACCGACACGGATCAACGACGGACCGACGTCCAGCGCGATCGGACCTCCGGTTCCGGATTGGACGTCATCCGTGGGCTGATTCGAGGCGTCGCCGGTGGACTGATCGCTACGATACTTATGGCGCTGTACCGATCCCCCGTCTTCCGGGCACTGCCGCCGACCGCCGACTTTTGGCGAAATACGTCGGGGGTGAGGATGCCGAAGCGCATCCCACCATCGGACTGCTCTTACACTTCCTGTACGGTGGCATCGCGGGTGGCCTGTTCGACGTCGGGATCAGTCTGCTGACGTTCAGAAATAAGCGAACACGACCTCGGCGTGATCGGTCTCGCTCTCGTGTACGGTCTCGCGCTCTCCGTGTTCGGAACGCGGTTCGTCTTCCGCTATCTCCTCGACGAGGTGCTCGAGCCGGACGGAGCCGTGATATTCCACGTCGGGCACGTCATCTGTGGGCTGACCCACGGAACGTGGTTCAGCTTCAGGGAACGGAAGGGCGACGTATACGAGTGAGGGCTACGGGGAGCTGATCCCACCCGGCAGGGGCCGGCATAGAGGGTAAGTGGCTTCGGTGCGACTCTACGAGGATGACGACCGATCAGAACGACGAGAGCCGCGAGCAGGGCGTGGAGTTCGGTTCGCTCGCGGACGACCTCGAGGACGAGGAGTACCCGATCGACACGGAGGCCCTACTGGAGCGGTACGGCGATCGCGAGCTGGGGCTGGGGGACGACACGGCGACGCTTCAGACGGTGTTAGAACCCCAGGGTGAGGCCACCTACGAGTCCGCCGACGACGTCCGTCAGAGCATCATCGGGATGGTCAGCGACGAGGCGATCGGCCGGAAGAACTACTCGGACCGTGGCGGCAGCACGGACGCCGAGGAGGGCGAGGAGGAGGAATCGCTCTAGTGGCCGTCCGGTCACCCGCCACGCTTGCGCCCCCGAACTACTGACCGGGGGCTTTCGCGCCGGCGGCCGCCTCATCGTCGATGACGTCGGCCGCTCTCTTTGTGGCACGTTCACCTTTCACGCCCGGCATCGTTCTTACGGACTTGCGCTCGCATGCCGTCCGATTATGCTCGCCCGGCTCTTTTTTCCACCGAGTCATGATCAAGCGCCTACTCAAACTCGCGTATTACGCGTCCAGCGTCATTACTACCCTCCACCTTCTCTGGAAGCTGTACCGGGTGATCCGCGATCGATCCGGCTAAGCGGGGGTGACTTCGATCGAACTCCTCGGGCGGGAGAACGCTCCCTTCAAGCCGGAACGAACCGACGAGCGCGACCGGCCGACGCCGGGGCTTCTAAGCGGAGCAGTGCTGGCCCAGCACCGAGCAGCCAAGCGACCGGACGGATCACCCGATGACCGTAACGACGATGGCACCGCCGATCCCGACGGCGATGGCGGCGATCGGCGACAGCCGTGCATGGATGGCCGCGGAGTCGCTCTTCGCGGTCGTCGACCCTTGCGTAACCGAGCGATACAGTCGAGACCGATTCGAGGTGCTCGTACGATATGAGTCCTGACATTCGAACTGAGAGTTCCGTATACGGGAAAACCACCCGGGAGCGCGCGACTTCGTGGGTGCTCGTCGGGGGGAATCGGTCCGTGGTCGCGAGCGGCATCACCCTCGGCGTCGTCGGGGTCGTCGGAGCGTTAATTTGGGGTGACGTACTCGCCGTGGGACCGGACAGCTCCGTCGACTCGCTCTTCGGGAGCGGTCTTGCGGCCGGCGTCGTAACGCTGATCACGATCTCCCTTTCGATAAACCAACTCGTTATCTCACGCGTGTTCGGGAGCGGTGACTCGCTGACGGACCGTCTGGATGGCGCGCGTGAACTTCACCAGGACGTCGCAACCCTCGCGGGAAGACCGGCCAGTCCGAACGACCCTGCTGCGTTTCTCTCGCTCGTTGCCCGAACGTTGACTGATCGGGTCTCAGCCCTTCACATCATGAACGAATCCGGGGACTGGAACCCACCGAGTGAGGTGACGACTGCACTCGATGAGATCGGCGAGTATGGAAAAAACATCGACTCACGACTTGAAAGCGACACGAAGGTTGCTCGTGTACTCACCGTCCTCCTGGGAACCGAATACGCCGTGAATCTAAACGCAGCACAACATCTACGGAACGCCCACGCCGAATCCCTTCCGGAAGCCGTTCAGGCGGAGCTTCAGGCGATCGAGAGCCTTCTCGAATCGATCGCCGTCGTCCGTCAGTTCTACAAGACGATGGCCCTCCAAGAGGACTTTGCGGAACTCTCCCGCAAGATCATCTACACCGGATTGATGGCGTTCGTCACGACGATCTCCGTGACGCTCATCTATCGGACGGGCGCCGTTACGATCCCCCCCCTCAACGCTTCCCATCGTCGTCACTCTGGGTATTGGCGCCGTCACCGTCCCGCTGGCGCTTTTCGTGTCCTACGTCCTCAGGGCAGCAACGGTCGCCCGGCAAACCGTCTCGGTCGGTCCGTTCATTCCTCCGTAGCGGTTGGGACACGGTGCCTGGCACACACTCACGTGTGCGCCCGGATCGCGGCCACTTTTTTGAAACACGGAGAGTCGACGGTTCCGGCGGCTGGCGACCACGAACCACCATATCGACGGTCGCGTCCACCGGTATGGACTCCGGCTCTCCGGTTCACCATAATCTCGGAGGATAGATTTGATGCGTGCCTTCTATCCAATTCTCATACCGTGTGCGAAAAGTCGTGGGGAGAGTCTCCACGAATTCTCAATAAAGTATCTGTTCAGTGGTTGCAATAGGCAT
>LKMJ01006613.1_pt1 | contig 10926 bp, 18 predicted proteins | sample 643391 | NCBI WGS metagenome assembly LKMJ01 (sample SAMN04112250, study PRJNA286221) | soda lake metagenome | biome: soda lake; feature: Kulunda Steppe; material: water; isolation source: sample PL-Br10 brine of Picturesque Lake | place: Russia: Kulunda steppe | collected 2010-07
AGAGAGAGAGAGAGAGAGAGAGAGAGAGAGAGAGAGAAAGAGAGAGAGAGATGCTTTGTATTTCTTTCACATATAATTTCACCTATTGCTTTTTATAGGGGAGGTATTGCTCTTGAGTGTAGAAGGTGCCAGAGGGGGAATCTAAGTCAGCCCACTTGCAGAACGCATGAACAATTTGGGCCAAAGAGGAAAGAAGCACATAAGTGAGACAGTCTGCCTCTCGAGAGGTAGGCTGTGTTTGTTTCCATGGATTATACCCGGCGATCAGAAGAAGCATGCCCTCATCACCCTCCTCTCTGGGACGGGAGAGCACCCTCACCTTCCAAATAATGTCAACAGGCGCACTGAACAAAAGCCAAAACGCCAGGGTGTGCGTGGCCTGCGGAGAAGCAAGTACCGCTGATACAGGTTAGGTACTACATACATAATTTAGGATAGCTTCCAGTGATTCATGGCCAATATTGGCCAATATCGTAAACAGCCTTTCCTTTGTTTCATGTAGGTGAGTGTCCATTTGCAAAGAATGTGCACAAGGAAGCAATGGAGTGCATAAGACCAGGTTTGTAAGAGCGGCCAAGCTGGTATTTTGCATGGTCTTGGACATTGAAAGTGTCGGAGCATGCTAGTAATGCTCAAAGGCGCTAAGTGACTCAAGTGCTCGCACCTACTCCTGGGCATGACATGTGTGTGATGTGGGAACCTTCCATCAGCATGCCTAAGCACCTACCTGTGCCTAGCCAACTTCAGCTTTCCACAAATTGTGAAGCTTACCATGATGACCATTGTCAGTACCACGGGACGTTCCCGTGCATAGGATTGGAGGTACGCATTGAAGTCTACACGCTTTTCAGGCTCCTCCTCTGCGGCATAACAATGTAATTGTGGGCACATTGAAGCTGCTTATCCTCAACTTCCTTACCCTCTGCTCTCCTTACCCTTTGCTGCCCCTACCCTCTGTGCCTCAAACCATTCCAAGGCAGCCCATCGGGCAGGCTCAGGTCGCCCCTCTCAATTCGATGATGCTCAGCAAGATGCGTTTACCAAAACAAAGCAAGCAGAGTCCAGCCGGAATGCCCAGGCTGCAGCTAATGCATGATCTGGAGCCTTTCACTCTGCCCCATATGTAAGAAAAACAAAGCACACGGTGAGGAACAGGTGTCTGTAAAGATTTGGCCGTTCAAAATGTCTGTACCTGCATCCTCCATCACGCCGTCCACCATCTTCCGCTCTACACTTTGTGTTTTGGCCAAATCCGTTGTGGGAATGTAGCCATCATTATCTAAGTCTGCACGCATGCGATCGTTCAGTGCTTAGGCAGAGGTAGCTAGGAGGCTGTAGCCATGTCCTCGGTGCGATGTAAATGCCTTGACGAAGAAGTGCATGCTCAGGTAGATGCATCTCGAGGAAGCGCAGCATAATGAGCCAGCTGTGCCAACAAGAAGAAAGAACATGCTCCACATAGAAAGGCAAGGACAGCATCAACATCACACAACAGCAAAAACAGCAGCAGCAACAACAATGATGACAACGACGATAACAGCAGCAGCAGCAGCAGCAGCAAGAGTGATGTGGGTGGGATTCTATTTGGTCTCTATCGCAGGCTTACCCAACAATTTGAATGCCACAAGCGCTTGTGCCAATTCCCGTGTTGTGATGCAGCAGTTATAAAGCATCCTGCGGGCCAGCAACACATAGTTTTAAATGAAGCTCTGTCAATGCCTTAAAATGACATGCAAGCAACATAGACAAAGAGCGTGTGCTTACAGAGGTTCCCCTTTTGCATCCGGGCACAGATTGTTGCTGAAAAACATGGAAGCCATATGTATATGTAAGGTTTAGTTTTCTGGTTGGCGCAAGCACAATCTTACTTGAGAGCAGGATATGCTCTTTTGCACATGCATCTGAATCTGACTCATGACAACAGCGCCTTTTCCCACAACCATCTCGAACACAATGCCATACCTGCCCAGATCTGGCCCTTGGATGTTTGTATTGATGAGTTGGGAGTCGTTTGATAGGATGCGCACCTACAAGAAGGATGTAGTTCAAGTTGGTCATGATCCAAAGAGTGTTTATGTCAAAATAAACCAGGCTGTGCTTCCGCCGTGACAGGTACAAACTTGCACACCATGGCATCAATCATGGATTGAGTTTGCTACAATTGACATGTGACCAAATGACGGGTTTTGGACAAGATGCATGTGAACTGAGTAATACATTCAACTCATTGACTGCCTAATTTCAACCAAAAGCTTGAGCCTGCCTGGAAAAACTGACAATACACATGTTCCATCACCCACCTGGTTGCGCACAACATCTACAAAATTTTCGAATCCAAGGGATTTGCCTGCATCCAGAAGCCCGGCCTCCTTATAGCTGCAAAGCATTCGAGCCCAACATGTAATCAGTCCTGGTTGTACAATTCCTGCCTTGCAGCTTCAGCATCACGAGTTCTCATGTAAGTTGAATACATACTTTGTGCAAAGGATGCCCAGTGATTGGTGTTATGCATCAAAAAGAGGTTGCGTTGCAAGTTGTTGTGTGTCAATGCATGTGACTGACACCCAGGCCTTCCTAGTCCAGGAAGCCAACAAGCTCTTCTTGCCATGTGTGCAACCAGCCTTTTCATAGCATCAGGTATTCGTTGTGGTCCATACAATGCGCATGTTTGCTCAGTCCCTTGGAAGCTCGCACTCACTAAGCCTCAAGCGCTGAGCTCCTGGGTCCAAACCGTGCATCTGAGTAAGCCAGATAACGCTGGACCTCTTCTCCATCGAGCCTCCCTACAGCAAGGCACATGATGCAGAGCACGATATTTTAGGTGAAAAGGCCTTGGACTGCGTTTGCTGTGTTTACAACGGAGTGTGCGTAGGACATGAAAGGGTCTGTATTCAAAACCCACCCTTTTGCTCGCTGTCCATTGCATTGAACACAAACTTGGCTTGGTATCGCAGCCTGTCTACTGGCCGAGTGTTGCCAAGCACTTGGAGCATGGGGCTGCCGCCGCTGGCGGTGCTGGTAAGGCCATTGGCAGCAGCGCCAGGATGAGTTGTACGTTGTTGAACAGGGCTGAGCTGCAGTGGCAAATTTCTCGGTGTAACTCCTATTGCCTTGTTTTGAATGAGCTTCTGGGCGTATAAATGGGGATGGGAGGGAGACAGAGGATACAGGTAAGTCTGGTGGCAGCTGCGGCCTAAGTGTCCAAGTGACTTCATATCTTTTGGTTATTATTTCACAGTGAATTACGGATCAAACGTCGCTTTTGTAGGGTCGGTAAAAGGGATTATGAGCAAAGTAACACAAGGCGTACCCTTTATTTTCCTACACATTCACATTCATTTGCTCGCTACATAGTGCATAGTCAATCATCCATCTCGAGGCTTGATCATAGGCATCCCTGTTCCTGTCCCGACTTCCATTCAGCTTTCTCACTTCATTCAGAGGTGCTGCAGGTTCAGTAAATTGTTCAACCCAATGGCTAACCCAAGAAAAGCTCCGAGCTGTGTTTTGCATTGAGGGTGCCTCAAGCTCGTTTACGGCGAACTCACATGCACTCCTTGTCTAAGAGGACAATACAAGTGTTCAGGTACTTATTCTGATGTTTGACGTCTCTGTATACACCCTGTACAACAGAACAAACTCGTGCATATGCTTCCTGAAACTGTCATTCATGACTCATGAATCATGAGCCTTTGGAACGTTGCTGGGGCGTAGGATGTACACAGGTCAGAAGAAATCACTCTGAGTTACAATGCTCAAATCGGGTACTGCAGATGGTTTTGCATCTGTCCCATCCTTGAAGCAGGCCTGGTGGTAGGTAGAATGGTAGGCTCATGAAGCTTGCATCACAAAGCTGGTCAAGGAGATCATCCATGCGACCATTGGTAGAGAATAAGAGTTGCAGATGATAATGGAATTGCTTGTGGTACTCAATACACATCCAGGGTGAGTCATCTTACAATTTCACGAATAGTGCAGCCAAATGGCATTAGGCTCAGTGAGTTCCTTAGGGAGCAGGTCTTCAGGTTGCTTCTTCACTTCTTCTTTTTCTTCTTTCTTGAGTTCTTTAGGAGCCTGAAAGTGGGTCCCATGCTGGGTTCTTCTAGTCCCACTGATTCCCATAATGGGAATCCCATTATATACCAAGCAAGAAGTTAAGGCACACCAATGCCCAACTGCATTGCATTCCAGGTATTTCAGGCCCTTGCGCAAGATCCTGGAGCTATCGCAAGTGGCTGGGCTGGGTGCAACTGCCCACAAGGCCTTCCATTCTCCTCCCATCACTGTCAAAGTTTTGGCGATAGGCAAATGGGCAATCATAAAGATATGAAACTAAGGAATCAAACCATAATTACATAAAATGTACATTTTAGACGGGTGACCTGTATCGATTCCGATCTTATATCTTATAGTTACAATAAAATTGTTTGCTATTTATGGTTGGGTGAATGTAGAGAAAGGGCACCAGCACAGCGCCTTGAGCAGGAGCGCTTGCTGCCTCAAGCAAGTGTTTGCGTTGGATTTGGATGGATGCCCGTTCGTCCAAATCCTTCCGGACAGTGAGTGGAGAAGGGCAATGCCTGCTTACTCGCTATGTGTCCCGGTTTACACCGGGATTCATCCAGGCATGCAGGGATCACCTCTGCTGGTGCCTTGTACTGTACTGCACCAGGAAGTGTTTGAACTGATTGTTTCTGTGTTCACCTGCAGGACTCCAAACAAGAGACACGCAGTGTGGGTGACTCAACCAATGTTCCCCAGCGCAGCGCAGCTCATAATGGTGGAGGTCAAATCCAGATAGGATCCAGCACCACATCTGTAACAAATGGAATGGACGACAATGTAGGTTTCGCTTGTCATGTGCCTGATGGTGGACATGTGTCCCCCCTAGGCCTTGCCTAACCTGGTTCTTTACCTGTCGCGTCTGCTTATTGCACCTGCATGTTTTGTTTCTGGGTGCTTCAGGGTGCTTGCCCACACAAAAGCAAACACGCACACACTCACCACACATGCGCGCGCATACGCATGCACGCATACTCAAACGCACACACTTGCATGGATATGCACACGCACATGCGCGCCGACACAGGTGCAACAGACGCGCGCGCATGCACGTACGCACAAGCGCATGCCGCGCATGCGCACACACATTCATGCACAGTCCTCACTGTCACGCGCTTGTGTTGAGCTCATTGAAACACTGCGTACATGGCATATGAAGGCGTTGTAATCTTAGGCAGCATGGTGTGTTAAGTATCCTGCTAAGCATGCATACTTCAGCTCCCTTAGCGCACATGGATCCAAATCGGTCCTTGCCATTCCTTGAGGATGTCTTATTGGGAAAGTAAGCAGCTTGTCTTGACATTGTGCACGCACATGCAGCGCTTGGCTGAAGACCATGAAACAGCTGCACATGGTGCTAAGTCGGGCAAGAAGCCCATCTGGAAGCCGAAGTCTCTGAGCAAATGGTGAGCTAGGCAAGACGATGCCCTTAAAATCCATGTTGGGCATGTAAAAGCATGCTGCCTAGCATGAAGTGCAGGCGCTGAGCTTCATCCCTGATAACTCATAGCCAACCAAGAATCAATGGAAAGAGCGTCTGTATGCTCACAAGCGTTGCACTAATCAGGCCTTGGTGGCTGAAGCTGTCTGCGTGTTTTCCGAGGGAGCTAGGTGTCCTCAAAGACCCACTACTCATCTCGCATCTCATGCTTCTGTGCAGACGCTTGTGCAGACAAGCGTGGGTGCATGCACAATGCTTGTGTGCAGGGCGAAGAAGACCCTAGGGGCGCTGCAGGTAAAGCCGGCCAGCAGAAGTGGGCAAGGGAGCCCTTCACCATCCCCTTCAGTGGACTCCCCGCAGGAGCAGCAGCAGCAGCAGCAGCAGTGGCCGGCGGATGGTAAGCATGGAAATGGGAATCAGCCAGCCAGCAGTAGTGAAGACCCTGGCAGCTCAGCTCCTAGCCCCTTTCTCTTGCAGCAGCACCAGCAGCAGCACCAACACCAGCAGCATGAGGCCCAGGGCCATGGACAGGTGCTGGGCCATGCGCCTGCGCCTGTGCAACCTGCTGCAGCACTGCGCAAGGGGAGCAGCATTTGGAGCAGCATTAAGCCGCCTCTGGGTGCGCATGCCATGGTACAGCAGCAGCAGCAGCAGGAGCAGCAGCAGCGGCAGCAGCAGCAGCAGCAGCAGCAGCAATTGAAGGGTGACAACTCAAGCCATGCAGCATCTCGCTACGCTCAGCAAGAGCACAGCAGCAGCAGCGGCAGCGCCATAGGTGGCGCGGTACACCCGGCGCGCAGCAGCCACAGCTACAGCAGCGGCACGGCCGACCCTTGCGGCAACCCTGCAGCCAGGCCCGAGGGTTACGGCTCGTGCACAGGCAGCGCGGCCGCCCCTGCTCGCCCGCCTGCTGGCTTACCCCTAGGGCCTTTGGCCCAGGGCCTGCGCGCGTCCTCGCGCCGCATGCAGCGAGACCACCTGCAGATCGTGGCAGACAGGCCGTCGCCAGCAAGCATGCAGGTCAGCACGCCCCCATGCCCAGGCCTCTCGCCCCTGGCTGCCCACGCTCCATTGAGCCATACCTTGGCGTCGCCACCACAGCCGCCGGCTGCTGGCGCAGCCGTGCAGGGGGGTGTCCTGCACCCTCCTGAGCGCGTGCCTGCGCCCGACATGCAGGCCTCGCTGCTACCTCTGCCGCCTACATCCCCGCCCAGCTTGCGGCCGCCGCCGCCGGGCTCATCACCCCCGCGCCCCTCCCCTCTGCACAGTGCCACCCACTCCTCCTCATCCTCCTATGCCTCGGGCTTCTCTGCATCCATGTGGGAACCCTGCACAGCACCTGGCAGCATGCGCACCTCCCCCGTTTCGCCCCCCCCTGAGCCCGCCGCCGACCCGGCCACCTCCCAGCAGACAGCAGGGACACACACGCCGTCCCTGCAGCCCACTGCCACCGCATTCGCGCGGCACCAGCCCAAGCTTTCCTTGTCTGGGTTCGCAGACGGACCGGGCACGTGGGCAGTAGACACAGCAGCTGCCGGATGGGGTTGGGGGGGCAAGTCAGGCGCAGCGCACTCGCGCACGAACAGCCGCAGCAGCGCAGGCGCCGTGCCTAGTGTGCTGTCTGGGGGCTTTGGCAGCGTGCAGGCGCCTGTGTATGCGGAGGGAAGTATGGGCAGGGGGGAGGAGGCCTCGCTGGGCGGCTTCATGCAGGAGCCCTCACCCCTGCTCCCTGCCATTGGCGAAGAGCAGCACCCGCCGCCGCAGGGGCAGCTACCGCCCAGCATGCAGCCCTTCACGCCCACGCCCGCTAGCGGCGCGCCGCCCCTGCGCCCTCACTCTGAGCCGCACTGGTTCCCGCTCACCTCGCCGTCACCCCACAGCCAGCCGCCGCACCAGGCGCTACCCTCCAGCACCCGCGCCGCCCCAGCCGCCAGAGGCGTGTGCATGCCCCTGTCGGCTGCCGCCTGCTCACCCGGCGGCTCCCAGCCGCCGTCTGCGCCCTCCACTGGCCCGGTGACAATGAGTGCCGCGTCGCCCAGCACAGGCACCTGGCCTGGCCTGGCTCCTCTCTCTGCTAGTGGTAGCCTGGAGGAAGGGGGGCCGCGCAGCTCCAGCAGCCTGGCAGGCCGCAAGCGCGTCACATGGCAGGATCCAGGCGAGGATGGTGCCGGCGGCCGAACGGGGCCTCCGCAGCTGGCGATCCCTGATGAGGTGTGTAAGCGCAGCACCAGCGCGCGGCAGCTGGGGGGGGAATGCAGGGCCGGCCAGTGTGGTGGCTGGGCCAGGTGTGGGCATACGTTGGGAGACTGGGTGGGTGCAGGAGCCGAATGCACGAGAGCAGATGCAGCAGCTGGGGCGTGCCAGCGTACATGCACAGAAGCATGCGTGCCTGTCCATCTGTCATTCTGTGCCACCCTGTGCAAGAGGCTGGGCCCGCTGAATGGTGGAGCCCTTATGCCTTCTCAGTCCTCGCTTCCTTACCCATCTCACGTGCCACCGGGGGCATGTTCAGGAGGCACGGCCTGCTGGCAGGAGCAGCACTCCTTGCGCGGCATGCCCTCCACTCTTGGCCCTGCACCCCTGACATACCCTTCATCCTGGGATTCCGCGTGCGCGCACATCACTCTCGGCATGCGCAGGAGGCGGAACCCAACAACAGGTGGAGCTCATCCCCCTTGGGCACAGGCGCAGGGGCTGCCAGTGTACGCAGGCAAGTGGCATGCGCGCTTGCCACAGGAGCAGCAGGCTAGCCGCGCTGAGCAGCGGGGCCCTGCTTCGCTCAGTGGCCACCCCCTGCCTTGTTCGTGACGCATGCTGCCGCGCGCGTGCTCTGAGGTGCGGGCACATGCCGTATGTGCTCTGAGGTGCGGGACATGCCACATGTGCTCTGAGGTGCGGGCGTATGCCACATGTGTTCTGAGGTGCGGGCGCATGCCACATGTGCTCTGAGATGGGGGCACATGCTACATGTGCTCTGAGGTGCGGGCGCATGCCACATGTGTTCTGAGGTGCGAACGCATGCCACATGTGCTCTGAGATGGGGGCACATGCCACATGTGCTCTGAGGTGCGGGCGCATGCCACATGTGCACGTGCATGCATGTATGTGGCCTGCCTGGTGTGGCAAGAGGTCTGGCACGCTCGTGCGCATGCTGCGCGCATCAAGCAGCATGTCCGCGCGCGCAGACTGCGTGTGCGTGCTGTCACGCTGACGGGCACCGAGACTGCAGGCCCTGTTGGAGACTGCAGGGGACTTGTTGGGGGCGTGGTTTGGGTGGGTTGGACAGGCCGCGCTCGCGAAATGAAGCCTTGTATGCAGACGCGCTGCGCGTGCAGCCCCCCCCCCTTTGAGTGGTACCTGGGGCGGCTGGCTGCTGTGTATGTGCCAACCTGGAGGGAAAGGGCCATGGAAGGCAATTGACGAAGGTTCTGTGGGAGGCCTCAGCAGCCGACCCTGGGCAAGCCATGCAGGCCCCTGAGCAGCACGCCCCTTGCGTGGCAGGGGGCGTGCCCACGCGGCATGTGCACGCATCAGCACGCGGCTGGCATGTTCTCAGCAAGCGGGTGTGCGTGTGCATGTGGGCATGGTGCCCCCACCACGCTGATGTGGACGTTTGAGGCACGCATGCTTGAGGGTGTGTGCGGTGTGGCTGGCCATCGCAGGAGGGTGACGTTGGAGGCGGGCGGGCGCAGTCCTTTGGCGTCCCCGCAGGACGGCCCCCAGCGCCACTCGGTGGCCGGGGACAGCACCGCGTCCATCGCGAGGACGCTTCAGAAGGAGGTGCGCAGCGTCCCAGGCTCTGCGGAGGCAGCGGTGTGCAGCTGGGTGTTGTGAGTTGTGCGCGTGTGTTTGCGTGCGTGCGTGTGTTGCACGCATGTGCGTGAGGCGGGAACACGCGCCCACTGCTGGCAGTGGTCAGCTCCCAACAGCCCCAACAAACCAACTCAACAGGGTTATTTGAGTGGGTGTCCAGCGCGTGGGTGGTGCACTAACATGGAGGTGCACAAAGGGCGCCTGGGTCGCAGGAAGGGGAGTGCACGGTGGGTTTGAGCTGCACCCACAAGGTGCTTTGACCAAGCAGGGCCATGTGCTGAAGGGCCTGTGTGTTGCAACCCTGACCACCCTGCATGTCAGCCCCCCATTGCATTGGGGCAAGGTAGTGCGCCAGCGCACCGGTGCGCCCGAGCTGCACCAGTAGCGCAGGCAGGTGCAAGCGCTGTGCAGTGCTTGCGTGCGCACATTGAAGTGCGTGCCTGTTGTACCCATGTACGTGCGTGCTCGTGCTCCCAAAGACCAATCATCCTGTTCAGGACGTCCAGGATGTCACATGTGTGAGTTGATGTGTGCCCATGTGTTTGTGCATGTGTGTGCGCTGCTGCAGGCCAATGCAAGCAGGAATCGCAGCGGGGGCCTACCGCCCGCGCTGCGCAGCCCGCGGTCTGGCCGGCTGCCCTCCATCGCGCCACTGTCTGGCAGGTTGGGCGGTGTGTCCACCAAGGCCAGTTCTGAGTACGAGCCCATGCTGCCCAAGGTGCGTGCGGGAGTAGGCGTGCATGGGGGTGTGCGCGGCCTTCAGGCCAACTGGTGCGATCATGCGCGGGAGGCATGTGATCCCTGCTGCATGCGCTGCGCGTTTGGGGGGAGGTGCATGGTGGCCTCTGATGCAGGACTGCGCCTGCCTGCCTACCAGGGTAGCCTGCACTCAGGACGCATCCATACATAGCAAGCCCGTCCATGGATGGCAAGGCTCGCAGCTAGCGCCCGCTGACTACCGCAGGACTGGGGCTGCTGGATCGGTGTCCAAAAAGGGCCGCACTGCACAGAACACCCTGATCTCCGTCTCCACAGGTGCCCTCCAGGCGCGGGCTGCTCCCTTAATCGAAAAGGGCAGCAGTGCACAGAACACCCTGATCTCCGTCTCCACAGGTGCCCCCCAGGCGCGGGCTGCTCCCTTAATCGAAAAGGGCAGCAGTGCACAGAACACCCTGATCTCCGTCTCCACAGGTGCCCCCCAGGCGCGGGCTGCGCCCCAGATCGTAAAGGGCAGCAGTGCGCAGCACCCCCAGCTAACGCCGCCGCCGCTGCTCGCACAACCCCCCGCTGTGTGTCCATGCTGGCTCACTGCTGCAGCCTCTGCCCCGCCCAGAGCGCCTTGGCCTGCCCACCAAAACGCGCAGCGAGAGGGGCTTCCAAGCGCCAGGCCGCCTGCTGTCCCAGGTCAGTCGTGCAGTCAGGCCTGCTGTCCCGGGGCAGTGGCTGCTGCTGTCCCAGGTCAGCTGTGCAGTCAGGCCTGCTGTCCCAGGGCAGTGGCTGCTGCTGTCCCAGGTCAGCTGTGCAGTCAGGCCTGCTGTCCCAGGGCAGTGGCTGCTGCTGTCCCAGGTCAGCTGTGCAATCAGGCCTGCTGTCCCAGGGCAGTGGCTGCT
>LKMJ01006614.1_pt1 | contig 10925 bp, 10 predicted proteins | sample 643391 | NCBI WGS metagenome assembly LKMJ01 (sample SAMN04112250, study PRJNA286221) | soda lake metagenome | biome: soda lake; feature: Kulunda Steppe; material: water; isolation source: sample PL-Br10 brine of Picturesque Lake | place: Russia: Kulunda steppe | collected 2010-07
GCTCTTTAGTAGGTAAACAAGCCCTGCACAGCTTCAAAACAGGGGGGTACAGATTTGAAGTACCCCCGCGCTGCTAGGGGCCGGCGCGGGCCCCCCTCCGCTGCGCTCCGTTCCCGCGCCTTGGAATAAATAAAGAAAGAGCTCCTTGAAGGACAGGTCTAGCTGTGAAAGGCACTCCCTACATCAAATAAGGACAAGGTACGGCTAGGTTTGCTGCTCAACTCCAACTGCACAGTAGGCGGTTGTTGTAAATTTGTGCCAGGGTGCGCAGTTTACATCATAATACGTATGCAAATGGCTTGTTAGACTACCTGACAGCCTCACACAAGCTAAGAGTCTGACAAACCTTGTCGGTGGATGCCACTCTGGCACCTTCTACTCATGCGCAGGAGTGGGGGGAATGCACCACTCGCTTTTGGCTTCTTGCGGCTGGCGCCATGAAAGTAATCTAACGAAACCTCCATTTGCAACTTGCATCCTCTTTTTACATGAGATCTGGCAAGAAAGGCAAGCTGACAGGAAGATGAGTAGTTGAGCAGACTAACAACAATACTAAAAATCTGAACAGTAGAGGAGCAAGCCTTGCCTGGACTGAGAATGGTCATAGAAGCTGAATACCCATGAGCAATCTGAAAGAAATCCACACAGCATGACATACATGTTCAAAGCACAAATGTTCATTGTGCGCCCAGCATGGCAGGTGGAACAAACTTTAGAATCTGCTCCCACCTTAATAAGCAACAAGCAAATTTCACGACAACTCCAGAAATCACAAGAAAAGAACCCATTTTCTGACACAGAAAATACTTAAATATAAGTGGTAGAGTGCATACTTTTGTTACACTCAGTGCCCAATACAATTGATTTGACAGGAGTGCTGGTGTGCAAATTTCGCAGTTTGCACTCTGCAGAAAAGGCTATCCTCCAGAACAATAAGCCTACCACAAAAGATGGCAATTTCCTTTTCACTCCCTCTCCAACACTTCATCTTCCAACACTCAGTTGCTTGCTCGGTTTTGCTGTCTCGTACCCTAAAACTAGAATGCGCAGCCATTGATTTTGACCCCCTGCCTTCACTACTCACTACCTTCACCGACCATTAGGCGGCGATTCTTATTCAGGCGCAAGAACTTGTTCTTGAAGCCCATGCGCTGCAGCAGCGGCTGCCGCCCCCCCGGACGGACCTTGTACAGCTTGTTGATGAAACGGGGAAGCTGCAGGAAATGTGCAGAGACACAAGCAATGCTCGACAAATGATCATCAATCAAGGAACGAATGATCTCAGACCAGGTGTTGATCGGAGCCGCTGTCCTGATGCAGTCCAAGACCAGAGCTTGCACAGGCTTCTTCTTCATTCATTGGTTCACTCCATTGCTAGATGGTCTAACGTTAGTTAGACAGAGCTGACAGCGCAAGCAAAACTGACCGTCTCATACTCCTGCAGCTCTGGTGGGTACTTCTTGGCGAAGATTGCCTTGAAGTGTGGCCAAAACATGCCCTCTTCCCCTTTTGAACCAAGGAAACAAAGGACCTTTTGTGTGAACACCTGCACGCATTGCACCTGCCATGTATTAAGATATGATGTGGAGAAAACCAGCCCAAACATTCCAGCAAACACTTCATTTTAGTGTCAGTCTACACCCTCTGTCAATTTTGACGCTGTCAATTTGCAATTTTGAGAGCACACACAACCGTACAATGATGGACAACTTCAATGGGAGTTATGCTGTTTGTGCAGGTTGAAATAATCTCATCCCCTCTCAGCTCAGCTCTAGGTGTTCCTTCATGTGTGACTGATGATACTTACTCATTTGCACAGCTTTTCCCGCCTGAGTTTGACTTGCACGGAAGCACGCATGAACTTGCATAGGAAGATAGTTGTATGTGGCAAAGCAGTCTTACATACACATAGTGCGTTACAGAGACAGAAGAAGCCCACATGATGTACGACTCAATGCAGCCTTTGCCTAGCATGACAAGGCATAAAAACTTGATTTATCACAGCGTAATCCAGTAATGCAGGACAAGCTCATAGGCATGCTTGTGAACACGCACCGTACGCAGCTCCCTCAGCCTCCGTTTTACTTTCTTTGGTAGACGCTTCTTTGCCTGTGGCTGGCATGGTGGCAGCTGTAGCTGTTGTGTCTCCACTTCTGCTGGTGGCAGCTGCACAGGCAGCAGCGGCGGTAACAGCTTCCTCGGCGGCCGTGGTAGTCTCAGAGCCGTCTGCTGCTTTGGTGGCTGCGCTGGCTGCTGCTGGGGCGGCTGCTGCTTCTGCTGCATCGGCAGCTGTGGCTGTCCCTGAGCCTTCTGCTGCTTTGGTGGTGAGCCCAGCTGCAGCCGCGCCCGTTCATGCGGCGCCACCTCTCGGGCCACAGCCTCTGCACGCGCACGCTTCCGCTCTTCTAAATTGGCCTCATGCTGCTTTTGCAATGCTGCCTTGGCACGTGCTTCCATGGCCTGCCGCCGCTCCTCCTCTTGACGCTCGCGCTGAAGCTGCTGCTGCCGGAGCATTTGCAGATGCTTGATCTTCCCCTCAATCTCCTCAATCTCTGCAAGTCTGCGACACTGCTCGTCTTCCTGCGCGCAAGCAGTGTGATGCGCCTGGCAGGCCCTGTGGCAGCGTCTCATGCAAAAGCCGCACGAGCCATGCGTGGTTATTTCTGGCAGTGCTCCATGAGCACTTTGCACGTCATCCGTCGGGCCCTTTGGCAGTGCTGTGTGCAAGAGCCACGCGCCATACTTTCTGGCAGCGCCCCATGCAAAGTTCAATCGCAACTCGTCACAACATTCGGCAGTGCCGTGCCAGATCCTCTGGCGGTGGCCCCTGCGAGTCACGCATGCAATGTCCGCCTGGCCCTCAAACACGTGCGCCCACATGCAGCCCTCTAACACGTGCACCACATGGATCCTGCAGGGTCGGCAGGCACTGCAACACGCGTGTGCATGCAAGTCCGTTGAAGCTGCCCAAACTTGGCGTAGCCTTGTTCCATGTGCAGGTCCCACGCTTTTAGGAGGCGCCTCACCTCCTCCCATCGTGCAGCCTCGCGCCTAAGCTCTTCCAGCTCCTGCAGAGGGTTGCAGCCATGCAGATCCTCAATTTTAAATGGATTGACTGCAAATTGGTTATTGTCATTCAGGTATGAATCCCTAAGCGTGCCTCCAGAGGCACTACACGCTACCAGCACATAGTGCTTAAATCACCAAAAATGATGAGCTGAATGCGAAGTGGCCCTGCACGCAATCAAGCTACCTTTTCCTGTAACCAGTCATCTGTCTGTCTTCTCTTACAAGTGCCTGCCACTGTCATGTCAACTTGCTCCCCATCTCACAAAAAGGCCATCAACCAGAGCCCTCAAGCACTGCGCGAGGGCACCTTGGAGGTAGAGACTGAGGACAACAGTCTCGAAGTACTGCATTCCCCCCTCCCCTCCCCCCGTGGTAGAGTCTTGTGGCAACATCAAACGCGGCTCATGCAAGCACCAAATGGCTCTGACAAGCTCTACAGTACAGGACAAATGCTGCAGCACATCCACGCGTGCACACAAGAGGCAAGCTGCCATGCCGTCGGTGCAGCCCTGCCTCGCCCCAGGCATCGCCCACACCTGCTGCCGCCTGCGCTCAAAGGCCAGGCGCTGCTCCTCCCGTGCATTCTGCTTGACCCACTCCACTTGCTCCTGCTGCTGCCCCCGCTGCATGTCCTGCAGATGCGAGTGCTGCCCACAGTCGCCTGGATTGACGTGCAGCAGGCTGTTGTGCACTCCGGGCTCCAAGTCGCCAGCCGCGCTGCCGCCACCTGCCCCTGAGCGGGATGTTGCAGGCAAGCTGCTACTCTCTGTTCCGCCCTCCGAGCAGCCCCGTACCTTGCTACTGTCTGCCTCTTCTTCCTCCGCCTCCTCCCCCCAACCCTCCTTTGCCACATCCTCCTCAACCTCCTCCTCCTCCTCCTCCTCCTCCTCCTCCTCTGACGAGCTGTCCTGCACTCTATGGCTGCCCGCCTTGCCCTCTGCACTGAACTGCACGTCGCTGCTGTCCGCTCCATCCCCTGAGCTGCTCTGCGCCTCGTGGCTGCTTGCATCACACTCAGTGCTGAACCGCATCCTGCTGACCTCTGTTCCTCCTTCCGAGCTCCCTTGCACATCACTACTGCCCTCGCCCGCTCCTGTTCCGCCATGCTGGTGTGCATAAGTGGATTCCAAGCGCTGTAATGCCTCGTCCATCCGACGCTGCAGGCTGGAGGGTGTGGGCTGGCTTAATGCCTGCGACTGCTGCTGCTCACTGGAGGATGTAGGCTGCCTGGTGGCCTCTTCTGCTTGCTGCTGCTGCTGCTGCTGCTGCTGTTGCTGCCCACAGGAGAGAGTGGGCTTCTGGGAGGCCTCCCCTGCCTGCTGCTGCTGAAGGTGCGGCTGCAACGCCTGCCCATGCGGAGGTGCAGGCGGGCAGGCCTGCGCCTCTGGCTGCCACTGACTTGGCCCACCATAAGGTGCAGGCTGGCTGACCCCTTCTGGCTGCTGCTGTTCATGGGCTTCCTGCCAGCTGGTCACATTGCCTGGCTGCCGCTGCTGCTGTGCACGGGAGGATGTGAGCTGGCTAATCAAGCCCGTGTGGCACTGGTTTTCAGAGGGGGGGGACACAAGCAGGCTGCCACCCCTTACCGCGCCTGCTGCTGCCGCTGCTGCTGCTGTTGCCAAACGCTGCTGCTCTGGCTGCAACAGCCGCTGCTGCCGCTGCTCCTGCTGCTGCTCACACGAGGGAGCATGTTGGGTGACCGCCTCTGACTGCTGCCGCGCACAGGCCGCCAGTGAGCCGGCAGCCGCACCAGTCTGCTGCTGCTGCTGCTGCTGCTGCTGCTGCTGCTGCTGCTGCTGCTGTGTAGGGCTGAAAGCAGCCTGGCATGTTGACTGTGTGCAGCGTCGCTGCATGTGGGCTCCAGGGTGGGCTCCAGGGTGGCCAGCTTCCAGTGCAAGCATAGTGCAGCTGCTGGCTTCTGCACGCCGTTGCATGTGGGCATATGCTTTACCCTGCTGGCCCGTGCTCTGCCTGCGGGGCTGGTGCCTTGCAAAGGCAACGCCCGCTCCCTCCACTCCCCTCCCAATCCGTCCCCCTGCCTGCTGCTGTGTGCACTGCCGCGCGCCGGCTTCTGCAGGATGGAGCTGCACATCTTGCGCATGCTGCAGAAGGGCCTGCGCGTGCGCAGGTGCAGGAGGCACAGAGGAGCAGCAGGGGCATGGAGAAGTGGTAGAGGTTGTGCACACTGGTGCAAGGTAGGCATGCAATGGGGAACAGTTGTGTAGCTCGAGGGCCTGGGGGTGGGTGGCAACAGCAAGCAGCAGTGGTGTATGTGTGTGGCAACAGCAAGCAGCAGTGGTGCGTGGCAACAGCACGCTGCAGTGGCATGAAATTCACAGAGGTGCGGTTAGGGGTGTGCAGCAAGGATGCATCGTGCACAGCAATGGTGCATACATTCAGCAGTGGAAGAAGCCTGGTGGAGAATAGCAGGGATTGACCGAGCTATTATGCAGCAGCGCATTGCTAGTACCCAAGAACTTCTGCTGCTGCTGCCAGTTCTGTGTTTTTGACTGGACTTCAGCCCAGCTGCCTGAGGCAGCAGCGCTGCACAGAGCGCATCCACCCACCCTTCTACTGCTGCCGCTTGAGGCCAGGCACGCCCGCGGCGCTACGCTGCTGGGCAGAGAATCACTGGATATGATGATGACTGAGGGGGAAGTTGGGCCAGCTTCAGCAGACATGCATAGCGCTGTTTTCCTCCTCTTTGGCTGCTGCTGCTGCTGCAGCAGTTCCTCCTGGCCTAGCTGTCCCCGCTGCCCCTGCACCAGATGCGCCTCCTGGGGCTCTCCTTGCTGTGGGCTTAGCTCTCCCAGCTCCATAGCATCATGATCCGCTGGCTGCTGCCACTGCTGCAGATCTATGCGTGCCTGTGGGCGTGTGCGCCCACGCTGCTGCACCGCAGCAGCTGGGGCTGCTGCAGCCGTGTTGCTGGTGTTACCAAGAAAGGCCGCCCGCGGGTGCGCGCGAGCAGCAGCAGCAGCAGCAGCAGCAGCAGCAGCAGCAGCAGCAGCATCATTAGGATCCACGGCGGTGCCAGCGGCAGGGGCCCCCACCATGCGGTTGACAGTTGCAGCAGCAGGGTCCACAGCAGCATTGCCAGGAGGACTCGCGGCGGGGCTAGCAGCAGGAGGATGCGGGGCCGCAGCAAGCAGCGGCTGCCAAGACGTGAGCACCTGGTAGGCTAGGGACGCCACCTGCAGCCGCACAGGGACAACCCATCACACCGCGCCCATCACACCGCGCCTGGAGGGACAACCAAAACATCACACCGCGCCACCAGATGAGGATGTGGGGCCTTGCTATGCAACGGCACGCCCACACAACATCCATAGGGCAAACAAATGCTTTGGCCTCGCGCGCAGTGCACCCTGTTGCTGGCAAAGGCTTGACAGCCACAAGCATGATTCCGAGGGATGTCTTGCCTGCTGCCAGCAGCTGCGTCTCTGATGGCAAAGCAAGTGGCAACGTGATTAGGTTTGTGTCATGCAAGGTCTTGCTCCCGGGATCATACATTTGCCTTTTGCCTTTGGCAGAGGCCTAAAAAGGCCCTGAGGAAAGCAGGCTCAGGCGCCTGCCTTATGCAGCCTGGCTCAAAACAGCATCTGTGGTAATTGGCACAAGTTGTGATGGAAAAGACGCACCAGGCACACATGGAAATCTGGGGTGTGGCCGTAGTGATGAAGAAGTCTGCGTAGGAATGGCCGATGCATGTGGCATGCAGGGCTGCCTGCCATGGGAGTCAAAGGCCATGCATGCAATGCTGTGAGTGCCAAGCAACGTTTTGGGGCGAGCCAGCAGCCCAATTCCCATCAGTGGCACTTCCCAAACCACCATACACATCAATCTGAGAGGCGCAGTCGCAAACTTTCCAGGCTGGCTGGCCTCTGTGCGTCAGAGCACCATGAGCTTGGATCACTCATGAGTGTAGTGGACCAACACACATATGCGCGCACGCGCACAGAGGCTGCACACATGCCCAGAGTCCGCAAAGCCACATTAGCCCGACCTTGGAACTGGCGTGCTGCAGCAGCGCCCTGCGCATGAAGGCCCACAGTGGCTCTGCTCCGCCATCTGTGTGCGCCACAAACGTGGTCTCCAGGCTGGCCCGGCTCACGGGCCACACGTGCAGGGCCCTGAAGGGTGGAATGGCGCAGCGGCAAGGTTTGGCGCCAGGCAGGTTGGGATGGAGAGATGGCATGCGCAAGCCTTGGCATCTTACTGGAAATCACCGCTACTTCTACGCTGGGTGCTAAGAGGGGAACCTATATACAGGTAATGAAGGGTGGAATGGCACAGGGGTAACGGCTGATGTGAGGCGGTGGGCAGGAGCCACGCACACCAAATGCTTTGCTTGTGTGCCTCAGCGTGTTGTGGATGAGGATTTGGTGGGTAGGCGCCACGCACACCACATGCTTTGCCTGTGTGCCTCAGAATGCTGTGGATAAGGGTTCCTGTTCTGAGGGCGCTCCCATGGGCTGAGGCTGTGTCCAGCAAGTATTGCATTGTGTGTATCAGGCACTAGAGGCACCTGGAGATGAATGGGCCTAAGGGAGGGGCAGGGGAGGACATAAGCCTCTGCAGCCTGGGGCAGCGCGGCACAGGCAACCTGGTACACCTCTCCAACGGAGACAAAGGTAGTGTCTGGATCACAACACCTCTCCATGAAGGCAGTGTTTGCGCAAGTGCGTGCTGCCAAGGAAGACCAGGACAGGGAGCGGGCAGGGCCCAGGAAACAAGAGAGGGCAAGGCTAGCAGGCACTCAGCCAAGCGCATCTGCTGGTTGTGATCAGCAACCCAGGCTTAGGCTGCCTCCAGGGTGGGAAAGAAATGTAGAGGCGACATACTTCATCAGGACCACACATGCTACACCAAGAACGAGTGTGAGCAGTGCCAATTTGTCTGGTGCCGGTCTGGATGGCCCGTACCTGAGAGAGCTGAGCAGGTCACACACATGGTTGAGCATGTAGGCGCGGTGGAGGTCTCCGGCCACTTCAGACATGTACGGGTCCTGGCCCTCAATATCCTCAACCTCTAGAGCTGTGTCCGGTCCTTCTTCAAACGCAGAGCCGGGCACGTCCTCTGGCTGTGCGGATCTTGGCTGCTCCAACACAGAGTGCGGCTCCTTGAGCACTGAGTTCTGCGCCCCCAGCTCTAAGCTTGGTGTTGCGCTTGGCACGGCGCTCGGCGCACCGCTTGACGGGGCGTGTGCAGCAGCTCTCAGTACCTCGATTGTTCTGCTTGGCCCATCAAGCTCCATGCCCGCTGCCTCAAGTACGCCGCTTGGCGCATCCAGGACCCTGTCCGGCACCACCCCAAGTGCACCACTTGGCGCACCTAGCTCCGTGTCCAGCACCACCCCAAGTGCACCACTCGGCGCACCTAGCTCCGTGTCTGGCACCACCTCAAGTACACCACTCGGCGCACCTAGCTCCGTGTCTGGCACTACCCCAAGTTCACCACTCGGCGCACCTAGCTCCGTGTCTGGCACCACCCCAAGTGCACCACTCGGCGCACCTAGCTCAGTGTCTGGCACCTCAAACACAGTGTCTGGCGCCTCGGACGCAGCGCGCGGCGCCTCAAGTTCCGTGTCCGCCACCTCATACACAGTATCCGGGGACTCGTCGAGCATGTGGTTTTGCAGACCTTGGCAACTGTGCTCCACAGATTCTGTGTGCGGCAGGTAGGCAGGCAGGCGGGCAAGGGCAAGGCCATACTAAGCTTCAAAGCGGAAGAGAGTCCAGCGCCCGCAACTTGTGCACAGCATCCATAGGGGGAAGGAAGTCCTAGACTATGGGTTCAATTGTACATTGGGAATATCAATAAAGGCTAACAATAAGGATAGAGTGTAGGCCCTGACTTAAAAAACCGCGCGTGAGATTGCTTTAGAGCGGGTGGGGTTGACAGTCCAAGATGTATGTAGGTGTCAATGATTGGTTGAAAGATGCCCACAAATAAGTGGGTGGAGCATGTGCCACAGCCTGAGGGTATGCATGCGCACATGGACTTTATTAGTTGGAGCTTGTTGTGCAAAGGAATAATGCCATCAGCTGCAGGACCTGCATAGTGCATGCTTGCCTGTACAGATGTGTGTGAGTGAACATGTGCGTATACGAGGATGATCCTGGGTGTGTGTACCCCTGGTACAATAGTATAAGACAGGTGCACTACGTGGAAATCAAGCACAAACTGGCCCTGCGCGTGAACACAGTCCCTAACTTGCCACCCTCCCTCTCTGCATCTCTGCCATCAGCCCCACACTCGTCAATCCCCGTCTGGCGGGCTTTTGCCACCGTGACCTGTACTGTCCTGAGCGCCAATCCCTGCCTAACCAACCCGCCACACCCAGCCCTACCCACCACACCCAGTGCTGCCCACTTCACCAAGTTCAATCAGCCACACCCAGCCATCCAGCCTGCCACTGTTACCTGCGCTGTCCTGCGCGCCAGCATGCTCAGAGCCTTCTGCTCCGGTCACAGGCCCCGTGGCAGGTGCCGCTCGCCCGAGCTCGTGCGTGGCCCTTTCACCCATTCCGGCTTCCTTCCTGCTGCTCCTAGCCCTCCTGCCCGCCTCTCCACTTGCCCACTTTGCCTGCTTGTGAGGAGGCTCACACACACCCTCCATCCCGCCTGGCCCTGCAAGCACGTGCTTGGTGCTGGGCAGGTCCAGCTGCGTGCGTCCGCACCCAGACGCCGCCGCGCCTGCGCCGTTGCTGCTGCTGCTGTGCCGCCGAACTCTCACTTGCCCAAAGGTAGCTGGCAGCGGCACGACAGGCGCGGGTTGGCCGTGAGCAAGGGTTGCAGGGGCTGGTGGCGAGGGCTTGGGCAGCTTGGCGGGGGAGGCCATAGCAAGCGGGGCTGCAGGGGCATGTGCGGACCGCTGGGAGGCATGTTGTGCGGCAGGGGACGGCGCCAGGGGTGCTTGTTTGGCGGCTGCGCGTGCTGGCTGCAGTGCAGAAGTTTCTGGAGAGGTGGCTCTTGGTTGCAGGGGCACGCGCATGAGAGGAGCACGCCTTATTGCCTGCTGCCGTACTTGCATGGCTTGCGCAGCTGGGCTTGCCGTGAGGGCACCCGCAGGCATGTGGTCTGCCGCTGCTGCTGCTGATGTTGACATCTGGGCTGGCGCTGACGCCGTTGCAGCCAGCCTGGATGCTTGCCGCTGGGGGGCTGGTGGTGGCGCCGCTGGAAGAGATGCTGCTGGCGATGCCTGTGATGGTGGGAGCAGTGACCATGTCACTGGCGATGGTGGCGGTGGCAGTGGTAAGGATGCTGCAGGCGATGCCGGTGATGGTGGGAGCGGCGACCATGTCACTGGCGATGGTGGCGGTGGCAGTGGTAAGGATGCTGCAGGCGATGCCGGTGATGGTGGGAGCGGCGACCATGTCACTGGCGATGGCTGTGGTGGTGCTGGTAAGGATGCTGCTGGTGAAGTTGGTGATGATGGACATACGAGCGATGCTGCTGGAAACGCTGGCAGTGGAGGTGGTGCTGCCGCCGCCACCGCCGCCACTGCTGCTCCTGGTGGTGCCGCTGCTGCTGGAACTGCCTCTGGTGGTGGTGGCTGCGGCGGAGCCGGGGCTGCGCGGCATGCCCGCCTGCCCCGCTGCCCCCCCTGCCTGAACAGAGGCCGCTTACTTCTGGCAGAGGAGGTGAGGGGCGGAGGAGGGGGAGCCAGGGGGGGCGGCTGCACTTGGGCCTGCACGGCCAGGCCCCCCACGCTGGGCTCTGTAAGCGCAATCTCCCGCAGGCTACGTTGGCGCACCTGCCCTGTGACGCTGCACGCGCCGCCACGACGGGAGTGGCCCGGGAATGCCGCACGCTGTCGCTGCAGAGCTCCAGCATGTGCGCGTCCCCCACCCC
>LKMJ01006615.1_pt1 | contig 10925 bp, 12 predicted proteins | sample 643391 | NCBI WGS metagenome assembly LKMJ01 (sample SAMN04112250, study PRJNA286221) | soda lake metagenome | biome: soda lake; feature: Kulunda Steppe; material: water; isolation source: sample PL-Br10 brine of Picturesque Lake | place: Russia: Kulunda steppe | collected 2010-07
TCCGGGCCACAGGCATCGCGCATCGGTGGTGACCGCGAATTCGGTGGTGACCAATGAAATTCGTCGAGGAACTCGTCGTCGAAGAGTTTCTCCCCACATTTCGCTCGATGCTTGCCGGGGCGCTCAGGGAGCGTGGCCACACACAGAACGAAGTTGCCGACGCGCTCGGGATTAGTCAGAGCGCGGTCTCGAAATACGTTCACGGAGAGGTCGAGGAAAACGACCGGATTCGTCAGGATTCCCGCGTGGTCGAACTCGTCGAGAAACTTGCGGATGGACTCGCCTCGGGTGAGATGACACCTGTCGAGGCACTCATCGAGGCGGAGGTCTGTGTCCGCGAACTGGAGCAGGGGGGAATTCTTGCAGACCTACACGTCGAAGCGGTTCCCGAACTTGCTGCCTACGATAGCATTTCAGTGCATGACCCTGACAGCCGGATGCAGGAAGCGAGCAGGGTTCGTTCGTCTGTTCGTCGTGGGCTTCGGTCGCTACAAAATTCCGGAACCTTCGCCCAGCGTATTCCAGCAGTTGGTTCGAATCTTGTCGAATCGCTGCATGACGCCGAAACCATCGACGATGTTGCGGCCGTTCCGGGCCGTTTGCTCGAAGTACGCGGGCAGGTCGAAGTACCGGGAGAGCCGGAGTTTGGCGTCAGCCAGCATGTTGCGTCCGTCTTGCTTGCGGCGCGGGAAAACGGCGCGTCCGCTCGTGCAGCAGTCAATCTGAGCGATGACCCACAGCTTCGAGATGCGCTCGAAGCACAGGGGGAACAACTGGTGGAGTTCGACGCGGAGATTCCGCTCGATGAGGCGATTGCGGATGCACTGGCTGAAAAGCCCGATGCCACCGTTCTCTATCAAACCGGCGGCTTCGGTATCGAACCAATTTTGTATCTTCTCGGCCCTGACGCACCGACAATCGCACGCACGCTCCGGGATGCGGATGCTGTCTGATTTGCTCGACTGTTATCCTGCCAAACTCACTTGTTTCTCGCCCGCAAAGCCATTCCAATGAGCAACCGCAGGTCCTCACTCGAAGAGACGTTCTACGGGAACTGTGCTTCGCTTTATGACGTCGTCGCCACGGCACCTGGCGTTCAGGGATGGCGCGAGCGCACTGTCGGGACGCTGGCACTGTCGCCCGGTGACACGGTCGTCGAGATGGGCTGTGGCACTGGTGCGAACCTACCGTTTCTTCGTCGAGCGGTTGGCCCGGAGGGCACAGTTATCGGTATTGACCTCGTCCGTGGGATGCTCAACCGCGCACGAAAGCGGGTGGAGCGACACGGCTGGGAAAACGTCCACCTGATGCAGGGGGATGCAACGACGCCGCCACTTGAATCAGCGGATGCACTCGTTTCCACGTTCGTCGTCGGCATGCTCACTGACCCGGCAAGTGCCGTTCGAACGTGGATGAATATCGTCGAACCGGGAGGGAGGGTTACGCTGCTCAACGCGGCGCGGACGAACCGACTGCTTGCTCGCCCGCTCAACATTCCTTGTCGGCTGTTCGTTCGGTTGACCGCACCGGGTTATCAGCTTCGACCAGATTCCCCGGTCAAGCGGCTCGAAGCACGCTGGACGGACGCAAGTGAGGCACTGTTTGAGGGGACAACGGACCACGTGGACGAACGGCTTGGTGCGGGATTCATCACACTTGCGAGCGGCGAAGTCCTCGGAGAGACCGGATAACATTTGCTGGTGGCTCCCAACATAGATGCCAATGGCAGTTCAGTATGGCGACGTCACAGTCGAATGGCTCGGCTATGCAACGATTCGAATTGAATCACCCGACACCGTTGTCTATTTCGACCCCGGCCGGTATGGTGTGTTGACTGGCGAGTGGGAACCAGATAGCGAAGAGGCTAGCGCTCATCACCCGCCTGCGCAGGACTACCGCCCGCAGGATGGGGATATCGTCTGTCTCACGCACGTTCATCATTACGACCCTGATGGCATCGAACGGGTTGCACGGGAGGATGCAACCATTCTTGCGTTTGATGGGATGAACCCGCGGAACAGTCGCCGAGACCTCCCGCGCCTCGTTGACCTCCCGTACGGGATTCGAACGGTGGGGATGGAAAGCGAAGGCGTCGAAGCGGATGTGCTCTTCTGGACGGTTGCCGCCTACAACAACCCCGAGGGGCCACACGTGAGCGAGGATGGAACGCCGTTCCATCCGGAAGGCCGTGGCTGTGGCTTTCTGTTGCAATTTGGCGAAACGTCCGTGTTCTGGCCGGGTGATACGGATGTGCTGGATGGCCATGCCGAACTCGACGTCGATATTTTCTGTCCGCCGATTGGTGGCTCGTTTACGATGGACCGCGAGGAAGCAGCAGCGCTCGCAGGCGAACTATCTCCACAACTAGTGGTTCCGGTACATTACAATACGTTCGATGCACTGGAGACGAACTCACGAGCATTTGCAGCGGATGTTGCATCCTCAGGAATCCCTGTTGCCCTTGATGAGCAGTGAGTGTACAACTAGGTGGCTGTTTGACCTTTACATTTACAGTGATTCCCTGAGAACACACGGCGCATGGGAACAGGGAACACAGCATACCAGTATCGATCGACGGTAGGGGGTGGCGGACAATGACCACGGAGAGCGGGCCCGCAGCGGAACTTAGTCGCGATGACCTTGTTGTCGATATCAGCGATGACGAACTCGTTATTTGGGCAACTATCGACCGCCCCGACCAGCGTAACGCCCTGAGTGAGGACGTGATACGTGGCCTGTTCGACGTGGCAGAATACGCAGACGACGGCCCTGCACGGGTTATCGTGATACGCGGCGCTGCGGGGACGTTCTGTTCTGGCGGGGATATGACGGAGTTTCCCATCGGACAGGGGACACAGGCCTACCGAGAAAACTTCTCAGGACTGTCCGTCCTGATTCAGGAACTGCAGGCAACCAGTGCCCTCACAGTCGCCGCGGTGGAGGGTTACTGCCTCGCGGGCGGGCTTGGGCTTGCAAGCGCGTGTGAGTTCGTGCTTGCCCACGAAGACGCCCAGTTCGGCACGCCGGAGGTCGAGATTGGGCTCTTTCCTGCACAGGCGATGGCACCGATCACCCGCGCGGCAACGGAAAAGGCTGCGCTCAAACTGCTGTTTACCGGCGAACGGGTTGATGCCGCAGAGGCAAAACGGATTGGGCTCGTGACCGACGTCGCAGTGGACGGGGAGTTCGAGGACGACTTACAGTCACTCGTCGATGGCCTTGCAGCAAACAGCCCGACGCTGATTTCGATGGGGAAGGAGGCCTACTACGAGCAACGGCAGATGGGCTTTGACTCTGCACTGGCCTACCTCAAGGAGATAATCACGCTCGTTGCGATGAGCGACCAGACAGAGGAGGGAATCAACGCCTTTCTCACCGACAGCGAACCGGACTGGCGGGGGCGAGAGCCATGAGCGCCGCAGGTATGTATCGTGACCAGCGCTCGACGAAAGGGAACGACCCCGAGAAAGTGGTCATTTCGGCCGCGCTCACCGGTGCACTCACCACCCGTGACCAGTGCGATGCGATTCCATACACTCCAGAAGAGATTGCCGAGGAAGCGAAAGCCGCCCGGGAGGCGGGGGCAGCGGTAGCTCATATTCATGCCCGGACCGAAAACGGCTCGCCGACATTTTCGACGGAGACGTACCAGGAAATCTACGATGCAGTTCGGGACCGGACGGATATCATTATTAACTTCTCGACGGGTGCTATCGGAACGCCAGTTGAAGACCGACTGGCGTACGTCGAGTCAGTTCAGCCTGAGATGGCGGCGCTGAATATGGGCTCGATGAACTACGCAAAATACTCGGAAAGCAGAGAAGATTTTGTCTTCGATATGGTCTTTGAAAACCCATTTTCGGAGATTCGGACACTCCTTTCAGGGATGAACGATGCGGGGGTGATGCCCGAACTCGAATGCTTCGACACGGGGCATATTGGGAATACCCGCCCGCTGCTCTCCGAAGGCGTTCTCGACAGGCCGTTTCACGTGAGCCTCATTATGGGCGTCCTTGGGGGGATACCGGCCTCGGTTGACAACCTCACCCATCAGGTTCGTCAACTCCCGGATGACTGTACATGGCAGGTTATCGGCATCGGTGAAAACCAGTGGCCGCTCGTCGGTGCAGCCCTGACGATGGGCGGCAACGTCCGCGTCGGCCTTGAGGATAACTTCTATTTGCCATCAGGCGAGATGGCAGACGGCAACGGGCCGCTCGTCGAGGCCGCAGCGGAGATGGCTCGAACTGTCGGCCGCGAACCGGCAACGCCCGATGAGGCACGCGAGATTCTGCATATCGACTAATTCGATACAAACCGACAACACACAATCTATGACGACACCACAGACACCACCAAGTACGGACATCTTCACTGAGGACTTGCTTGCAGGCGAAACAGCGCTCGTCACCGGCGGGGGGACTGGTATCGGGAAGGCACTCTCACTTGCGTTTGCTGACCACGGCGCTGACGTTGCGATTGCCAGCCGGTCGATGGAACATCTGGAACCTGTCGCCGAAGCAATTGAGGCTCGCGGCGTAAACGCCTGTTCAACTACCGTTGACGTACGCGAACCGGATGCCGTTGAGGCGATGGTCGAGACAGTCGTTTCCGACCTTGGAGATATTTCCATCCTCGTCAACAACGCGGGGGCGAACTTCCTTAGTCCGGCAGAATCACTCTCGGAAAACGGCTGGCGGTCGGTCGTTGGGACTATCCTCGACGGAACGGCCTACTGTACGTTTGCTGTTGGCGAACACATGATTGAACAGGGCACTGGTGGGGTTATTCTCTCGATGGGTGCAACGAATTCAGTCCGAGGTGCACCGTATCACGCCCACTCTGGTGCAGGCAAGGCCGGCGTCCACAACCTGATGCAATCTGTCGCAGCCGAGTGGGCCCCTCACGGCATCCGCGCAAACACGATTGCACCTGGCGTCATCAAAACGGAGGGGATTATGGAAGTGATGGAAGCGGGAATGGGGGAACAGGTTATCGAAACCGACCTTGCAGCAGACCGTCTGGGAACGCCAGCGGATTGCGTTCCAATCACGCTCTTTCTGGCGAGTGATGCTGCAGCCTATGTGACCGGAGCCTATTTTGCCGTCGACGGCGGGCAGTTACTTGCGCCGACGCCGCTGTGACTCGCGCCAAACACAATCCGGGACCGTTTCATCGCTATTGTTGTTGATTCGCCGGCGCAGTCTCGCTTGCTTCAGCCGCATCAGCGTGTTCTCCCTGCTGACGGTTACGGAACTCCTGACTAGCTGGCTCGTCGCTCTCCGTATCCAGCGCGTCCAGTTGCTCGGATATCCGTCGCAACCGGTTATGCTGTCTGCGGTTCGAGGTCACAATCAGATCGGAGAGAACCCCGAACATGACCAGCTGTAATCCAAACAGCAAGGCAACACCACCAGCCAGAGCCAGAACGTCGTGGGCAACACCCTCAAAAAACCACGCATAGCCGACATACACCGCGAGCATAACGCCCACAAGCCCGCTAAGAACGCCGATGCTACCGAAATAAAACAGCGGATTGTTGGTTTTTGCCATCTGATAGAGCCGGACGATAATATTTCCGCCATCGCGGAACGGACGGAGGTTGGTCTCGGACTCGTCGGGACGCGGTTCGTACGTTATCGGGACGACGGCGGTCAGAATGTCGTGTTTCACGCATTCGACGGCCATCTCCGTCTCGATGCCGAATCCCTGCGCTGCCAGTCCCAGTCGTTCGAACGAGTCCGTCGTGAATGCGCGATAGCCACTCAAAATGTCTGTGAGGTGCTCGCCATGGATGAACCCGAACGCGCGGTTTATCATCCGATTCCCAAACTTGTTGAGCCGCGTCATCGCTCCGGGTTTCATGTTGGCAAATCGGTCACCGATGACATGTTCTGCCTCGCCATCAAAGATGGGTGAGAGCATCCGATGTGCTTCGTCAGCACGGTAAGTCGAATCACCATCGGCCATCAAGACGACTGGCTGTGAGATCAGCCCGACCGCCTCGCGGACTGCCTGTCCTTTGCCGGAGCCACTCTGTATCTCGACGCGTGCTCCGGCTTCAGCTGCCAGTTCCTGCGTCTCGTCGGTCGACCCACCGTCCATCACGAGAATGTGCTCGAACCCTTGCGCTTTGAACTCCTCGACGACGGTCCCTATCGTCGCCGCCTCGTTATAGGTGGGAACGAGCACACAGACTTCCTCAGCGTCCACCATTTGCCCCAACTATGCTGGTCCGTGTGAAAAACGTGTATGGTCTGTGTCGATGGCCCTTCATCGCGCTTGCGTGGGCTTATCAGCACCCAGTTGCTACGTGTCGGCAGTGACTGACGACCAGCCTACCCAGGAGCAGTTTTATGACGCTCTCGAAACGCTGGGGCGACCGGTCGTCACAGCGACCCGATACGCCCAGCTTCGTGATTGTACGCAGGAGACTGCCCTCTCGGAACTCGAAGCGCTTGAACGCGATGGTGCTGTCGAATCTCTCGACGTCTCGCCCGACCCGGTAGTCTGGTATCCCAGCGAGTGGGCGCGGCTGACGGACCGAGAGCGCGTCATCGTCTTTCCGGAGCGCCGCCAGCTCGTTGTCGACCAGCCGAGGCAGTTTACCCGAGCGCAACTCTCACAATTTGCCCACCTCGTCGATACCACAGGCTCGGGGGCGTATCTCTACGAAATTCGAACCGAAGACGTCTGGCAGGCTCCCTACGAGACGTTCGACTCGTTGCTTGAGACCGTTCGTTCGGTGCTGGATGAGCCATCGCCGCCGCTCGAAGACTGGATGGAAAGTCAGTACAGACGGGCGAACCTCTTCCGGTTGACAACACACGAGGATGGCTATCACGTCCTCGAAGCCGACTCTCCGGAGGTGATGGGAAACGTGGCACGGCAGAAACTCGACGATGGCCAACTCAGAGCCGAACTCTCGGAAACTGAAAGCTGGGTTGCGGAGGAACGGATTGCCGAAGTCAAACGAATTCTCTACGATGCCGGCTATCCTGTCAGAGACGAGCGAACGCTCGATGGCGGCGAGCACCTCCCCGTTGATTTACGACTGGAGCTTCGTCCCTACCAGAAACAATGGGTTGAGAACTTCCTCGAAACCGACGCTGGCGTTCTTGTCGGGCCGCCGGGTTCCGGAAAGACCGTTGCAGCGCTTGGCATTCTTTCTGAAATTGAGGGCGAGACGCTCATTCTCGTCCCGGGCAGAGAACTCGCAGGCCAGTGGCGCGAGGAACTGCTTGCACACACGACGCTCGAACCGGAACAGGTTGGCGAGTATCATGGTGGCGAGAAGAACATTCGACCGGTGACGATTGCGACGTACCGAACGGCTGGGATGGACAGACACCGACAGCTATTCGACAGCCGGGAATGGGGGCTTATAATTTATGATGAGTGTCATCACGTTCCCAGTCCCATCTACCGCCGGAGCGCTGACTTACAGACTCGCGCTCGGCTTGCACTTTCCGCCTCGCCGGTTCGAGAGGATGAGATGGAATCCGAGATATACACATTGATTGGGCCGCCAATCGGCACGGACTGGGATGCGCTCTTTGCGGCGGGTCACGTCGCCGAACCCGAGGTTGAAATTCGATACGTCCCGTGGATGGACGACGACACCCGAAACGAGTACGTTAGCAGCCACGGCCACGAACGCCGACAACGTGCAGCGACTAACCCGGCAAAAATCGAGGAGATACAACATCTGCTCGCCAGCGAACCGGCTAAACAGGCCCTCGTCTTTGTGGAGTATCTCGAACAGGGACGGGAGATTGCTGATAGGCTCGATGTGCCGTTTGTGAGCGGCGAGATGCCACACGCTCAGCGCGAGAAGTATTTCGAACAGTTCAGGCAGGGAACGCTGTCGACGCTTGTTGTCTCACGAGTCGGTGACGAGGGAATCGACCTTCCGAGCGCGGAACTCGCAATTGTCGCGTCTGGACTCGGTGGCTCACGTCGACAGGGAGCCCAGCGAGCCGGGCGAACCATGCGCCCCACTGGCCGTGCACAGATGTACATTCTGGCAACGCGGGGCACCCGCGAGGAAGATTTCGCCCGGAGGCGGACGCAGTATCTGGCTGAAAAAGGCGTTCGGGTCACCGAACAGGAGAGCGAAGCGGTGGAGCCTGACGGAGTGTGACTCGCGAGAGCTGTTGCTTTCTGGTGTGAAAAACACGTACATCGAGCGTTGTGAACGCTCGAAAGGTGCTGTTGCTCAGTGCGTTACTGGTGTGGAAAATCCGTGAAGCCGTAATTAGAGACGGGTCAGATTCGCAGCCCGTGGTCCTTTCGGAGCATCCTGGATTTCGAATTCAACTTCCTGTCCTTCCTCGAGGTCCGGGCCGCCGATATCTTCCATGTGGAAGAATACGTCGTCGTCCGCGTCCTCTGTCTCAATGAAACCGTAACCGCCTGTGTCGTTAAAGAAATCGACCGTTCCTTCTGCCATAGCCTTTGGAGAGTGATGACCCCCACGGATAACCTTTCCGGAGTGGATAGCTGCGTGGTGGTGGCTCCCGTGGCGATGGCTATCAGTCACAGAAGTACTGTATCAAAAAGAGCTGTCCCTCGATAGCATGGACGTCGACGCCAGTGATGGTGAACTGTTCGTTCTCCCACCCTTCTGTCGCCAGAATTCCTTCTGCGAGTTCATTTCCGGCTTCTTCGGCGGTTGTGTCAGCATCGTAACTTATCGTTCCGGGATAGCTCGTCGCACTGGTCGAGCACTCCTCGTCGAGCAACTCCTGTAGTTGGTCTTCATCAGGTGGGGAGCCACCCTCGAACTCCTGTCGAACGTGTACTTGATTTCGGTAGGTGGCGATTTCGTCGAGCCCTTCTGTCCGCTCAAGCCGTGCAACGCCGACTGCCTCCCGTTCGTCGTTTACTGTATCAAGGTATTGCTGTTCCACGGCGGCAAGGTCGAGCCCGCCAGCTTCGGTTGCTTCTCCCGGCGCGTCCACACTCGGAACGTCATCGCTTGGGAAGCCGGGCACATCGGCCAGTCCGAGTGCACCGACTGCAAAAATACCGGCGAGCGCCAGTACCACAACGAGTGCGACTGCATACTGCGGCGTCAGCAGGTCGAAATAACTGGGGACAGCAAGTTCCGCATCGGCGACCGCTTTCTCCTCCTGTTCGAGGGTCTTGTTGCCACAGCGACTACAGGGCGGTGAGTGTTTGGGATGCTCCCGACCACACTCGGTACAGACCCAGACCATCGTCGTTTCGAGGGCTGGCCGGTCGCTGCCCGAGTACTCACCGGGTCGCTCGGTGAGATTTGACTCGTCAATTGTAACGGTTTCGCGTTCCAGTGTCGCGTTGTTACACCGGCTACAGGGTGGCGAATTTTTCTGGTGATTGCGCCCACACTCGGTACAGACCCAGACGGTCATCGAGTCGGGGTTGCTTTCGTCGCCTACGGCCTGCTGGACGATGGCCTTCTCGAATTTCCCATGTCCACAGTTGTCACATGGTGGGTCGTCCTCTTCGTGAGGTTTGCCACACCATTCACACCGCCATTCCATCAGCTACGTGTTAGGGAGTTACGAGCAAAAGCGTGGCGTTCCTGGAAAACAGCCGCAAACCAACGCGTTCAGAGTCGAACTGGAATGCCGCGCTCGTCAAGATACTCTTTCGTCTCCTGAATGGAGTACTCGTCGAAGTGGAAAATCGAGGCTGCAAGCGCCGCGTCCGCATCGGCTTCGGTGAAGACCTCGTAGGCATGCTCAGGGCTGCCACAACCGGAAGAGGCAATAACCGGCGTCGAGACGGCATCACAGACGGCTTTCATTAGCGGGATATCGTAGCCATCTTTCGTGCCATCGGCGTCGATGGAGTTGACAAAGAGTTCGCCCGCACCGCGGGATTCTGCTTCCTGTGCCCATTCGACAACATCCACGCCGGTTCCTTCGCGACCACCTTTGACCGTACACTCGAACCAGCAGGATTCGCCGTCGATTTCGACGTAGTGTTCTCCTCCCTCGTCGAAGCGGCGACGAGCATCGACGGAGATGACGATACACTGGTTGCCGAAGGCGGTTGCCCCCTCGGTAATTAGTTCCGGATTCTCCAGTGCACCGGTATTTATTGAGACCTTATCCGCACCGGCACGGAGGGTTTCTTTAATATCCTCCCGGGTTCGGATGCCACCGCCGACGGTCAGCGGGATGAACACCTCGTCGGCGACAGCCCGGACGGTATCGAGCATGGTTTCGCGCCCCTCAGCGGAGGCAGTGATGTCGAGAAAGACGAACTCGTCGGCACCGGCCTCGTTGTAGGCTTTCGCCATCTCGACCGGGTCGCCGGTATATTTCAGGTCCTCGAAGTTCACGCCGGTGTAGACGGCGGCGTTACCCTCGTCGTCGAGGTCGACATCGATACAGGGAATGATTCGCTTAGTCAGCACGGATAGACATTTGCCGCTTGCAGGTTTATATGACTCGCTTTCTGGGATTCTCACCGCGATGTGAACGGTCTCCGGTAAATCGAAGTACCCGCAACTGTAATCGTCTGCTATGGCAGATAACGAGACGAGTGCGGATGCGTACGACCCGGAATCGCCGACGCCACCGGAGCACGAACCACCGATTCGGAGCACGGCCCCGCAGAGTGATTTTACAGGCGGGCAAGTCGCGATGGGACTTGTTGTCCTCGTGATTGGTCTGGCGCTTACTTTTGGCCTGGGAGTCATCCTTGCCTGAGGACAGGGAGTACGCCATTTGGTATCACAGGAAGTAGCCGACTGCGATGAGAACGTTAAAGACATCCACCACACTACGGGCACATGCGCCCGGGTGGCTTAGCTGGACATAGCGCCGCACTCATAGGGTACATTTGAGCGGCATACTCCGGCATTCCCGCAGGGGGGTTCCCCCTGCACCTGGGATATGCGGAGATCGAGGGTTCGGAGCCCTCCCCGGGCA
>LKMJ01006616.1_pt1 | contig 10925 bp, 25 predicted proteins | sample 643391 | NCBI WGS metagenome assembly LKMJ01 (sample SAMN04112250, study PRJNA286221) | soda lake metagenome | biome: soda lake; feature: Kulunda Steppe; material: water; isolation source: sample PL-Br10 brine of Picturesque Lake | place: Russia: Kulunda steppe | collected 2010-07
GCGCTGCGCCCCTTCCCGCACCCCGCATGTGTAATTTGGTGCCTGGTCTGTTTGTGTTGGCGCTCTTGTGACAGTGGCGCGCGCAGGAGGGGCGGGGGTGCGCTGTGCTGGACCTCGACGCGCGTGCTTGCAATTGATTGACGCCAGTCAGTCCGCCCCCCCTTTCCTGCAAAGCGCTCCTCTCAGCACTGCGCACCCCCCGCATTGCGTGCGACAGCCATCAATACCAACAATGGTGTGCGGGGGAGGGGGCGGGGCACGTTTATGCATGCAAGCACACTTCCCCCCTCCCTCTCCCTCTGTCTCCCCCTCTGCCTCCCTCTCATTCACTTGGCTCTGGCAAGAGTACAAAACATGGGCCGCAGAGGCTGGGCTTCCCCAATTTCTGATTCATCCAAGAATCAGCGACCCACAGAAGCCCATTCCATCTGGAGAATGAGCTGTGGCGGCCGAGCCTGCCCGTGTCGTGCCAAAGCAATGCCCCTGCCCCACCTGGAGAAGTAGCTGTAGCGGCTGAGTTTCCCCACAAGGACGGCCCCTGCCAGAAGACAGCCGTGCACGCCGTACTGCTGCAGCACCTGCTCATGCGACTGGCCGTCCAGCAGCTTGCGCCAGTGCCGGATCACCTGCGCCGCACAGTGCGCACATATGTGTTAGCATGTGCACGAGCGTGCTTGTGTGTGCGCGTGCGTGCTTGTGTTTGTGTGTGTGCTGGCAACCTTTTACTTGCATGCATGCATGCACCCACGCTAGGTGTGCATGTTTTGCTCATGTGTGCAAGCGAGAGTGCACACATGCAAGTACTCATGAGGTCTCTCGGCTGTCATAAATGGGTGCCTGCATGAGCACACGCACATGCACAGCCATGCAGCCCGCACACTAGTCGCACGCATCCGCGACACGTGCCGCAGGCTGGTGTCACCTGGTAAGGCCCCAGCAGCGTGTCAAGGGCATCATTCCACGCCGTCGTCGCACCCCCCCAGTTCCCAAAGTGGGCGTGCACATCCCCCAGCTCCGCCATGGCCAGGATCATGGCCGCCTTTTCGCCACGCTTCTTCAGCTGCTCAATCACCTGTGCTCAAAAGCATAGAGGTTCAGCGGCCCCAAAGTTCTTTGTGATAAGAGGAGACAAGGTGCTCATTCAACAGCTCGCCCGCCTGCGTGCCCCCTTTGTGCTAAAAGGGGACAATGTGCTCATTCGACTGCTCGCCCACCTGCGTGCCCCCTTTTTGCTAAAAGGAGACAATGCGCTCATTCAACAGCTCGCCCACCTGCGTGCCCCCTTTGTGCTTTGTGCTAAAAGGGGACAAGGTGCTCATTCAACAGCTCGTCCACCTGCATGCCCCCTTTGTGCTTAAAGGAGACAAGGTGCTCATACAACAGCTTGCCCACCCGTGTGCCCGCTTGAGCTGTGTGCTTGTCAGTGCACTTGTGAAAGTGCATGTGCCCAATCATGCATGGGTGCATGCATGAGCATGGGCATGTTCATGTGCAAGCGTGCAGATGCTGAGCAGCTTCACAGCGTCCGCTTACGCTCGCACCATCAATCTTACTCTTGTAAAGATGTGCACAGCATGCGCTTCAGACAGCAACCAGTGCACTGCTGGGCAGCCATTTGCTCATCTAAGTGCGTGTTGCTCCCTGCTAAGAATGCTGTAACAGCCAGTTAGCCTGCCAAGTCCCACCCACACGTGCTTGGAGGCCACCAACCACCCTCCACATCCAGCATTCAGGCTGCCCAACAGCAGCATGACAATCACGTTCCAGCCTACATCGCGCCCGCAACCAGTGCAGCTACTTGCGCACACACACGCACACATACAGCCTGTGGCCTCCAGCCAAAGCATGTACACGCGTGCCGGCTGAGCCAGGAGTGGGATTGCTCCCACCCCCCTGCCGTGCTTGCTTTCAGCACTCGCTCTATGGCCTGTTGCAAAAGTTGCGGCATGCTTGCGAGCATAAGCCCCACTGCGCGCCCTCTGGCATGCCATGGGCCATTGCCACCTTTGCTGCAGGGACCGCTGAGGGCCCAAGTGCAGAAATAAAAAGGATGGCAAGAAAAGGGGGCCGAGCCAAGAAATGTGACGAGGATGGCAAAGGGAAGGAGGCAGTTGTCTGCCCCCTTCACACACCACAGAAGCCGCACCCGCTCGTACTCCGCGGGGATGGCCAGGAAGTCGGGCTGGTTGCTACGGGAGTGTAGGGATGATTGTGTCTTGTATGTGTATGCGGTCACTGACGAGGCCTGGTCGTTGAAATCCTGCTCCCCTGCGGAGCCCGGTCGGGGCGGTGGCCTGCGTGTGCAGGTGGGTGCACAACATGCATGGTACCAACATGGTACCAACATGCATGGTACCAACATACATGGTACCAACATGCATGGTACCAACATACATGGTACCAACATGCATGTGGGCGCATGTAGGAGCCTCAGGCTGATGCCTGGTGGGAGCGTGGGCCTGCATGAGCACGTGGGGCCACACTGTGCACATGGGCACATGCAAAAGCCTTGGTCTGATGCCTGATTTTGATGTCCACCTTACGCATGTTGTGCAGAGAGCCTCTCACGTGTTGCACATCCGCGCACACACACGATGTCGCGCGCACTGAGTAAGCCAGCGTGTACATGTGCCCAGCCACCTTTTGCCTGCCGCCCACCTGTTTGCTTGAGGCAGCCTGGCCCTCTTCTTCTTGCGGATTTTGGTGCCAATGTGGTGGTTTAGGATGGTCACCTCCCCCAGCCGCTCGCGCACAAGCAGCCGCACCTGGGGTCACACACCCATATGTGAGTGTGTTGTGTGTTGTGTGTCTGCACATGGGCATGTGTGCATGCGTGTCTGTTGTATGCATACACCGAACATGTGTGCGTGTGTGCGTGTGTGTGTGCATGTGTGTGTGCGTGTGTGTGTGTGTGTGTGCAAATGCTTGTAAGCAAGCACACGCACCCACGCGCATGCGTCAGGCACGATGCATGCACAGGTGGCTGTTCACTTGGCAGCGGGCTGTGGAAGCTGCAGGCCCTTTAAGGGAAAGATGCCCAGCCACATGTGGGACTACTAGAAGAGCAAAGGAGCCAGGCCACATGAAGGACCACTAGAAGAGCAAGCGTCTGCCACAGGGCTTGCGCAGTCGGCGCACAGAGCTTGCAAGGTTGGCACACAGAGGTTCGCGCATGCAGCACACAAGGCTGGCGCAGCTGGCACACGGAGCTGGTGCCTTTGGCGCACAAAAAGCTTCCCAGCACCGCATTCAGCGGACATGAGTGGCCCAGTGGTCTGTGCAAAGGGGATGGCCCGGTGGACTGTGTAGAAGGGATGGCCCATTGGACTGTGTAAAAGGGATGGCCCATTGGACTGTGCAAAAGGGTTGGCCCAGCGGTCTGTGCAAAAAGGATGGCCCAGTGGACTGTGTAAAAGGGATGGCCCGGTGGACTGTACAAAAGGGATGGCCCAGTGGACTGTGCAAAAGGGTTGGCCCAGCAGTCTGTGCAAAAGGGATGGCCCAGCGGTTTGCGCAAAAAAATGGCCCGGTGGACAGTGTAAAAGGGATGGCACTGTGGACTGTGCAAAAGGGTCAGGCAGGCTTACAGGCCCAGGCCGGGGGCGCTGCAGGTGCTCATAGAAAGGTAAACAGCTTGCGCATGCATGTCCTCATGCGCGCGGCACATGCATAACACACACACATGCAACAAGGGAGGCACGTGCATGTGCGCGCGCGCGCCCACCCCCCGTGTGTGCCCCTAAGCAGCCATACCACCCACCTTGTCCAGGCTGTCCAAGGCCTGATTTTTGTCGCGCATGACAATCTCCATGCCTGCCTTGAAGGGTGTGTCGTCCAGGCCCGCCAGGGGCGCCGCGTTGATCAGGATGGGCAGCAGCTTCTCGTTGTAGTGGCCCTCGCACAATGACAGCCAGGCCCGGCCTGCAGGTGCACGCGCGCAAGCAGGCATGCTTTTGTGCGCTGCACGTGGCCACTTCAGGGGCAACCTCTTGACTATACCGGACAAGCTGAGACCTGCGGTAGTGTCTCAGACCCTAGCACTACGATGGTAGGCTGCCGCCCATGTCGGTCAGCGCTGGGGCGTCCCTGCCGCAGCGCCGACCAGGGGGGGCAGCGGCTTCTTGTCGCACATGCCTGAGTGCGCACACAGCATTCCCACACAGCATTTGCACACACAAACGCACGCACACACACCACACAAGCGTGCACACACATACACACGCACGCACCCACATACACACGCGTGAACACACATACACACACACCAACACACACACTGTGCACAAGCGTGGGCGTGCGCGCGCACGGACCTAGCTGGACGATGGTGTGGAAGCGGTTCATCTTCAGCAGCACTTGCAGGGCCATCACAATGAACTTGTTGATCCAGTCCATGTCCAGTGGCGTCTTGCGAAACCACAGCTCGGCCTGCGCGGGCATGTGTGGGCGTACGCGGCTTGCGCAAGGGGTCCCAATGGGTCAAGCACCCCTGGGTGGCGATGCTGCTGCTGTCAGCACACCCTGGGGTGATGATAATGATGATGATGATGTCAGCACAGCCCAAGCCGTGATGATGATGTCAGTACGTGCGTTGACCCCACAGGGATGCGGCAAGCGCTAGACACATGCTGCCAGTCAACATGGGCCATGTGCAGCACACACATCACACTTGTGTGCACAAACACACACATACACACACGTGCACACACACATGCACATGCATCCACCAGCGTGCACACACACACACATGCACATGCACACACGTGCACAGACACATGCACAGCAATCCACCAGCATGCACACACACACGCACATGCATCCACCAGCATATGCACACACAGAGCACCCACCACCAGGTCTGAGCCAAAACTGAAGTTGCTGGAGGCGTACGCAGTGGAGACTGCGCTGCCGGGCCGGTACGAGGCAGCCGTCGAGGTGTCTGGGCTCAAGGCGGGACTGTCGCGGGGCGGCTCGCCCAAGGGAATCACGCCTGGACGTGTGGTGCGCACGAGTGCAAGCGGGTGTGCGTGCCAGACCAGTCTGCAGCTGCGCACCTCTGGCTTGCTGGCACGAAGGGAGCGGCCTGCAGTGTGCCTGCTAACTGGCACGAGCACAGCAGGTTTCCACTTTGCTTGCACGCACATGGTGCACGCATGTTATGTGGTCTAGTACACAGCACAGGCCAGTGCGCCACCTGGCCAGTGCGCCAGCTGGACAGCGCGCCACCTGGCCGTGATGGCCAAAACATCACCGTGATGGCCGTGATGGCCAAAACATCACCGTGATGGCCGTGATGGCCAAAACATCACCGTGATGGCCGTGATGGCCAAAACAGCACCGTGATGGCCGTGATGGCCAAAACAGCACCGTGATGGCCGTGATGGCCAAAACAGCACCGTGATGGCCGTGATGGTCAAAACAGCACCGTGATGGCCGTGATGGCCGTGATGGCCGTGATGGCCAAAACAGCAGGCCTGATGGCCGTGATGGCCATGATGGTCATGATGGCCATGATTGCCATGATGGCCAAAACAGCAGGCCTGATGGCCGTGATGGCCGTGATGGAAGTGATGGTCGTGATGGCCAAAAGAGCAGAGGCCTGATGGTGACCTGCCCTTCACGGACAAAGCCAGCTCGTTTCCTGGACGCTTGCTGTGTGCACACGGCCAAAACCGCCGGAGCTACTGGGGCCTGCGCTTTTGGTGATGCAAACAGCAGCAAATCCATATGCCTGCTTCATTACTGCCGCCACCGCCACCACCATCACCGCCCACAATGCACTGGCGGAAAAGCAGATGTGGTCCTCACGCTTGCGCGCCGGAGGCAGGAGGCTGGCCAGCCACCACAATCCCCCCCACCTGCATTCAGAGGTGTGCCAGCTTTGACCGCCCCCACCAGCATCAGCAGCGCCTCCACAGCGGCACGCAGCGTGCGTGCCACGTTGTTGTCTTGCGCATTCTGAGGCAGAGGCACCTGCGCCCATGTATGTGCACGCGTGCTGTTGCTGGCTGCATGCTTTGCACATTGTGGGCTTAGTGCACAAAAGTATTCAAGCTTTACATACGCTTTGCGCATTCGCATCTGCATCTGCAAATGACAATGACACGTCTCCACCCACGTGCACTGACCAGTGGCTACGCACACACGCTTGCATTCATTTGCAAGCAAACATCCACGCACATGTGCATGCGCATGCACACATCAATTGAAATCTGAACGTGTCATGCGACACATAAATTTTACACACAGCATGCATGAAACGTGCAAAGCACACACACTTACCTGAGGCCAGGAGGGCTCTTGAGGAATGTCTGCAACCCCGCCTTTGCCACCCGCCTTGCCAGCCTTCCCGCCGGGCTTGGCCTAAGTGGAGCAAGCACACATATATACACACATTGGCTGTCGTTGCGCTGATGCATCCATTTCGTGACCAGGGAAAGCTTAGGCACGCAAATGTGGGCAGGAAGGGGTTGTACAGGCACGCATGTCCAACAGAGGGTGACCATCGCAAGCATGCATGCAGACCCGCACTCGAGGCCGCTGGCGCTCCCCTATAGCACTGCAGCATGATACAGGGGATTAAAGGCGAGATACAATGCATGAAGTTGAGATGCAAAGCAATGCAATGTATGAAGGTGGGGTACAGCATGACGCGGGAGATGAAGGTGGGAGCTATGCGCAGAGAACTGCTTGCCGCGCGCATGTCCCTCCTGCCACACGCCTTTCAGGCGTTTAAGCCATCCAAGCGTTGAACAATTGTGGTCCAGCTTGCGAACACACAAATAAAATCCAAGCGGAGGAGCATTAGCAGGGACACAGCCCGGCCGGGCGCACACACACACACACACACACACACACACACACACAGAGAAACAGATACAAACAAAGCACACACACACACTTTAGCGTTCAAAAGTGGGCCAGCAACGCGACACGCTGCATGCGCCCCCAAGACACACCTTGGTTGCCTCCTCCTTTTTGGGCCCCCCCTTGGCGCCCTTGGCCTCTTTGGGCGCCACCATGAGCGGCTCGGGGGGCTGGGGGCTGGGCGGCATGTCCCCCAGCGCCCAAAGCAGGGCGGGCGTGGGCTCAAGCAGAAGTGGCGCGGCGTTCACCAGCGCGCGCATGCTATTCCACAGGTGGCGCACCTGCGTGGCGCACAAGTGGCAGGCCGCACAGGCGCCAGCAAGCCAGGTTTGAGATCTGTGGCGGGCCACACAGATGTGAAAAGCCAAGCTTAAAACGGGTGGCGGGCCGCACAGGCACCAACAAGCCATGTGTGGAAGGTTGCCCTAGCTATAGCTCCAGGGCAGCCCAGCACCTTCCCTCCCCTTGTTTTCCAAGCGTGAGCGAGGAGGAGAGGGATGGCAAGCACAGCAGGGCAGCAAGCGGCGACAGGACGGCAAGCATGCAAGGCTGCGCAGGACGGCAAGCACGCAGGGCGGCGCAGCGGCTCCCAAAGCACGCATGCGTGCGCTGTGGCTTGCAGGCGGCACACGCCAGTGCTTGCCCAATGCAGCAGAGCTCCATCGATCAAGATGTTGCATACGCAGGGAGCCCCCACGCTGCAGGACAATTGTTGCCAGGAGCTGCATCACTGACACAGCAGCAGCAGCAGCGGCAATGGTGGCAACTGGCGCGCACCCCTCCACCCACCGCGTTCAGCGCCTCGTGCCACGCCTCCCCCCGCACCGCCAGCTGCACCCCTCGTGCCAAGTGTGCCAGCGCCTGCATAGGCGGCGCCAGCAGCGCGGCCTTGGAGGTTATGGCCGGGGTTGCCGCCGCAGTGGCCGCTGGTGCCGCCGCCGCTGCAGCCGCTGCGTCCTTGCTGCTGGCCTTGGCGTCCTTGCCCTTGCCCGCCGCCGGTTTGGTTTGCTTGCTGGGCTGTACACCGGCTTTGATGGCCTCACCTGCTGCCTCCGGGGTGTCAGGGGGCGGCTCAAGGGGGGGGGCAGCCTCTGCAGGTGCGGCCTGCAGCATGAACGTACATGCACACATGCAAATCAGAAAGTAATCAGTGGCTCTTGCCCAGGTGCAGGGGCGGCCTGCAGGAGACCCGCACACACACACACATACACACACACACAAGAGAAGAGCACGAGCGCTGCCATGCTCTGCGCACCCTTGCGAGCAAGAGCAAGAACGCCGCCACGCGCAGCGCACCTTCAAGAGCGCAAGGGCCTCCACACAAGCGCGCGCTTCCTGCGTCCTGGCCAGGCCCAGCACGGTGTTGAGGCGCGCCATCCAGGGCGCCCAGCGCTTGGCGTTCTGCCGGATCTGTGATCAAGGGCGTGGGCACGAGAGTGGGTGTGGGCACAGGAGTGTGTACAGGCATGGGTGTGGGTGCAGGCACAAGTGTGGGCGAGGGCATGGTGTGGATTCGAGCATGGGCGTCCTTGCATGCGTGCGGGCTCAGTTTGGAGAGAGCAAGCACAAGCGCGCGCTCGTGCGCATGCATCACATATCCTGATGGTGAAAGCACATGCTCTATTCAGCGTGGCGTCGAATCAGAGCGAGGGCCATGCCCTCTCGTTCCCAGCAGCTTGGGGGCGGCTCACCTCAAGGGATGCTCTTCTGCAAAACATCTGTGGCAGCACCAACACACACGGTGCAAGAAAGGGCAGCACCAACACATCGAGTGCAAGACAGGGCGGCACCAACACACACAGTGCAAGACAGGGCAGCACCAACACACACAGTGCAAGACAGGGCAGCACCAACGTCCAAACTGCAAGACAGGCGGCACTACGTGCGCAGAGAGACACTGCATGCGCAGGGCAACCCTGCATGCCCAGGGCGACACAGCAAGCGTACCTCGCGGACTGCCCTCAGGCGCGCCAGCAGCAGGGGCAGGCGGCGCTGCAGCAGGATGGCGGCCGCGTGGCGGCGGCGCGCTTGCATGAGCACTGCCTCACGCGCGGCCAGCCACGCTTCCTCCTCCGCTGCCGAGTTCACGTCCAGCAGGCTGGCGGGCTGCGAGCACCGGCCATTCACCATTAGCGCGCAGAGGGCGTGTGATGGTTTGTGCACCCCATGCGTACATCATGCATTCACCATTTGTGCGCAAGACGTGCTGCGTTTGGCTTTGTTGCGTTGCCCTACCAGCCAAAGCCAGGCAGCAGCGCGCGCAGGACTGGATGGGAGCATGAGCAGCACACACAGCTGTATGCTCAAGACGCTGCTCATCCAAAGTGTCATGGACTGCGGGGCCCTTTTCGATTCCCCAACCAGCGCAACTTGGAGCATAATCTTCGTCTTGCATCCATCAGATCACGCATCAGCCGGAAAGCCTTCGCCACTCAGGGCCATGCTTGGGGCTGCCACTCACGTCCGGCCGAGGGGGCTCCTCATCAGGCTCCAGCTGCACCTCCTTCATCTCCGCGGCGGCCTCCTCCAGCCTCCATCTGGACTCTGGGGGGTAGGCTGCCGCAGGCGGGCACTGCAGCTTGCTGCGCACGTGCCACATAACCTGCGGGCACAGCAGGGCAGCAGAGGCAGGGCACATGTGCACGCGCACGCGCTGACGAGGCGTGCTTGCAGCCACTGCCCCTCCTCTGCCCTGCTCGCTCTGCACGGACACGGCCCTCTCCATGCCAAGGGGGCGCAACTTAGATGGGCAGGCTGCCCTGCTGACTGCAGCTGCAATGCTCCCTTGCAAGTTTGGCCTGCTCTGGTTCCCTAACCCCTGGAGAGGGGCTGGGCTTTAAAATTGAAGTCATGCCACGCACACAGACGATGCACAAGTGCCCACACGCATGAGCGTGCCTGCCTGGCCCGCGCACACGCACACACATGCTTGCAGCCAGGCGCTGAATGTCATCAAGAGCATCCCTGAATGGAGCACGGCGCCCTGGTAGCAGGGACTCATAAGGCGCCCTGGTAGCAGGGACTTATAAGGAGGCTGTGCCTCTGCACGCAGTAGGAGACGGGCTAGCTGACAGGGCGGCAAGGCAGGCGGGTGGTCAAATGCCTGGTGTCTGCTTCAACGCTGCACGGGTATCCTCTGCGAGCTTTGGGATCCATATGTGGACAGGCCGGGTGGCAAGGCAGGGTTCCAAAGAGGTAAACGAGTTGCACCGCTGGGACTCCATAGAGTGGCATGCCTCACATACGCACAGGCACATATGCTCACACACACACACACCTGCCCCGCCAGGGCCTCCACATTCTCGAGCTTGCCCTTGCGCACAGACGCCTCGATGACGCGCACCATTAGCTCCACCCATCTGCACCGCCCACACAGTGCTGGTGGTGTGTGACTTTGTGCACCGGGCGCTGCTGTGCACGCGCCCAAGCATTACTCCTGCCTGGCCTCCTAGTCCGCCACGGCATGAGTGCATGCAGCAAGGCCCAGGCCCCTGGCGCACTGTCGCATGAACTCATCTTGCCAACCTGCCACACGAATGCAGCGCAGCTACTGCCCCCGCCCATGGCACAAAGATGATTGCGTATGAGGGTTGTGGCACAGATATAGAGAGAAAGTAGCAAGGCAACGGAACAGCGGTGCAGCAAGGCCAGTGCTGCTGAAGGATCCTTATGTAGTCACAAGCAGCAAGGCATGCATGTGTTTTGTACTCTGTGGCCTGTTTAAGCCACTTGTCAGAGCTTTGCAATATGCAAATGGCTCGGATAATTGGCCGATTTCTGGGCCAGCCGAGTATATGCAAGAGCGCGTCGTTGAAGCATAAGGTATTGATGGCTAGACAGCGCAGTTCCCGCGCGTCCAGCCGGTGGTCGCGGCTTGCCGAAGGGTGCACTCTGGCACACGGCGTCCCCGGCCTGCAGGTTCTGCGCTGTGCTTCTTCCCGCACCCCGCGTGTGTAATTTGGTGCCTGGTCTGCTTGTGTTGGCGTTCTTGTGACAGTGGCGCGCGCAGGAGGGGCGGGGGGTGCGCTGTGCTGGACCTCGACGCGCGTGCTTGCAATTGA
>LKMJ01006617.1_pt1 | contig 10924 bp, 4 predicted proteins | sample 643391 | NCBI WGS metagenome assembly LKMJ01 (sample SAMN04112250, study PRJNA286221) | soda lake metagenome | biome: soda lake; feature: Kulunda Steppe; material: water; isolation source: sample PL-Br10 brine of Picturesque Lake | place: Russia: Kulunda steppe | collected 2010-07
TCATCGATGTCACACAGAGCGTTCTGAAAGACGAGGCCCACCTCTATAACGAAGAGCTGGGGGCACTCGTCACGCTCGATATGATCTTCGATGAGATCAGCAATGACATCCCCAGCAGCGATGTCAAGTCCATCCGAGAAGCAACACCGAAAGACGCTGATCCGGAGATCGCCCGCCGGGTTCTCAAGTCGCTTTATCTGCTCCAACAGCTCGCCTGGATCCCGAACACCGCGGACAATATCGCCACCTCGCTCCAGACAGAACTCGGGCCCACGCAGCAGTTAGAGAGTGAGGTCAAAGAGACACTTGATGCACTCGTCGACGCCGGACTCGTCGGCCGCAGTGAAGAGGGCTACCGGTTCCTTCGGGAAACCGAGCGCGAACTGGAAAACGAGATCAAGAGCATCGAAGTCGGTCCCGGGGACATCCGCCGGTCCTCGAAACGCTTCCTGAACGACATCCTCGACGAAACCTCACGCGTCAACTACCAGGGGAAAACGTTCCAGTTGAACCTGAGTATCGACGGTGAAGTAGTCGCGTCGAACGGGCACATCGATCTCAAGACCTACTCACCGATCTATCAACGGTACGAAGACCTCGATCCAGATGGGTTGAATACTCAGAGTTTCAGTGAAGACGGGACGCTGTACTGGATCGCCGATGACGAGAAACAGCACAGCATCTACGAGAAGCTGAAATCGATCTACCAGATCAATACCGTCGTCAAAGCAAAGCGTGGGGACAATCTCAGTCAAGAAGAGCAGGAAGCGCTGGGACAAAAGCAGGAAGATCTCCAGCGTCTCCGCAATGAGGTCGAACGCGAGTTCAAACGAAGCTTCCAGCGTGGTAAGCTTATTTATATTGGCGATTCCGAAGAGTTTGACACGACAAGTACCTCGCTTAGTTCACTCGTATCGCGGAAGACGAACAACGCCATTCCAAAGATATTCTCCAGCTTCAAACACGGATCAGCCACGGTCAAGGACCGCCATATTGAGCAGATATTCGGTGATCTCCAAGGCTCGTCGAACCCATCGGTATTCTCCGAACTCGGTGTCGTCCAAGACGGCGAGCTCATCGCAGAAGCCCGCATCGCAGCCGATGTCGAAGACGAAATTCAACGACGCGAGAAAGCAGGGGAATCCCGTTCCGGGAGCGACCTGATTGACCACTTTGCCGAACCGCCGTACGGGTGGAGCCGGGAAGTCGTCCGGTTGGCCGCCGCCGTACTCTTCAGAAACGGGTCGATCATTCCGACGCACAAGGAACGGACGTACGAGACGTATTCTGAGGACGGTGCTCAGGAGCTGTTCACACAGGTTACGAAGTTCAAGTCCACTTCCTTCGACGAGCGCGAGACCGTCGATGTCGAAACGCGAACGGATGCCAAGCAGCTCCTCGACCGGCTATTCGATCGGAAGGTCAAATCGACCGACCAGGCCGTCGACGAGGGGATCAGAGAGGCAGCGAACCAGTGGGTTTCAACCACGAGTACACTCCTCTCGCAGCTCCAGCGGGTTGGCTTCCCGCTGGCAGACGATGTCGAGGACTTCCAGACGCGATTACAAAATCTGCTTCAACAGCCCACGTCGGCCAAGCGCATCAAGCAGTTCGTCGAGTACGAAGACCAACTCGAAGGCCTCACGAAAACCGCGAAGGATGTCGCCGAGTTCTGCGGTGAGACTGGTGGCGAGAATCGACTGGAGACCTACGAAACCATCCAACGGTTCATCACGACCGAATGGGAATCGCTCGTCGACGAAGCTGATAGCCATCCGGGGCTCGTCGACATCAGTGATGAAGCACGTGAGGCGGCTCAACGTGTTGCCAACACGCTGGATACGGAAGGGGTCATCAGTCAGTGGAACAACGTCAAAACGGACTACCGAACCGCTGCGGAAGCCTTCACGACCACGTACGAATCTCTGTACGAAAAACGCCACGAGACGTACACAGACTCTATCGAAGCGGTTCGGGCGTATGCTGGGTCGGACATCGACGAAAGCGAGCTCGACGCTGCGTTGTCGGATCTGACGGAGCGACAAGGTGACGGCTCGGTCAATCTGGACATCGCCGACGAGGAGCACATCAATCCGACGCCGTCGCTCCCACGGCTTATCGAGCACATCCAAACCGTTGATTCGTACGAGAACGCTGCAAAGGCCGAGATCGACAACCTCGAAGATGACGAGGAAGACGGCACGGTTCGAGAAAGTGTAGCCATCGACTCCATCTTCGGATCCATCGTCGTCACCGATCCGGACGACATCGAACAGCCGATTTCGGAGCTTCGGGCTGAAGTTGAGGAACTTCTTGATCAGGACGGCGATGTCGAAATCCGGTTTCGTTAAATAAAGAGAATTGAGCTTGGTTGCATACTTTGGTATCGAGGCAGGATCGTAGCGGGAAATTTATCTCATTCAAACGAATCGACAATAACTGATGCCGTGGACAGAAATCAGCGCAATCGCTGCTGTCGCAGCCGCAATTATTGCATTCATCGGCGCGATCATTGGCAGGCTAAACTACGCTGATAGCGAACTCGAACGGCAGAACCGGATCGATAATAGAGTGGGCAGTTGGGTGAAGAAAGTCGAATACGAGGAATTCGAATCATCCGGAAGTGGATTGATCGATGCTGTTGGGTTCGGATCAAACCCGCATTACGATTTCGAGGTAACCAATATCCTCGTCACTGAAGATTCTGGATGGACTTATTTATTGAAAAAGATCGTCTGGGGCTTCGATGGGACGGTGGAGATAGATATACGCTCACGGCAGTACTCTATCGCGGCTGAGGGCTTTGTTTCCGAAACCCCTGCTGACTTCGATTATATCGAGGAATTCAGTTTTGGAGACTACGATGTGGATGAGATGCTGGATCCTGAAGATGCGTTGATCCGTTTACGGTTCCCCCATGCCGGTATCGATGAGATAGAGCGTACTATCGAAGATCTCATGGATTTCATGGGTGAGAACTTGGGCACGATTCCACCGGTCTCATACGAGGAGATGAAAGATCAAGCGTAGTTGCAATTCTCTAACATACCATCTGTGTGGGAAAATAACCGATTTGATGGCGTCATAGGACTGCACTCAATCCCAATATTATAAGACACGCCAACTGCTTGTCCGTGGTATGTCATCGCGGGTGGGAATCACGACATGGCACGCCGCCATCCCACTCGTTTCGCACTGGCGTGCCGTCCTCTAATATACATGTCCACAACACACGGTCAACCCGGTCTTTCGTCGGATCAGCGCTCAACCATTCGAAGCACAATCCTCAGTACGCGCCACACGCTCGAAGAAGAGCTCCGAAGACAGCTCGAAAAATACGGTATCTATGAGGACAAGAAACTCCCACTGGAGAACCTGACTCACCTCTCCGTCGAGGAGATCCACACTAGGCGAACGCTGGATGCCGCAATCGAACGGGAACTCGAATCCACGGAAGGCGACCTTGAGCGATCGATCACCAACTACGTCCGCGAAGCGACGAAGACCTACCTCAATCGATTTGTCGCCCTGAAAACCATCGAGGTTCGCGGTCTCGTCGAAGAAACCATCACCGAGCGTCCGGAGTACGGTAACCGGTCATACATGCACCACACTGTGGCCGAAATCGCTGGTGAGTTAACTAACGCGCCTGATGACGGCTTCGGGGCTGCACTCGATCTCGCGTACCAGGAGATTGGTGCGGAGATTCGGATGATCTTTGAGGAGACCGAACACACCGCCATCGACCTTGACGCCCAAGTTCGTGAGGAAGTCCTCGACGAACTGGATGCAATTGAGGATGAAGCTTGGAAGAGTGACGAAGCTCTGGGTTGGGTGTACCAGTACTTTGGCGAAGAAGAACGCGAAGAGATCGACGATCGCGTCGATGAAGAGAACTACAAAATAGCTGGGACAGACATCGCCACAAAGACCCAGCTGTTCACTCCGCGGTACATCGTTGAGTGGATGGTCGATAATTCTCTGGGTCGCCTGTGGCTCGAAATGCAGGATGGGCGAACCAACATTAACGATGAAGACAACTGCTTCTATCTCGCACCGTTAGAAGGCTCCCTGATTGACCGCGAGACGAAACCGGTCAAAGACATCACGGTGCTTGACCCTGCTTGTGGTAGCGGTCATATGCTGTTCTATGCATTCGACGTTCTCTACCAGATGTATCTGGAAGAGAGTGAGGTTCCGGAGAAGTACATCCCACGTGAGATCCTTCGGAACAATCTCTATGGTGTCGATATTGATTCGGGAGCCGCGCAAATCGCTGCGCTATCCCTCTATCTAAAAGCGAAAGATCAATCGCCGGATGTGGAGATTCCGCAGTTGAACATCGTATCTGCAGACGCCGTGCTGATCAACGGTGAAAGAAAGGAAGAGATTCTTGAACGTGCAGGATCAGAACTTGAGAGGGAAATTCTAGAGCAAATCTGGAAAAGCTTCAGTGACATCCGGGAATTAGGCAGCTTGGTTCAGGTAGAAGACCGTATTGATGAGGTACTTGATGAGTACCGGGAAGAGTTCGAGGCAACTGGCCAAGCACAGTTCACTAGCGGTGGCGGACTAACTTCCCAATCTACCTTCGTTGCAGGGGATGAAGAAGAGTCTTGGGATCAAATCAAGTCACGGCTAATGCAGAGCGTACAGGATCTCGCTAGTGAAGCGCTTGAACATAATGAGCCAATCGAGGAAATGTTCGCAGCAGAGGTTGGAAAAACAGTCGAGCTGCTCGATGTTTTGATGGGGGAATACGATACAATCGTCAGCAACCCACCGTATCTCAAAAGTGGGAAAATGGGGGAGACGCTCAAGGACTATATCAGAGACCACTACGTGGGGAAATACGATGTCTACGGTGCCTTTATCGAGCGCTGTCTTTCCTTCTCTTCCGAGGATGGCCACGTTAGTATGGTTACCCCAGAGAACTTTATGTTCCTATACTACTTCCGGGGACTGCGGAAGAAGCTTCTAAATGAGAGTTACTTCATAGAGGCTGCTCACCTTTCCAGATACGGTTTCGAGCAGCAGAAAGATGCATACACAATCCCCTTTGTTCTCAGGGGATCTGTCCCTTCTGACGGGGAACCGTCCCGCTTCTATCGGATGACTCACGAACAGGATCACTACAAGGACTACGAACGTAAAATTGCAGGTCTACGAGAAATTGCCGAAGCTCTTCGCTCTGGAGAGGAACACGACGATGTGTATGTTTTCTCTCAAAGCAGAATCGATGATATTGGTAGGCGACCATTCCTGTATTGGTTTGGTGAAGAAGTACTCAACTTATTCTCGGAATTTAACCGAATTGAAGACGTTGCAGAAGTGAAGCAGGGGCTAGAGACCGGCAATAACGATCGGTTTGTTAGAAAATGGTGGGAAGTCCCAGAGGGAGATTTAGATGAGGACTATGTCAAATACCAAAAAAGTGGGAATGACTTCGAGTATTATGATTTAGTTGAGGATTATGTCCAGTGGGGGAAGTCTGGGAAGGAACTCCGAGATTCGAATGCAAACATCCGGAATGAAGAGTATTATGATGAAAATGGGGTTTCGTATAGAGCATTCGGGAATTATGTTGTTGGCCGAATGAAGTATGAGGACACCATCCATTCTAATAAATCTCATGCGATATTCTCCAAGGAACTCTCGGATGAGCTATTACTTGCCAACCTCAATTCAACCATTCACAGATTCATTGCAAATGGCCTCAATCCTGGCATTAGTATCGAGGTTGGTGATGGCAAAAGATTCCCAGTGAAAACAGATTACGAATATGAGTCTGAGCTGACGGAGCTAGTTTCTACCGGTATTCAAGAACGGAAGAAGATTTCCAAGTTGACGGAGACCAGCGCAGATTTCGACGGTAGAAAACTTGCAACGTTGCTCGAATTGAAAGCCATAGACATCCAGTATGCTGAGGAAGCTGCCCAAGCTCGCGTCCTCACTATTCACGGCATTTCTGATACTCTCCTCTTCGATGAATATGAGATTTCCCCTGAGACGCAAGAGCAGATGTACGCTAATCTCCCGAAAAACACCTCTAAATATCCTGTAGACCGCAGTGTCCATATTGAGTATCCAGAATTCTTGAACAATTATCTAAAAAAAGCTGACATAGGTGACGAACGGCTTGATTCAGCAGTGGAAACTCTTCGGTCATTAGACGGTGTAACGCTCCGCGAAGCAGCAGAAGAAACTGAGCTCTCCCCGTTGACTGTGGCTCAGCTTCGGTACGACTACGACCTCTATACTGACGACGAGCGAACGACAGCCGCAGGTAGAGTGATTTCACTAATTGTGGGGTCGTTGTTTGGCCGTTGGGAATCTGGTACCGATACTCCAACTCTCGATGACGAGATACTCGCTTTCGACCACTCGACTACCTCAGTCAAAAACCTGTTCTCGAAGGCCCTCAACGAACTGTTTCAGGATTCAGCGCAGGCAGAACGCACACTTGAATCTGCCCTGGGAGATCAGCCAGTTAACTGGCTTCGAGAGAGCTTCTTCCGGTACCATCATGTCGATGAGTACAAGCCGCGAGGTGAGCGGAGCCCCATCTATTGGCAACTCGAAAGTCCCAACGGCGGATTTAGTTGCTTCATTTACTACCACGACATTGACGTGAACACTCTTCCAAAGCTCCGTGGACAGTATCTCGATCCACGAATCGATGAACTCGAAAATGAGCTTGAAACCCTCAACGCTCAAACCAGCGGCGATAATCCGGACAAGGAGCTCCTGAAGAGGAAGGAAGAAGTCCAAAACGACCTTGAGGACATCAAGAAATTCCGTGAAACCATCGACGAAATGATCGACGACGGCGTCACCGTTGATGTTGAAAAGGGGATCTGGGAGAATATCAAGGAGTGGGATCAGTACGAAGTTCTCGAAACTGGGCTTCCGAAACTGAAATCGAACTATACAAGGTGAGCAGACAATAACTATTGCTAAAATAACAAAGACAATGACAAACCTCTATTTAGCTCCTGCATCAAGACGGGATAACGCCTTCGAGATCTTTCAAAGAACGGTCCTCAATGGAATAGACCGAGAGTTCTACTCTCGTCACTCTGACAGTGAATGGGGAGATTCGGCCAGGTTATGGGGGCTAACGTTGTCTTTTGAAACAACGTGGCGAAAAATAAATAGAGGAGACTGGATTTTATTCTATACCGACTCAGACCAGTATGAGTATGCTGCTAAAGTAGTTGAAAAAGAGCACAATTCGAAGCTTGGTGATAAAATTCGAACTAATTTACTAGGTTTGAAAAATGATGGAAACCGAGATTGGGACTGCCTATTGATTTTAGAAGACCCAATCCCTGTTGATATTTCTGGCCATGAATTGGCTGATTTGCTTGATTATGGGAATTATTTTCCAGTTAGGTTTATCCGAGTAACGGAAAATCGAATGGAGCGTCTTTGGGAAGAATACGGCTCTGTGAATAAATTCATCCAAGAGATAAGAACCGAATTCCCATGACGGATTCTGATAGCACAGATGCTTTTTAATTGTCAAACCATCCCCGAAACACCAATGAACCCCCGCTTAAAAAGTGAACAAAATGGGTGATCTTGCGGACAGCATAATCACGGAACTTCGCCAAAAGTTCGACCGACACCCTGTCTGGGTGTGGTACGACGCCCAGGAGAAGTATAAGGGTGTCCTCGACGAGGTCGAAGCTGAACTCACCGATGTCACACTCGCCCGCTACGACGGCAGTTACTTCGAACTGAAGCGCCGGCTCCGAAACGAGGATCCGAATTACGAGAAGAACTGGCTGTTCTACATCCCTGAGTCTCGAAACGACGCCGAGTGGTTCCGCGATGTTCACGCGCTTGGTCGCCAGTACCGCGTCGGCCAGGACATCGACGACACACCGGTAACGCAGTTCCTCGTCGAACACGACGAAGAGATCCCGGACGCATACGAGGACTGGGGACAGAACCGCGAATACCAGCGTCTGGCGTTCTTCTGTGTGCTCTTCGATACTGCTGGTCCAGCCACTGATGAGTGGATCCGAGCCTACCTCGCCAACCCCGAAGCGTACCGTGAGACGATTGAAGATAACGCGATGGCCGACGCCTGGGATGCACAACTCCGCCAGGAGTATGGCATCGACGCGGGACTGGATCCGAAGGAACTGGCAACCCAGCTCCTCTTCGGTGAGGTAACGACCCGGTCTCCGACGGCGAAGTACGACAATCTCGCTGCGGAAAACGCCCAGTCTGCGGCGGCATTCTGCGACGACTGGCAACAGTACGCCCCCGCCGATTTCACGCGCTATTCGCGGGAGATCGAATCGGATTACGATCTTACAGAGGCCGTGATCGACTCCGATCAAATGCGCTGGGACGCCACCGCGTTCAAGGGTATCGAGACGGGGCTCATCCGGCTCGTGATGGACCGACTTGCCGAGGGGACGTATGCCGATCTTCCGGAGACCGCGGCTGAACTTCATCGGACCGTCACGAAACGGCAGGACAGTTTCTGGAACAACGAAGATCTCGTTGATTGGTCGGTTCCAGCACAGGCGGTCGAAACGCTCCGCGAGATCGGCACCGTCGATGTCGACGAAGCAAAGGCGCTCTCGTCAACAGAGCTCGCGGAGAAATACACGAGCGACGACGGCTGGTGGCAGGTTGATACCGCCTATCGACGCTATATCAGCGCAACCCGAACTGCCACGTACCCATATCCGAAGGAAACCACGGTGAAAGAACGGGTCACCAAACACTATATGGCCTTCCTTCAGGGTGTAAACCGACCACTTGCAGAGGATCTGCGTGACAACCCAACGCTCGGAACGCCACAGACCTCGTTCTACGAGGAATTCACCGACCTAGAGGACGGAACAGCGATCATCATCTGCGACGGGCTCCGTTACGAGCTTGCCGAGGCTATCCGCGAGAACTTGGGGCGACGAACCGACTTCGAACAAGACTTGAGTGCGGTTAGTGCTGTATTGCCGTCAATCACTGAGGTCGGTATGGCCGCACACCTTCCGGGCGAACTCGGACTCTCGCTCGACGACGACGAACTCGTCGTCACCAGCGGCGGTGAGGAGATGGCTCGAAAAGCCGACCGCGTCGAACGACTCAGTGCTGCGGGCTTCGAGGTCGTCGATATGGACGAGGTGGGCGGCATCTCACTGGAAGAGTTAACCGAGTCCGATCCAGTGCCGCGTGTCGTCTACTCCGGCACGATAGACAAACTCGGCGAGAGTCTCGACGACGATTCCGCATTCAGCCAGGTCGCGTCTCACGTCGACGATGTCGAACGGACGGTACAACGTCTGAAGCAGGCTGGTTACACCCGCTTCGTGATTACTAGCGATCACGGGTTCCTGTACACAGATCGTCTTAGCGATGATCTCAAAGTCGATCCGCCCGACCTCGCACCTATCGTCAAACGACGCTTTGCAGCAGCCGACTACGAGGCTCCGATCGTCGACACAGGCGAGTTCATCGAGATTAACCACGAGGAACTCTCCGAACTCGGCATCGAGGGCGCTGACATCAAGTTGCTATTCCCACGGAGTGTTGCATGCTTCAGAGCCCATGGAAACATGCAGTACTTCCACGGTGGAATTTCGCTTCAGGAACTACTCGTCCCGTGTCTCACTGTGACCACAGGGGAAATCGAAGAGAGCGCATCGATCACCTACGATGTCTCGATCCCCGATCCGATTACGAACTCTATCATCTCCGTCGAGGTTGAAGCGAAGAGCGAACAGGTCTCGTTCGACCGCGCACCGACTCTGGAAATCCGCGCGACTATCGACGGGGAGCCGGTCGCGGATCCCGCCTCAATGGATATTTCACCAGGTACGAATAGTACTCGTGTCCGGCTCAAACAGGGTGCGATCTCGGGCGAAGACACCGTTCAATTCGAAGTCGTCGATACCGATACCAGAGAAACGATTACGAGGCAGACTGTCGAGCTTGACTTACTCTTTGGCGATGACGATATGGGATTCGACGTGTGAGCGATGTGGATGATACAGGGCTTATCCGCCGAAAATCCGATCGCCATCCTTGAATGACCGACCGCGGATGCGTGCTACTATTCAGTAGATACACCGAACCTTCATCTCACAAGAATTTGTACCCTGGCGTATGACGCTGGAAAATCGTTCCTATACAACTTCAATCCAGGAACGAGATGTCGATTTGCTATTTATACAATTGGTCGAGACATCGCCAGAATTCTGTCGCTGGTTCTGCCAGCAACTCTTCGAGGACACGGACATCAAGGAACTGTTGTCGGTGAGCAAGTCTGTCGATACAGGAAATGGTGAGTCAGATATTGAGATCGGGATCGAAACTGTAGCAGGTGAAAGAGTGCTTCTCCTTGTCGAGAATAAGATCGACGCATCGCTGCAGGATAGGCAGGCGGAACGCTACCAAGAGCGAGGAAATCGGTACGTCGAAAAGGACGTTTGCGACGCGTTCGCCGTCGGACTGATAGCCCCCGCCGACTATGTCAATAAGAAAGATCGGGAAGCGTTCGGTAACATAGTTACCTACGAGTCAATCATCACGTGTCTCGACAGCTTATCTCACGATGCCACACCATTCGTATCGACGTTGCTTGAACAGGCGATCGAGAAATACGATAGTGGCCACGATGGCCAATCCCCAGTTACAAAGAACATCCGACAACGGGTACAGGAGCGGTCCGATGAATTCCCAGACCTCGTCGCGTACGAAACGAGCAACAATCTCGTGAGGTTCCGATCGACGCATCCCGAACATCCCGAATCAGTACGGTATGTCATTTGGGTAATCGGATCTAGCGGCGGGCGAGAAGCGATGGTTCGACTTAGTATTGCGAATGACATTCCAGATCCAGAGATCGAAGCGATACAGGAGTACGTAGCTGAGGAGTTCGGACAACTTGATGGATTCGAAA
>LKMJ01006618.1_pt1 | contig 10923 bp, 10 predicted proteins | sample 643391 | NCBI WGS metagenome assembly LKMJ01 (sample SAMN04112250, study PRJNA286221) | soda lake metagenome | biome: soda lake; feature: Kulunda Steppe; material: water; isolation source: sample PL-Br10 brine of Picturesque Lake | place: Russia: Kulunda steppe | collected 2010-07
ATCGCCGGAGCCTGTCTTCGTGACAAGGGCGGACTGTTTCTCCAGTTGTCCGAGGACGATCCGGAGTACTTCGAGGAGAAACTCGAAGCGTGCGAAGAGATCGGTATCCAGACCGAACGGCTCGACGCCGATGAGGCACGCGAACTGGTTCCCGGACTCTCCAGAGATGTCGAGCGAGCGATGCGGGTCCCTGATGCGACGATCTATCCCTCCCGGCTCGTCGCCGCGAACGCAGCCGATGCGGAAGCGCACGGCGCGACAATCCACCCACATGCACCGCTCGAAGGGCTGACGATCGAAGACGGGCAGGTCACTGGCGCACATCTTGGGGGGTCAGTTGAAGCGACGATCGAGCCGGAGTATCTGATCAGCGCAGCGGGGGCGTGGGCTGGCAAGGTGGCCGCGATGGCAGATGTCGAGCTCCCGATGGCACCAGCACGTGGCGTGATGGTCTCCGTCGAGTACGAGACTCTTGGTCCAGTGCTCAACAGGTGTCGTGATCCCGACGACGGCGACATCATCGTGCCACACGACAACGAGGCGGTGCTCGGGACGACGAGTGTTCCGGTACACGATCCCGACGACTACGAAGAGGAACAGTGGGAAGTCGACAAGAGCATCGAAGAGTGTGCCGAAATGCTGCCGGCAGTCGGCGACGCAGCCATAACACGAACCTGGTGGGGTGTCCGCCCGCTGTATGCACCTGACGAGGGCGACGGCGACCGCCGAGGGATCTCACGAGGGTATTTCGTCCTGGACCACGCCGAGGAGGGTGTCGATAACTTCGCCAGCATCGTCGGCGGAAAACTGACGACCTACCGTCAGATGGCCGAGGAAGCGACCGATATGATCTGTGAACGCCTGGGTGTCGACGCCGACTGCGAGACAGCAGATCAGGAGCTTCCGGGAGCGAACGATCCCAAGAAACTCGACGAGTTCGTCGCCCGATACGACGGCCAGGGGCCAACTGACGAAGACGTCGTCAGCGGCAGTTAACTCCAGCCGAGCGCGTTTTCGAGGGGATTTATTATCCCCGAAGCAGTTTATCAGATTATGCCATTTTACAAGGGAGATAAGCTCGCAGAAGTGTACGACGACGCGCTTCACGAGGGGTTCGGACTCGTTGCGAGTAACATCGCAGAACCGAACGTGATGATGGGGTTGATGAAAGGGGCCGCAGAGGCGGACTCGGATCTGTTATTACAGATGTCGAATGGCGCGTGTACGTTCGCTGGGAACGGGGATCCGATCGCTGGGCTGAAAGCGATGGGGAACTACATCGATCTGATCGCCGAACAGTACGATGTCGGTGTGTTCCTGAATATGGATCACCAGACTGATCCGGATACGATCCAGCGACAAGTCGATCTTGGTATTCCCTCCTCCATCATGATCGACGCCTCTCACGAGGATTTTGAGGATAATGTAACCCGGAGCAGGCGTGTCGTCGAGATGGTCGAGAGAGCCGAGGCAGATATCCTCGTCGAGGCGGAACTCGGCAAGATCAAAGGCGTCGAAGACGAAATCTCCGTCGAAGAAGCCTTCTATACTGATCCGGAGCAGGCCGTGGAGTTCGTCGATCGCACCGGCTGTGATCTGCTGGCAATCTCCGTTGGCACCCAACACGGCGTTGCGAAAGGCAAAGATCTGGAGATCCGTCCTGATCTGGCAGCGGAGATCAGGACAGCACTGCGCGATCACGGACTCGATACACCGCTCGTCTTGCACGGGTCGTCGGGTCTCCAGCCTGACCAGCTCCAGCAGATGCTCGAACGTGGCATCTGCAAGGTAAACAAGGATACCCGGTACCAGTACGAATACACTCGGGCTGCGTACGACCTCTACCGGCACAACGACGAGGCGATTGTCCCACCCGAGGACACCGACGATGCCGACCGGGACACCTTCTTCAACAACGTCGAGTGGTCACCGAACAAGGATTACTTTGATCCACGAGTCGCTGGACGAGACATCCGCGAACGGATCGCCGAAGTGTACGAAGATCTGGCGACAGTCGCTGGAAGCGCCGGCAGAAGCAAGTTTTCTTAACTACCCAGTGTGGATTCTACGCGTTCGATCAGCGACTCGTTGCCGAGATACGTCGGCGTCGTGGCGTGGAGCCCGTCGGGATCGACATCCAGCAGCGACTGCTCACCATCAGTCGACGCGCCACCCGCCGCCTCGACCAGATATGCAAGCGGTGCCGACTCGAAGTGGACACGCAGTTTGCCGCCGGGATACTTTTCGGTCGCCGGGTAGCCAAACAGGCCACCGTATTCGAGAACTTGCGAAAGATCGGCGATGGTTGCGCCACCGTAGCGTGGTTTGAGTTCGGCTTCGAGCGCTGCTGCCAGCTCACCGAGTCCGTGGATACGCTCACCGCGTTTGCCGGCGAGACCGATTACAGTCTCGTCGGTTGGGTGCTCAACCGGTCCCAGCCGCTCTCTGTATCCGTCCTGGAGGAGGAACTTCTGGACTGCATCCCGATCCTCGCGGGCAACAGTCATCGTCGTGTACGGACCGTACAGCACCATGATCGCGCCAACCTGTTCGTGTCCCGGCGCGGGTAACTCGGCGTCGTAGATCCCGATGATTGTCCCGACGGGGTTGTTCGCCCGGAGGTTCGAAGAGCCGTCGAGCGGATCGATCGAAATACTGTACCCCTCCCCAGTGTCGACGACCGACTCGCGCTCTTCACTCGCGTAGCCACCGACGCTATCGAGAACCGAGAGTTCGTCGAAAAACAGCTCGTCTGCCCAGACATCTGCCTGTATCTGCTCGTCACCGGTTGGATTCGTGCCGCCGTCCATCCCGGCGTGGCTGGCCAGATTCTCGTCGATGTAGTTCGCTGTCTCCGCGACTGTCCGAACGATCTCGTCGAGGTCGTTCATGCACCCCACCCCATGATGTCGTCGGTCTGTTTTCCCATATCATCTATCGATCCCGAGACGGTATTATACTACTGATTGAACCCAATCCTGATATATCAATAAGGATATACTACCGATCTCTGTGAACCAGTTCGGTGGTCAGAGTTAATACTTGGCCATCTCGAAAAGTTGGGTATGGAATGTACCGAACCGGACTGCAGCGATGAGGCTACTTTCGAGCTTCATATTCCTTGGACGGAAAACAGGGCAGTCTGTGCCGGACATGCCAGAGTGCTATCACGGAAGGAAGGGATCGTTGCTGACCCACTCGAAACTGCTGATGAGAAACTGCCCGAGGGTGCGAGTGACCGAGAGCGCGAGTGACCGTCAGGTCCCTTCACCGAACCGACTGCCGTACTCTGCACTACTAACAAAGGAGGCAACACGGATACCGATCAGGCTGACGACGATGCTTGCGAGGATGAACACAGCAAGACTGGTGCCCGGCGCGAGCGTAAAGGACTGGATTTCACGGCTCCCCACAGCGATCGTTGGAACGGTCATTGGCCCATTGACATCTGCAAGCTGGAGGAAATAGGCAGAGAAACCCTGCACTGCGAGCCCGACGGCAATGGCGGCAAAGGGCAGGTTGACATACGCCGAGCCGAGTTCGTCGTTGCGGATGAACTCATCCAGCAGACGGCCGGCGCTTGCAACAAGTGCGCTTCCGGTCAGCCACGGGACCGAGTCGTGGGCAAACTGCATTGCGAGGATAAACATCCCGGTCGTATCGGTGTTGAGCGAGGAGGCACCGAGTCCACCGACGAAGATCCCAACGAGTGCGAGTCCTGCAGCGACGACGTACGTAACAAGTGAGATCTGGCCAGCATACAGCGCCTCCCAGATGCCATCGGAAAGATCAGCAAGCAGTGTATCGATCGAGAGCCCTTTGTAGATGAGAAACAGCCCGAGTACTGCAGCGATCGATCCAACAGAGAGCGTGATGCTGTCGAAAACGGCGAGCAAGATGGGGAACACCAGCAACGCTACTCCGATCGGAACGAGCACTGTCTTCCGAAGCTCCTCGTCGGCGAGAAACTGTTTGAGGAGATAGTACGTCGATTCGATATCTCTCGCCTGGCGGACGACTACCCTGTCGACTGCATCGACCGGAACACGACTCTCGATTATTGGAACCAGTCGTTCGTCCTGTGCACTGTCGACGACGACAACCGCAGAGTCAGGGTCGTACTCCCCGACGAGTGCCTCGACCTGGGCTGCAATTTCGCGGTCACCGCTGACGCTTTCCGACCCAGCAGCGAGTACCGCCACGATACTGTCATCGAGGTCCCGCGCGACGCGGAGCCCTTCGAGCAGACAGTTCACCCGGCTGTCCTCGGGGTCATCGACGCCCGCTGTCGTCACCAGCCGCTCGATGGCAGCCCGACCGACGATTGGCGGCTGCTCGTCGGAGAGTGGCGGCCCCCTGTAGAGACAGACGACGAGTGTGCTCACACCGTAGTTCAGATGTTCGGAAAATAAAAACCCACGCTACTGTTCACAGTTTGAAACTGCAATACTGTTCACGATTTAAATTGTACTCAGGTTCGTCGATCGGCGTTGCGTGCCTCATCAGAGAGCCGCTGTCCAGCATCAGATTCGATCGCCAGATCCGGGACGGGAACTGATTCGCCCTCGTCGTCGACAGCGACGCTGACCATCTTCGCATCCGAGGTCAGGACGCGTTCGCCAGTTTCGTGATTCTCGTGGAAACACCGCACTCGCTTGGTCATGCTCGAATTGCCCGTCTCGTAGACGTAGGCGTCGACCAGTGCGATCCCACCCTGTGGAATCGGGTTGTGAAATCGGCCGCTGTCGAAGCCAGCGGTCACGACATCGCCGCCACAGAAATGCATCGCACTCATCGTCCCGGCTCGCTCCATCCAGCGAAGAACGTTGCTGCCGTGGGCTGTCTCGATTGGGCTCGCGTGTTCGGGCAAGACGAGATGGCGTGTCTCGACTTTCGAATCCTGTAGTGTTGGCATACACTCCGTTTTGAGAGAGGGGTCAATTACTTTGTCGGCTGCTAGTTGTTGGAGGGGTAAGTTGATGAATAGAGTTTGGAAGCTGCGCTGGGCGAATAGCGAAAAAAACGGTGACTAAAACAGACACAACCACAAACAGCTGTTTCAGTTATTCGATCACTTTCTATCGAGGTTTTCTTGCTGTTTATGCCCATATCAGCTCCAGTCCTGTATGCAGTGCTGACTGCTGGTTTCAAACCAAACATAACACACCTCCGTCCCACCTCGAAACGCTTGTAAGCCGTGGGTGGATAAGCGGTGACGATGACCGACGACTCCGACGACGTTCTCGACCCAGAACCTGCCAATCCCGAGCAGGCGAAAAGCAAAGGGTCAGTCAAAGTCGTCGGAACCGCACACGTTTCAGAACACAGCGTCGAGGAAGTCGAGGAGACGATCGAGCGCGAGCGACCAGACGTGGTCGCCGTCGAACTCGACGAGACACGATACAAACGCCTCAAAGGCGAGGAGCCGGACGATATCGACTCCAAGGATCTGATCTCCGGCCGGACGATGTACCAGTTCCTCGCCTACTGGCTGCTGTCGTACGTGCAAGCCCGTATGGGCGACCGGTTCGATATCGAACCCGGCGCGGATATGATGGCCGCAATCGAATCCGCAGAAAAATACGGCTCTGGGGTTGCACTCGTCGACCGCGATATCCAGCTAACTGTCCAGCGGCTGTGGTCGGGGATGCGATTCCGAGAGAAACTCTCTATTATCGCTGCGCTCATGGTCGAGACGCTCGGTCCGTGGACAGCCGGGTTCACGATCGGCTTCTTTTTCGGGACGATCGGCTCGATCATCGGGAGTGCAGTTGGCGGACCGTTTTTCATTCCGGCCGGCATCGGGAGTGCGATCGGAATCCCGATACTCGGCGGGATTGTCGGCAGCCTCGCGGGAATCCTCGACGGTGCGATTCTCGCCGTGGTGATCGCGCTGGTGATTGGCCTCCCGATCGGTGCGCTGTTGGCACGAGCAAGCGGCGATATCGAGGACGAAGAGTTCGATATGGAGCGGCTGACCGACGCCGATGTGGTCACCGCGATGATCGAGGAGTTCCGGCGTTTCTCACCCGGCGGCGCACAGGCGCTGATCGACGAGCGAGATGCGTTTATCGCCTACAGACTGATCGCACTCCGTGATGCCGGACACGATGTCGTTGCAGTCGTCGGAGCAGGCCACCGGGAGGGGATCGAAAACTATCTCGCAAATCCCGAGACACTCCCCCCAGCGGAGTCACTCGTCGGCGAGAAAGAGTCCAGCCGACTCGGCTCGATCATCTACAAGACGATCGGCTACGCGATGACCGTTGGCTTTCTTGCCTTCTTCATCCTGCTGGCGATGGCCGGGGTGCAGGGCGATCTGCTGATCAGCATGTTCGTTGCCTGGTTCCTGATCAACGGGATCATCGCAGCAGGGCTCGCCAAACTCGCCGGCGCACACTGGACCAGCGCCGGCGTCGGCGGCTCGGTTGCTTGGCTGACGAGCGTGAACCCGCTGCTCGCACCGGGCTGGTTTGCTGGCTACGTCGAACTGCGATACACGAAGGTGAACGTCTCGGATATTAGCAGGCTGAACGATATGCTCGCAGATCAGGAGACACCGCTCGTCGAGCTTGTTCGAAAGATGCGAGATGATGTGCCAACGTTCCGGCTGATTCTCATCGTCGCGATGACGAACATCGGCTCGTTTATCGCAACGATCCTCTTTGCGACAATCCTCTTGCCGCATTTCGCTGCCGATATCGGCGGCGTCAGCGGGCTCGGTCAGGAGATGATCCGCGGTGCCCGAAACAGTGCACAGCTGATTCTGGACATTCTCACGTAACATGTTCCAGTTAAACGAGATCACGTTCTACCGCGAAGAAGTTCGGGATCTTGCAATTGCGTGGGTCGCACTCGGGCTCGCCTTTACGTTTTTTCTGACACCGACCGGGTTCGTTCAGGATATCGTCGCCAACACGCTCGACTGGAACGCTTTTGGCCGAACCTTCGTGTTGAGTATGCTTACTGTCGGTGCAGGATTTTTGCTCCACGAGTTGGCTCACAAGATTGTCGCGATTCGGTTCGGTCAGGTTGCCGCGTTCCGTGCAGACTACGGGATGCTCGCCGTCGCAATCGGTCTCGGGCTGGCGGGACTACTGTTTGCAGCGCCAGGCGCAGTGTATCACCGCGGCCGGATCACAGTCAGGCAAAACGGCCTCGTCTCTGTCGCCGGGCCAGTGACGAATCTCCTGCTCGCAGTTGTCTTTCTGGTCCCGTTCTTGCTCGCGGGCGGCTTCGTCCAGGAGATCGCACGGATCGGCGTGCTGGTGAATATCTTCCTGGCTGCATTCAATATGATCCCCTTTGGCCCACTCGACGGAAAAACGGTCAAACAGTGGAGTGTGAGCGTGTTCGCGTTCGTGTTCAGTGTCTCGCTTCTCGCGCTCGGGGCCTTTTTCCTTTTTGTTGGGCTATAGCTACTCTATCGTCTCGTATTCGAGCGCATCGTCTCGGAGTCGCTTGCACCGATCGGAGTTTACTTCCAGATCAGGGACCGGCGTCGGGCTGCCATCTTCGCCAATCGCGACGAACACGAAGTAGGAGTCAGTCGTCTGTTCTCGCTTCCCGGTTCCCGGTGACTCTCGGTAGGCACGGATTCGGACTTTGATGCTCGTTTTGCCAGACTCGTAGGCGTAGGATTCGATAACACAGGTGTCGCCCTGTGGAACTGGTCGATCGAAGTTGAGCCCGTTGATTCGCGCGGTCACACATGGCTCGCCGGCGTGGCGCATCGCTGACATGGCCCCGACCTCGTCCATCCATTTGACGATGTTTCCTCCGTGGGCAGTCTCGTAGTTGTTCGTGTGCGTCGGCTGGACGCGCTGGCGGTTCTCGATGTAGGTTTCGCTGACTGTGGCCATATCACCACCTGTCGCGGGAGTTACTAAAACGAACCGGGGCTGTGGCCGTCTATCTGAGATCCGATGGCAGCGCTGAAGCTACGAGAACCCGACGGGCTTTTTGCGCTCGCCGTTCCCCTCCAGAGTATGAGCGACAACTCCGAAGACGAGTTGACCTACGCGGAGGCGGGGGTCGATATCGACGCGAGCGAGGCTGCAACGGCAGCCCTCGTCAACGCTGCCGGCGAGTTCGAGGGTGATTACGCGGGACTGGTCGACATCGGCGACCAGTATCTCGCGCTGGCAACAGACGGCGTCGGCACGAAACTGCTCGTCGCCGAAGCGATCGACGACTACTCCACGATCGGCATCGATTGTCTGGCGATGAACGTCAACGATCTGGTCGCACAGGGTGTCGAGCCGGTCGCGTTCGTCGACTATCTCGCCGTCGAAGAGCCCGACGATGGGATGGCCGAGGAGATCGGTGAGGGGCTTCGCCACGGTGCTGAACAGAGCGGTGTGGCACTCGTCGGTGGCGAGACAGCCGTGCTTCCGGACGTGATCAAGGGGTTCGATATCGCAGGTGCGTGTGCAGGACTCGCGCCGAAAGACGCCCTCTTCCCGGGCGAGGCCGAGCCCGGTGACGTACTCGTCGGGTGGCCCTCCAGCGGAATTCACTCGAACGGACTGACACTCGCCCGAGAAGCTGTCACCCGCAATCACGAGTACACCGATCCGTTCCCGCCGGAGCCCGACCGCTCCATCGCCGAGGAGCTGCTGGAGCCGACGATGCTTTACACTGGGCTGTTGGAGCCGATGCGTGAACACGAGGTCCACGCCGCAGCACACGTGACTGGTGGTGGCTGGACGAACCTCACCCGACTCGGGACCTACCGTTACGAGATCAGCGACCCATACGACGCCCAGCCTGTCTTCGAATTCGTTCAGGAGGAGGGCTCTGTAAGCGACGAGGAGATGCACCGCACGTTTAATATGGGTACAGGATTCGTCGCGGCTGTCGATCCCGACGCGGGCAAACAGCTGGCCGAGTCGACAGACGGTCGCGTGATCGGTCGCGTGGCGGAAAGTGACGACGCCGTCGTAGAGATCCGCGGGTTGGAACTGTCCTAACAGTAGGACGCGAGTCTTTTGTAACCGGCTCGTGAAGGGGTCGGTATGAACGTCGCGGCGATCGGAATCGGTGGCGCGGGCGGCCGCCTGCTGAACCGTCTTGTTCGCACGCTCGGGATGGGACCGGAGTCGCCAATCGCCAGCGCAGACCTGGTCGATACGGATGCCGAAACGCTCGAGTCACTCAGAGCTGTGCCTGCAGCGTCTCGACACGCGATCGGACAGTTCGAAACTGGCGGGGAGGGAACCGATGGTGACCGCGAACTTGGGATGGAGATTATCGAAGATCAGGGTGTGGAACTGCGTCGGACGGTCGAAGATGGCATTACGACGGGCGTCGATGCAATCGTACTCTTCGCTGGCCTCGGCGGTGGCACCGGCTCGTCAATCATGCCCGAGCTTGCTGTTGGACTCAAGAAGGTGTACGATCTCCCGGTGTACACCGTCTCCGTACTGCCGGCAGAGAACGATGATACAATCCGCTCCAACACCGGTCAGGCGCTCGCGAGACTCGATGGCGCTGTCGATGCACAGATTATCTGTGACAACGACGCCTGGCTGTGGGGGGACCGGAGTCTCGACTCACACCAGACGGGTATCAATCAACAGTACGCACGGCGGCTCGAACAGCTGCTCACCACGGGACACGTCAGTGGGGCTGTTGGCGAACAGGTCGTCGACGCGAGCGATCTGATGGGGACAGTTGGCGGCGGTGGCGTGGCGACGATTGGCTATGCAACCAGCAGCCTCTCGCAGTGGCGAGAGGGAGACGGCTCGGTTGTGAATACACTCAAGCGGCGAGTGCTCGGTCACACGGTCGACGAGATCGTCCAGGAGCGTGCAGTCCACCAGACACTCCAGTGGGCGACACGTGGAACGCTCACCTTCGAGTGCCCGTACGAACACGCCGCCCGCGGACTGGTCGTGTTCACTGGCCCACCGGAGTGGCTCCGGCGTGATGCCGTTGCACGCGGCCGGGAGTGGTTCGCCGACCGAACTGGCGTTCCCGAACTCCGCAGTGGTGACAGACCCACACCTGAGTCGAGTTCACTTGGGGTGTTCGTGGTGCTCGCAGGGATCACAGGCACCGACCGCATGCAGGAGTTCGACAAATGATGGCACAGTCACAGGTTTGAGTACCCTATATATACCTGTGATCACAATACACGGTACCAGTCAGTAAAACGGCTATGTTTGGAGGACACAGCACAGAACCAGTTCGCGCGCCAGAACGCGATACCGTGCGGGGGCTGGAGACGGAAACGCCGCCGGCAATCGTCAGCATCAGTGATATCCACGGCCATCTCCCCGATGCGCGATCCGCGCTGCTGACACTCCGGGACCACCCCTCCTACGATCCAATCGTCGAGGAGGGGAAACTCGGGCGGCTGCAGTGGGCAGGCGGCGACAAGTACGTGCTCGTGTTTAACGGTGATTCAATCGACCGCGGTGCACACAACGACCAGGTAGTGGAGATGATCGAACGACTCATCGATCAGGCACCGCCAGGACACGTTCGTGTGACGTTGGGGAACCACGAGATGGGGGTGCTTACTCCCGATTACTTTAGTTGGGAGAACTGGTACTCCGTTAACCGAACCAACGAACAACGGAAGGCATTCGTCCAGAGCATCGAGGACGGACACGTCGTTGCTGCGTACGAGGGCTACAACGTCGTGTACGCGCACGCAGGCCAGACAACCCCCTACGACGTGCGTGCGCTCAACGACGAATTCATTACCGGCGCATTAAAAATCGGCAACGCAATCGGGACTGCACAGGACGGGGCAGTCCAGCAGTCGACAGTTGAGGCGTTTCCGCAAGTGTTCGGGCTCGATGGGAGTACTGGAAGAGGACCAGATGCGGGAGTTGTCTGGCTCGATTTCGAGTTCCTACCTGCCGATTCTCCGCCACAGGTCGTCGGTCACACCCGACAGGAAAACCCGATTCG